>MDTB01242457.1_pt1 | contig 78157 bp, 74 predicted proteins | sample 811161 | NCBI WGS metagenome assembly MDTB01 (sample SAMN05326650, study PRJNA326480) | marine metagenome | isolation source: seawater | place: Mediterranean Sea | collected 2009 | reverse complement strand
TGACCCAAAAGGGTTGGAAAAATTAATTAGTCGGGGATCAAATAGACAAATTTGGTACTTGCTTAATTTTGTACTGTGGTGGGATGAATATATACAGGAAAAAGATTAATCAGTAACCTTTTTATCATAAATTGTATAAATCAATAAATGAACACTAAATAGCAAATTAAGGGATAAAATAACCCTTCATTATAGGTGTTCATATTACGAACACTATTGACTTATAATTGGAAATTGATTATGTTCACGAAGGGAACACGTAGTTGATGACTAGGGATCATTTAATTTGATGAAAAATTCCGATACATCAGAGAATGGCCTAAATCATGAAGAACGCATTACACTTAATTTACTTGATGTTGTTGAGGAAAATAGTGCAATAACTCAGCGATCCTTGGCAAGAGAACTTGGCGTAGCACTTGGCCTAACAAACAGCTACTTAAAACGGTGTGCAAAAAAGGGCCTCATTAAGGTAAAACAGGTTCCATCCAAACGCTATTCATATTACCTCACACCACAAGGCTTTGCTGAAAAAAGTCGCCTTATGGCTGAATTTCTGCAGCAATCTTTTAATTTCTTTAGGCTTGCGCGCCGCCAGTCTGGTGATCTTCTAAAATACTGTAAAGAACGCGGCTGGACACATATTGCACTAAAGGGTAAAAGCGATCTGACTGAAATTATTATTTTAAGCGCGGCAGAACTGTATGTTGAACTCGCCGGCATAATTGATCCTGAAGTTGCAATAAAAACATCAACTTATATGGGTCTCCCTGTTGTGAGTGATTTGTCAGAACTTCAAACACCTCACGTCCTAATCATAACTAATACGGAACAACCTCAACAAGCTTTTGATGAAGCAGTGCGAGTCTTTCCTCGCGACCAAGTTCTCACTCTACCGATATTGGGCATAAATCGCGAACGGGGGGAAAAGTCTTTTGATAATAGATCCTATACTGGAAATATAAAATGAAACAATGGTTTGTTGTTAATACTAAAATCCACAAAGAAAAGAAAGCAATGACGAACCTGAACCAACAGGGTTTTAACACCTATTTGCCTAGATACAGAAAATCCAGGCGCCATGCGCGTCGCACCGATATAATAATGGCACCACTATTTCCAAAGTACTTATTTGTTGAGTTTGATCTTGGTATGCAAAATTGGTCTCGCATTAATTCAACTTTTGGAGTTAACAAGTTAATAAAATTTGGTTCGACACCCACCCCACTATCACAAAAATTAATTGATGATATACGAGCCAGAGAAGATGCCAGTGGCATTATTTCTGTAAACCGTTTTTTGAATATCAAGAAAGGTGATGCGATAACTATAACTAACGGTGCTTTTAATGATCACAGGGGAATTTTTGAATGCCAAGATGATGATGCTCGCGTCATTATACTGTTAAACTTGATGGGACGGAACGTGCGGGTCCGCATACCGTCCACTGATATAAGTGCCTGAATAGAAAAATTTATTTGGGCTCAACGTTTGAACTTTGGGGGGAGCAATTCACCCGAAGTGCGGTAGCATGAGAAATTCAATTAAAAAGGATACGTTATGACACACGCCTTTTCGTTTTTTAATCAAACAGCCAATATAGCAAATCAAATAAATTCTGAACGAGTTGAAGAAATTGTTGATAAACTTATCCAAATACGCTCAATTAATGGGCGTTTATTCATACTCGGAGTTGGCGGTAGCGCTGCTAATGCGAGTCATGCTGTAAATGATTTTAGAAAACTATGTGCGATAGAAACGTATGCCCCAACGGACAACGTATCTGAATTAACAGCTCGAACAAATGACGACGGATGGGAAACCGTTTTCTCAGAGTGGTTAAAGATAAGTCATCTCAACAAAAATGATGGAATACTTGTTTTCTCAGTGGGCGGCGGTAACCGTGAAAAAAACGTCAGCGTTAATATAATAAATGCTCTTGATCATGCAAAATTTGTCGGTGCTACAATCATGGGAATTATCGGGCGTGATGGAGGATACACCGGCGAGGTCGCAGATGTTGCGGTGATCATTCCAACAATTGACCCAAGTTTAGTTACACCACACACCGAGGCCTATCAGGCCGTCGTTTGGCATTGTATGGTCTCCCATCCCAAGCTTCAAATTCAAGAGACAAAGTGGTAGTTTAGACAAATGCAAAGAGCAGTTTTTCTTGATCGAGATGGTGTTTTAAACCATAGCGAAACGAGAAATGGAAAGCCCTATGCACCCACTCGATTTAAGGATTTTAAAATATTACCTGGCACGCGAGATGCACTCTTATCACTAAAAGGTCTTGGTTTTGCTTTGGCCATAGTTACTAACCAGCCTGACGTCGGAAACGGAAAAATTAAAAAAGAAATAGTTGAAAAAATGCACTCTTTATTAAAGGCAACACTTCCTATAGATTTGATTGAAGTTTGTTATCACTCCCAGATAGATGATTGTTTATGCCGAAAACCAAAACCTGGCATGATTTTAACAGCGGCAAAAAAATTAGATGTTAATCTGGCAAAAAGCTTTTTGGTTGGAGACCGCTGGAGTGATGTCTCTGCGGGCAAAGCTGCTGGCTGCACTACAATTTTTATAGACAAAAAATATAACGAAAAAAAAATTGATCAACCGGATCTGATTGTTAATTCTTTAGAAACCGCAGTAGACAATATTTCATCAAACACGGGAATAAATAATGCCTAATATAGACGATTTAAAAATAAAACTTTTTGCAGATGGCGCGGACCTTGATAGCATGTTAGCTTTATACAACGATCCCAATATTAAGGGCTTCACCACTAACCCAACCCTTATGAAAAAAGTTGGTATCAAAGATTATGAAAGCTTTGGCAAAAAGGTCCTACTAGCAATACCCGACCGCCCGGTAAGTTTTGAGGTTTTTGCAGATGACCTCGAAAATATGCTAGCTCAAGCAAAAGTGATAGCGTCTTGGGGACCAAATGTAAATGTTAAAATTCCAATTACCAATACCAAAGGTGAATTTACAGGGCCAGTTATCAAAGAGCTTGCGGCTGCTGATGTTCAACTAAATATCACCGCCATAATGACGCTTGAGCAAGTTAGAGCCGTTGCAGAAAATTTATTACCCAAAACCCCTGCTATTGTTTCCGTGTTTGCTGGTAGGATTGCCGATACCGGTGTCGACCCGATGCCAATAATGCGGGAATGCATAAAAATTCTACAAAAATTGCCCAAAGCTGAATTATTGTGGGCAAGTCCAAGGGAGCTTTTAAACATCATACAAGCTAATGAAGTTGGGTGTCATATTATTACAGCCACGCCTGATATTCTTAGCAAACTAAAATCACTTGAAAAAGATCTTGGCGAATTTAGTCTGGAAACCGTACAAATGTTTTTTGACGATGCCAAAGCCGCAGGCTACACGATCAATGTTTCTCAAGCCTAAGTAATTCTAAATTGGAGAAAAAAATGAAACGTAAATTCAATAATGTTCTGGTGACTGGCGGAGCCGGATATTGCGGTAGCGTTCTGGTCCCACAAATGTTAGACTTGGGATATAACGTTACCGTCTACGATATTCAATATTACGGCTGTGATTTTTTACAGCTTGAAAATCCAAATTTAACAATTGTTAAGGGCGATATTCGAGATATTGAGCATCTTGAGCCTCTAATGACTGATGTTGATGCCGTTCTCCACCTGGCCTGCATCTCGAATGATGCCAGTTTTGAGCTCGACGAGAAACTTTCAACCACCGTTAATCTTGATGCATTCGAACCCATTGTGATCGCTGCAAAAAAGGCAGGCGTAAAGCGATTTATATTTGCTTCTTCAAGTTCAGTTTACGGCATTAGCGAAAAACCAGATGTCAAAGAAGATCATCCTCTGGTGCCGCTTACTCTTTACAACAAGTATAAAGGAATGTGTGAGCCAATCCTCTTCAAACATACAGATAAAAATTTTGTTGGTGTCGTCTATCGTCCGGCAACCGTATGCGGCTACGGGCCGCGACAACGCCTAGATGTTTCAGTTAATATTTTAACCAATCTTGCTGTAAACAAAGGCAATATAACCGTGTTTGGTGGAAGCCAACTGCGGCCTAACCTGCATATCCAAGACTACGCTGATCTTTGTAAAACCTTACTGGAGGCACCCGATGAAATAATTGCCAATGAGATTTTCAATTGTGGCTATGAAAATATGAGCATTATGAAAATTGCCGAAACGGTCAAACAAGTTGTTGCTGAAGAGTTTCCTGATAAAGATGAAATTAGTCTAGAGGTGTCACCTTCTGATGATCTTCGCTCTTATCATATTAATTCTGATAAAGTTACTAATGTTCTTGGCTTTAAACCACAATTCAGCGTCGAAGATGCTATTCGTGATTTATGCCAAGCCTTTAAAGACGGAAAACTTCCAAATAGTTTTGATGATGACAATTATTTTAATGTTCGAACGATGAAAAAGGTAGGTGCCGCTTAAATGGGAATTCCTTTCGCTATAGTAACCGGGGGTGCTGGGTTTATTGGCAGTCACATGGTTGATTTACTTGTTAGCCAAGGCTTTGCAGTGCGTATCATCGATAATATGACTGGCGGGCATGAGAGAAACCTCGAAAAGCATGTCAATAACGAGAATGTAACTCTAGAGCGTTGCGATATTCGTGAACTCAATCCAGAAGGGTCATTATTTAAGAACGCGCAGTTTGTATTTCACTTTGCTGGTATTGGTAACATTGTCCCGTCAATCGAGAATCCGATAGACTATATGGACGTCAATGTCCAAGGAACAGTGCGCGTGTTAGAATGCGCCCGTGCAGCAAGGGTTCAAAAGTTTGTCTATGCGGCTTCATCTTCCTGCTATGGCTTGGCAGACGTGCCCACTAAAGAAGAACATAAAATCCAACCGCAATATCCTTACGCCCTCAGCAAATATCAGGGTGAACAAGCTGTCTTTCTTTGGCACCAAGTATATGGCTTACCAGCAAATGCGATACGAATTTTTAATGCTTATGGTACACGGGTTCAGACCACTGGAGCATATGGCGCGGTATTTGGAGTTTTCTTTAAGCAAAAATTAGCGAACGAGCCCTTTACTGTTGTTGGTGACGGCACTCAAGGTCGTGATTTTATTTACGTTACCGACGTTGCAAAAGCATTTTATGCTGCCGCGAAAACAGAGCACTCTGGAGAAGTTTATAATATTGGTGCCGGCAATCCTCAAACCGTTAATAAATTAATAGAATTACTAGGTGGAGAGATCGTTTATGTACCCAAACGCCCTGGCGAAGCCGATTGCACCTGGGCAGATATTTCAAAAATCACAACCGAGCTCGACTGGAAACCCGAAATCTCATTTGAAGAAGGTGTCTCCAAAATGGTCGCCGTAATTGACCATTGGCAAGAAGCCCCACTTTGGGATCCAGATAGTATCAAAGAAGCCACTAAAACATGGTTCAAATACATGGATAACGGATCTTAGACGTGACGGCTAATTTTTTTGAAAAATATGAGTTTAAGCTCAAGACGCTGAAAGAGCTAGTTGATATTATTGGTACTTTTCCTAGAGAAAACAAAGCCATACTTTGCCACGGGGTTTTTGATGTTGTTCATCCCGGTCACCTTCGGCATTTAGCATTTGCCAAAACAAAGGCTGAAATTTTAATCGCAAGCATTACAGCTGATCGCCACATTAAAAAAGGAATTTATCGTCCCCACATTCCAGAAAGGTTGCGTGCATTAAACCTCGCCGCTTTCGAGATGGTTGATTTCGTTATTATTGATGAGAATATCAAACCGATAGATAATCTGAGTTTCTTAAAACCTGATTATTTTGCGAAAGGTTTTGAGTATACTAGTAAAGGATTACCTAAAGCTACTCAAGAAGAGTTAGACATTGTGGAGAGCTATGGTGGTAAAATGATTTTTACTCCAGGAGATGTGGTGTATTCATCTTCACAGTTTATAAGCATGTCGGAGCCTGATATACAGATGGAGAAGCTACTTACTCTGATGCATGTTAACAATCTTAATTTTCAAGATCTACGGGATGCCGTTACAAAAATGGATGAATTTAAAGTACATGTTGTTGGAGACACAATCGTAGATAGTTATACACGCACAAACTTAATAGGGGGACAAACAAAAACACCAACGTTTAGTGTGCTCTTTCAGAGCCAAGACAATTATATAGGAGGGGCTGGTATAGTAGCACAACATTTAAGTGCTGCGGGTGCAAAAGTAACTTTCTCGACCGTACTTGGTAAAGATGAATTAGGAAAATTTGTTTTAGATGGACTAAAAGAAGCAGGTGTGGTCTGTAAAGCTATCATAGATGAAACACGCCCGACTACAAATAAGAACGCCATAATAGCAGGCGGATACAGACTATTAAAAATTGATAAATTAGATAATAGGTCAATTTCCAATATGATTCTGGATAAAATTTTAGAAAACTTAGAAAATATAAATACTGATGCGGTAGTATTTGCAGATTTCAGGCACGGAATTTTTAATCAGCACACAATTTCTTCTCTAACTTCTGCTATTCCAGAAAAAGCATACCGAGTCGCGGATAGCCAGGTGGCAAGTCGTTGGGGTAATATCACTGAATTTAAAAGATTTAATTTAATTACACCAAATGAAAGAGAGGCTCGGTTTGCACTTGGAGATCAAGACTCAACGGTTGGCGTGCTCTCAGGTTTACTGAGTAAAGCTACAAAATGTGATTTATTGCTACTGAAACTTGGTGATCGCGGCGTTTTTGCCTCGCGGGAACCGAATAATGCGGGGTCAGGCTCCGGTAATTATTTTTCTGTTGATAGTTTTGCTAAAAATGTTGTAGATGCCGTAGGTGCGGGAGATGCGCTTTTAGCGTATGCAACGTTAGCGATGATGGCAACAAATAATGAGGTTATAGCCAGTATCCTCGGCTCAATGGCAGCAGCATGTGAATGTGAGTTTGATGGCAATATTCCAATCAAACCATCTGACGTTATTGATAGAATTAACATGATTTCAAACGCTGCAGGCTATCAAAATTAAATGTCAATGAGACTTATTGTAGCGGGCATGGGGGTGCAGGGCACCAAGCGAAAACGTGTAGCCGAAAAAAGTGTTGTTGCAACGATTGACCCATTAGCCAAAGGCGCCAACTATAAAGATGTAAAAGATGTACCTCTTGGGGATTATGACGCAGCAATATTATGTATTCCGGACGACCCAAAAGTCGATTTAATTAAATATCTTCTATCAAATAAAAAACATGTTTTAGTTGAAAAGCCATTATTTTGTGAAGATGAAAGAGATATCATAGCCCTTGAGAAGCTATCCAATGCCAATGATGTTGTCTTCTATACAGCCTATAATCACCGGTTTGAGCCACATTTCATTAATATGCGCGATCTCATCAAAAGCAAAGTTCTAGGGGAAATTTATAGCTTACGCATGTTCTATGGCAATGGTACGGCCCGTTTGGTCAGGAACAGTATATGGAGGGATAGCGGCATCGGCGTATTAGCCGACCTTGGGAGCCACCTTTTAGATACCCTGCGCTTTTGGTTGGGCGACAGTTATGATGCAAAATTTGAATTGCGGGGTGCATTTAATCACGAAAATAAATCATTTGATCATGTTATTATTGGCAACAACGACTTACCATCGATTCAAATTGAAATGATGATGTTATCATGGCGAAATCATTTTACCTGTGATATATTTGCCGAGAAAGGTAGCGCCCATATTGAGTCACTCTGCAAATGGGGGCCAAGTAAATTTACCCATCGCACACGAATTTTACCGAGTGGCCGGCCACCTGAAAAGACTATTACTTTAATTCAAGAGGACCCAACTTGGGATGCAGAGTATAAGTATTTTATTAATCTCTGCAAAACCAAGAGTATTCAAAATATCAAGAATGATCTTTGGATCAATAGTACTCTAAAAGGGTTTGCCAAAACTGCAGGGGTGACTTTAATTGTCTAAGCCAATTATTGGTTATGCTGGACTAACTCACCTCGGCTTAAACTCGGCTGCAGCTTCTGCCAAAAATGGGTTTACTGTCATCGGTTACCACGGAGAAGCAGACTACATTGCAAGAATTAACTCAGGGAAACTTCCGATAACAGAACCCGGTCTAGATGTCTTAATAGCGAAAAATAAATCACGAATTACTATAACGAACGATTTAAATTTATTAAAACAATGTGATATTATTTATATTTCGAGCGATGTCCCTACAGACAACAATGGCGATAGTGATCTGGCTCCAATAAATAAAATGATCTTGGACTGTAAAACAGTCATGAAAAGTGGTTCATTGTTGATTGTTCTTTGCCAGGTGCCTCCTGGTTTTACACGCCAATTACCACATAAACCTGAACTATTATACTACCAGGTTGAGACGCTGATTTTTGGTAAAGCTGTTGAGCGGGCCACTCAGCCAGAACGCTTAATTATTGGTTGTGAAAATCCAAAAAATAGACTGGATGCTCGACTTGAAATATATTTAGAATCCTTTAATTGTCCAATTTTAAAGATGCGTTATGAAAGTGCCGAGCTTGCAAAAATATCTATTAATATGTGCCTCGTTGCCTCTATCAGCGTGGCAAATACCATGGCAGAGATTTGCGAAAATATTGGCGCAGATTGGTCAGAGATTTTACCCTCACTAAAACTTGATGAACGCATAGGAGAATTTAGTTACCTTAAACCGGGCCTTGGTATTGCTGGCGGTAACTTAGAGCGGGATTTATATACTGTTCTTAAGTTATCAGAGTCTCATAAGACTGATGGGGGTGTTATTAAAGCTTGGATACGGAACAGTGTTCATCGTCGAGATTGGGCTTGGAGGATTTTATATAAAAAAGTTCTTAATCAGAACCCTAGAGCTATTATTGGTATTTTAGGTTTGGCTTATAAAGAAAATACAGATAGTATAAAAAACTCTCCTTCTTTAGCATTAATAAATCAACTTAAAGGTTTCAATATACGCGTTCATGATCCTGTTGTTTCAAATGCAGCGACAGAAATTTCAATTATCAGTGATGCGGAAGAAGTGGCTAGGAATGCTAACGCTATTGTGATAATGACCCCATGGCCTGAATATGCCAATTTAGATCTAACAAAATTATCTTCACTTATGAGTGGTAACATAGTACTTGACCCCTACGCTGTTCTAGACGGTAATCTCGCTAAATCGGCGGGCCTAAACTATTTAACACTTGGACTTTCCGACCTTCCAACTGATTCACAAAGGCTAATGAAAAATGCTTAATCATAAAAATATGAATCCAGATAAACCTGATCGTGTTGTTATCTTAGGTGCAGCTGGTTTTGTTGGGCATGCAGCAACTAATAAGTTCAAATTAGAGGCTACCAACGTTTTACCTCTTAGTCGAACCGATATTAATTTATTGGATGTAAATGCTAAAATTAAATTGGAAAAACTGCTTAAACCATCAGATACTCTCGTAATTGCATCAGCAGAAGCTCCATGTAAGAACGCTGAAATGCTTATACGCAATATTCAAATGATAACAACTGTATGTGAAGTCATAACCAAAACTCAGCCTGCCCAAGTTATTTATATTAGCTCCGACGCAGTCTATGCAGACAGCAACAAGCCATTAAAAGAATGTTCTAGCGCTGAGCCAGGATCATTTCATGGAATTATGCACCTTACCCGTGAAATTATGCTCAAAGAAGTGATCAAGGAAAATCTTGCTATACTTCGTCCCACCCTAATTCATGGAAAAGGCGATCCGCATAACGGCTATGGACCAAATCAGTTCCGACGACTTGCTGAAGCAAAAGAGGATATCGTGCTATTTGGAAATGGAGAAGAACTGCGAGATCATATACATATCGATGATGTGGCAGAATTAGTTAGACTAATGGCTTGGCATAATAGTGATGGAATATTAAATGCCGCAACGGGAAAAGTAATATCATTCAAGGAAATTGCCGAAATGATAAAAAGAATTTATAAACAGTCAATAAACATACAACCATCACCGCGCATTGGTTCAATGCCACACAATGGTTATAGAGCTTTTAACCCCAAACTAACATATGATGCATTTCCAAATTTTCAATATTCTTTGCTAGAAGACTCAATTATAAAGATTTTTCAAAACAAAAAGCCCAGATAGAAAAGATGTCAAACAGCCGACATAAATATTTAATAAATTTTTATAAAAATTTTATCAAAGACCCCATAATTTTTATTGATGTCGGATCAGATGGTGGCGTGGATCCTGATTTAAAGAATATAGCATCTCAATGTGTAGTTCACGCTATTGAACCAAGAGAAGACTCTTATAATAATTTGATTAATGATACTAGAATGGTGGCACCTTATCAAAGCATTTATTACCACAATACGGGTCTTGCAGACAAAAATGGGGGGCATACCCTATACGTTACTAATATTCCGCAAGCTAGCTCGTTGTTAGAGCCTAATGAGACCTTAGTCAATCGATGGCGCGGCGATGACGGCTTTAAAGTTATAAAAAAAAGCAAAATTAAATGTATTACTTTATCTGAGTTTTGCAATACATCTAATATTAATTATATTGACTTTATTAAATTAGATACTCAAGGATCAGAACTTAGTATTTTATTACATAATCCTAGCTTATTGTCCAATTTGTCCGTGATAAAATCAGAAATTGAGTTTGTACAACTATACAAGAACCAGCCAGTATTCGATGACGTTATTAGAGAACTATCAAAATATGGTTTTCGATATGTCGGCCACCTTGATATAAAAAAGATTGGTCCAAACAAAGGGAAAAATATTTGGGCTGATGTCATTTTTGTCCAAACAAAATTCAAAAGCAGTCAATCTTGCATTAGAGCTGCTATCATTTTATCCCAACTGGGATTTATCGAGGATGCTGTATGGCTTATGGAAGATTACCAAGTTGAAGAAGCCATAATTGATAATTTTCGTGAAGCAATAATATTAGATAATGGCCTACTAAATTCAGCTCTTTTGCGTCTTCGAAATAAGTACAGGGACTTTAACCAAAAAAGAATTCTTAATGGAAAAAAAGTATTATATTTAAATTCCATTAGAAAAATTATTATGAAGAGTTCAAGTATAGCAAGGTTTTTCTCTGTAATTTCATCAGGAAAATCAAAGAGGTATTAATATGAACTTATACTTAGGGATATTAAAATAGATGGCTGAAATTAACCTACTGAAATCTCTTCCGAAAGGAAAGAGAAACATAACGGCTCGCGAAAGCGAAAAAACAGAGAAAAATGTTGAGATTGCGCGCGAGTATGGCCGTTTATATTTTGATGGACCTCGCGCGTATGGGTATGGGGGTTACCATTATGATGGAAGATGGCAACCAGTAGCTAAAGATATAGTGGAACACTTCAAATTAGCAGCAGGAGATAAGGTTTTAGATATTGGTTGTGCAAAAGGTTTTTTGGTAAAAGATTTGGTTTCAATTGGAATTGATGCTTACGGAGTTGATATTTCGCAGTATGCTATTGAGTGCTGTGAGAGTGAAATTTCTGATCGTGTTAAAGTTGGAAGTGCTGATAATTTGGCATATCCGGACAAATACTTTGATGCCGTAATTTGCATTAATACAATCCATAATTTAAAAAGAGATTCGTGCTTAAATGCTTTGCGAGAAATAGAGCGTCTTGCGCCTGGAAAAGGTTTTGTCCAAGTAGATAGTTTTAAAACTCTTGAACAAAAAAAAATATTTGAAAGTTGGGTTTTAACCGCACAATTCTACGATTATCCAGAGGGCTGGCTTAAACTCTTTAAGGAAGCGGGTTACAGCGGTGATTATTATTGGACTATTATTGAATAACATAAAATTAAACTTAATTGAACAGAATAAATATAGAATATGGCCTCGTACACATTATTAAAAAATTTATATTATTCATTACTTCGCCTTCGCATGGTAGAAGAAAAATTAGTAGAAGTATATAAAACTCAAATAATTCGGACGCCTGCACATTTTGGTATTGGACAAGAAGCAATAGCAACGGGAGTTTGCGAGGCCCTCGATCAAAATGATGTCGTTTATTCACATCACAGGTGTCATAACCATTATCTAGCACAAGGTGGAAATTTATATCTATTATTTGCTGAACTATTAGGCAAAGCTGATGGATGTTCTGAAGGTAGGGGCGGCTCCGTACATTTAACCGATACTGAGAGTGGTTTCATTATTTCTAGTGCTATTCTGGGACAAACTATTGCAGTTGCAACAGGCAGTGCCCTAGCATTAAAAATGGATAAGACTTCAGGTATATCTGTATCTTTTTTTGGTGATGCCGCACTAGAAGAGGGAATATTTTGGGAGAGCTTAAATTACGCCTCCATTCATAAATTACCTGTTTTATATGTATGCGAGAATAACGGTTTTTCTACAGAAAGTCGACCTCATGTCAGGCAACCAGCTGGCACTTCACTCTTTGGTAGAGTTAAGAGTTTTAATGTTAAATCAGATTTAATTGATGGGAATAACGTACTTGATGTCTATAACGCGGCCCAAAGTGCTATACAGCATTGCCGAGATGGAAAAGGTCCCGTATTTCTTGAGTGCACAACATATAGATGGCTAGAACATGTTGGTCCTTACTTTGACCATGAATTGGGTCGAACTTATCGGAATAAAAATGAAGTAAATGAATGGATTAAAAATGACCCTCTTAAAATAGCGCAAGAAAGATTAAATGAGTTTTCTAAGTTACCAGATAATTTCTTTGATAATTTAAGGCAGAGTATCGATAAAGAGATAGATGAAGAGTTTAATAAGGCATTAGCTTCAGATTGGCCAAAAGAAAAAGATTTATTAAAAAATGTTTACTAATTATAAAAAAGAAAATTTTTAGATTTAAAATGAGCAATCAAATAATAACATATGCAGCCGCATTATCTCGCGGGTTAGTGGCTGCAATGGAAGAAGATGATTCTATTTTTGTAACTGGAATCGCTGTAGATTACCCGTCAGGAATGTTTGGTACAACTATTGAGGCTCTAAAAAAGTTTGGTCCAGAAAGAGTTTTCGATGCACCAGCAATGGAAAATGCGATGACAGGAATTGCGATTGGTGCTGCTGCTATGGGTAAGCGGCCGGTTATTATTCACCCAAGAGCAGACTTTTTATTTTTGGCGCTAGATCAGCTAATTAATCTAGGTGCAAAATGGAGTTATATGTTTGGAGGCAATGCCGGACGAGTTCCAATAGTTATTAGGGCCGTGATTGGAAAAGGTTGGGGGCAAGGGGGAACACATTCACAGAGCCTTCATAGCATAATTTCCCACTTTCCGGGGATCCACGTTAGCCTACCATCAGATTCTGAATCTGCTATGAATTTAACCTATACGGCCCTGAAAAATAATACACCAACTGTAATTTTTGAGCATCGTTCACTGTTCGATTTTGAGAGTTATGTGCCTGAAAGACCTCAAGAATTAGAGATCGGAAAAGCAAAAGTGCTAAGAAACGGTAATGATATTACTATTATAGCTACTTCATTTATGACTCGAGAGTGTTTAAAAGCTGCTGATACGTTGTCAACGTACAACATATCAGCCGAAGTCATAGACTTACAGTGGGTGCGCCCGCTAGATGAGAATACAATCCTAAAATCTTTAAAAAAAACCGGACGCCTTATTGCGACTGATGTAACATGGGAATTAAATGGCACAGCGAGTGAAGTATGTGCACTAGTCGCTGAACAAGCTTTTGATTATTTAAAGAGCCCCGTTAGAAGAATTTGTCAGGCAAATTCCCCTGCTCCAGTATCACAACCACTTGAAAGATCATTTTATCCAACTGCTAATACAATCGTCAAAGCCGCAGGTAATATTTTTGGAGTTCAGAATATCGGTGAGATCTCCAGCGCAGTTCCCGGTGATCAATTTAAAGGTCCTTATTAAAGATAAATACATTCGACCAAACTCTTATTATGGGAATGGGCCCTTCACGTAAACAGACAGAAAATAATAGTCCCGATTTAAATGCCAGACATACTAATTTTAGGAGCTTCAAGTTATCTAGGCACTAGTGTTTTTGATCACCTAAAAAATAAAGCGATTGGAACATTCTTCAACACTCAAATAAAAAATGGTATTCAGTTCAATCTTCAAAGTTCTAGCATAGCAAAAATTCCCAATATTGGGCAAATTAAAAAAGCTATAATTTTCTTTGGTGCTCCAAAATCTTTAGATAGAGCGTACCAAATGAAAGAGGAAACGGCCCTCTTAACCTCTCGATTAAAATCCATTCTGAGTGAATTAAAAAAACTAAATATTAAACCTGTTTATATTTCATCAGATGCTGTTTTTGGCGATAATTTAGGAAACTGCATAGAGACAACAAAGCCTAAGCCAGCTATGGCATACGGCATTCATAAATTAGAAATAGAGAATTTTATAAAGAAAAATTTTAGAAATTTTATGATCCTTCGACCAAGCAAGGTATATTCATCAGATCCTAATCAAAATTCTATTTTAAAACAATGGTATAATTGCTTAAACAAAGGTAAAATAATAACATGCGCCATCGACTATAAAACCAGCCCAATAGACAATGACAACTTAGCTAAAGCTATTGTTAAAGCAACGACAAAAGATTTGAATGGGGTGTTTCATGCTGCCGGTCCAGTTTCTCTTACTTATTTAGAATTACTAGACGTATTTCTTACTTGCTTAGAAGTCCCAAAAAATTATCGTAATATTAATCCCGTTCTAATAAATCAGTTATCATCAGAAGAATATAGGCCAACTAATAATAGTTTAATCTCTGATAAATTATTCAATATATTAAACATGAATAGATATACCCCTGAACAGGTATGTAAGCGGTTTGTAAAAAAAATAACTTCTCCTAATAATTTGGGTAATAAAAAATTTTAATTTATATCAGAAAAATTCTGGAATTTTAAACTTCGAGTATTAATAAAAATTAATGTTACTAATTAAGTATATGAAAAAGTTATTAACGCCGATTTATAAAACTGGAATTTTTTTACTAAAACGAATAAAAATAACTTTTGCCCCGTTGGGGCTTTTAATATTTAGGACAAAAAAACCAACTCTCGCCTCTATTTACTTAAGTCAAGGATTTATACAATTTGGTTATTTAAAAAAATTAATTGCTCAAAGTGATGTTAAAAAATTAGATATTATTGATACCGCAAAAAAAGGTATTAAACTATTTGATTTGGCCCTTAAAAATGATCCATTAAATGTAAATGCCCTTCGCCTAAAAATGAAAATTTATTTCATTATGGGTGACTCAATAAACTTTCTAAATCAACTTAAAGAAATTCATAGAGCCAAACTATCCATTTCATTAGAACGTAAAACAGATAAGTTGGGTTTAAGGTTTATACCTCCCTACCCTGTAATGAAAACGATAGGAAATTCCTGCGTATACGAGGGCTACTTTAAAGCTCAGATTTTATCGGGTAATAAGGCCAAACATGTTATGATGTTTGATCGCAAAGACTGGCCCTCTTTTGTAAATCCGCACTTAATGACATATTGGAGTCAATATGTTAAAATTATAGATGATCCGGTGACTACAAAAATTTTACAACCAATTTCAGAATACCAATCTGACGAAGATGGGGGGCCAATAGTCGTTGATGGGCAGGTTTTGCCAACTCATTCAGCGCTGGCGCTTATACAAAAATATTGGGACCAAGAAAACCGGCCCCCACTTTTTAAGCTTAAAACATGGGATAGAGAACGAGGAAGGAAAGAACTCAAAAATATAGGAATTGATGACAATGATTGGTTCGTCTGCCTGCATATTCGGGAGAGTGGTGCAAAAGGCGACGAACCTTTTCGCCAAGCTCCGATCGAAGATTATTTTTTAGCTATAAAATCAATAACCGATAGGGGCGGTTGGGTTATTAGAATGGGTGATCCATCCATGACTCCGTGGCCCAAAATGAGTCATGTTTTTGATTATGCATGCAGTTCTATTCGTAAAGATTGGTTGGATGTTTTTTTATGCGGTGCGTGTAGGTTTTTCATTGGTACATCCTCTGGTCTATATACTGTGGCCCATAATTTTGGTAGACCAATTGTTCAAACAAATTACCTTCCAACTTCAAGTATCTACCTCTCGCGTCAAGATTTATTCATACCTAAGCTTCTATTTAATAAAACATCTAAAATACCATTAACATTTGAAGAGATAATGCAACCACCCGTAAGCATGGCCGCTTCAGATGGAGTTTTTGCAAGCGTTTTAGGCCTTTCACCTATTAATAATACGAGTGAGGAAATTATGGAAGTTGTTATAGAGATGCTCGATAAATTAGATGGTAAATTTCAAGAGTCTGAGGAAGACATTTATCTGCAAAAACAATTTAATTCCTTAACAGCAAATGTCGGAACGCTAATTGGTCTTAAAGGTATTCCACTCAATTGCAGAATTGGAAAGGAATTTTTGCATAGACACAAAGACTTATTAGAGGTAATCATGAGGAAAAATACAAATTCTCCAGATTGAAAGACGTTAATGCGTAATTTTTTCGATATTAAAAACTCTCAAAAGCGCTGTCTGAATTATCGTCGACAAATTCTTGACATATCTCAGCAAGTAAGCGCTCTTCATGCTGCAGCTTCTTTTTCAGCAATGGAGATGGTTGATTGTATTTTTTACGGTCTAATGAATAGAAAGAAAGACAATTCATCAGTTGACTCGTTTATTATGTCTAAAGGGCATGGTTGCATGGTACAGTATGTAATTCTTAAAGAACTAGGAATTTTAAACCAAAAAGATTTGGATTTATACTGCAAACCAGAAGGGCGTCTTGGCTGTCATCCAGATTATGGCGTTCCAGGAATTGAAGCGTCAACAGGATCTCTTGGCCATGGAATGGCCATCGCCACAGGGATGGCATATACCGAAAAATTCATTGCAAATAATACAAATAAAATTTTTGTTGTTCTAAGTGATGGTGAGTTGCAGGAAGGCTCAACTTGGGAAGCGATGATGATGGCAGCAAACCTTAAAGTTAGTAATTTGGTTACTTTTCTCGACCACAATGGTTACCAATCATTTGGCAAAACCTCAGATAATCATCCAGCTTTTTATCCTATTAGAGAAAAAATTGAGGCATTTGGATGGGAGACTGCCGAGGTAAATGGCCATAATGTGGCCTCTATCTATGACGCAGTTATTTCACGTAAAGGCGACAAACCATTTATGTTAATAGGGAATACAGTAAAAGGTAGAGGTGTTGATTTCATGGAGAATAATCCAATTTGGCATTATCGATCACCAACTAATACGGAATATAACCAAGCTGTAAATAATCTTCAGGAAATATCATCTTGAGAAATAAGTTTGCAGATACAGTTTTCAAAATCAGTCAAAACAATCCAGCTATTTGTGTGGTTACAGCGGATATATCCCCAGCCGGGTCGATGGATGATTTTCGGAAAGAATTTCCAGAACGGTTTATTAATTGTGGTGTAGCTGAACAATCTATGATCGGTATAGCAGCTGGCATGGCGTTAAAAGGTTTACGTCCATTTTGTTACACAATAGCAACTTTCAGTTTGTACCGCCCCTTTGAGATGGTTAGAGATGATCTAGGGTATCAAAACCTTCCTGTTACGGTGATTGGGATGGGAGCAGGAGTAATATACTCGACACTGGGGGCAACTCACCATACTATGGAAGATATATCAATAGCTTCTGCTATACCAAATATGACAGTGCTTGCACCTTGTGATCCGGAGGAAATGAAGCTCGCCACTCAATGGTGTGCCAATGAGAGTACCGGGCCAGTGTATATGCGACTTGGTAAAGCCGGTGAGCCAGATCTAACCAAAAATTCTGTTGATCCGTTTAAAATTGGCAAGATACGCTACCTAAGACGGGGGCATAACATAGCAATTTTAGCTTATGGAAATATTTTAGATATGGCAGTAAAACTTGCTGATAGTATAGAAAATCAAAACAGAACTATATCGGTTCTATCATGTCATACCCTAAAACCATTTGATATAGCCGGTGTTCAGCAAGTATTAAATGATCATGACGAGGTAATTGTTATTGAAGAACATGTTCCCGCCGGGGGTTTAAGTTCTCGTGTCAAAGAAATTGCATGGAATTCTCAGGCTAAAGTTAGACTTAGTTGTTTTTCACTAAAAGATGAGTTTATCCATTTTTATGGGGATCATTCACAACTCCTTTCCATGCATGGATTAAGTGTTAATCAAATTAAAACAGCGTTGGGTTATTAACTCCACCATTTAAAATGAATATACCAATTCGAAATTTAAGCATAACTGATGCGGATGAAAGACATGAATTGCTCTCCATTTTTGAGCGTGTTCTCGATCATGGGCAATTCATTTTAGGGCATGAAGTAGAAAGATTTGAAAAATTATTTGCTGATTTTTGCTCTACAAAATATTGTGTTGGCGTTGCCAATGGCACGAGTGCTTTATATTTAATATTAAAGGCATTAGGCATTGGTCCTAATGATGAAGTCATCACTACTCCACTGTCTTGGATAGCAACATTAAACTGTATACACATGACTGGAGCTACTCCCGTTTTTGCCGATATATCTGATGACTTAAATATTAACGCTGATTCTGTGCAAAATATTATTAATTCGAATACAAGGGTAATTCTGCCGGTACATTTTACAGGAAGAATTTGTGATATGGATAAGATTCTTTCAATAGCACAAAAAGAAAATTTGATAGTATTAGAGGACTCAGCCCAAGCTGCTGGGGCCGTTTATAAAGGTCGGCCGGCGGGGTCTTTTGGTTATGCTTCTGCGTTTAGTTTTAATCCGATGAAGGTTTTTGGAGCCTTGGGAGAAGGGGGCGCGATAACGACCAATGATAAGATTCTTCGAGATAAATTACGGTCCTTACGATACCTAGGAACAGTTAATCGCGAAATTTGCGTCAACCCTGAACTCAACCATAAGATTGACGCTCTACAAGCAGCATTTTTATCATTTAGACTTCCGAGATTAAGCGATAAAGTTTCTTTTAGAATAAACTTAGCGCAGCATTATAACAAATTACTGAAGGGGATTGTAAAAACTCCAGTCATTACTGACACTAGACGAAGCGTCTTTTTTGACTATACTATTATCGCAGAAAACAGAGATAAATTATTTGACCGTTTGTCGAGTCGGGGTATAGATGCCAGAATCAAACATGCTCCATTAATGTGCGATCAACCAGCTTATTCTTATTTAAATCATACAAATGTTCCACATGCTCGCGATCTTATAAAAAAAATTCTTACACTACCATTACATGACAAAATGACATTGCGAGATATAGAACACATCGCCGGCATAATATCTGAGTTTTATGGTAAGAACTAACTGATGACCTTTACCATACTGGGTGCTAATGGTTTTATAGGGTCAAAAATTTTATCAGAAGCCGGCGATAATGCGATTGGGCTTACCCATAAAAGTGCTAATCTTTTAAAATTGGATAGTATTCGAAAAAAACTTTGTGAATACTTTTCCAATTCATATATTATCTATTGCGCTGGTATACATCGCCAAAAATCAGACACTTTCGCAACGTTGATAGATAACCAATGTATGATTAATAATATAATTTCAATAATGGAAGTGGCCAAACCAAAAGGTTTTGTTTTTCTTAGTTCGGTTGAGGTCTATGGCATACCAAGCAGTTTACCAATAACAGAATCAACTACCATTCAGCCGTTCTATAATTACGCTATTGGCAAATACTCATGTGAGTTGCTTCTCTCTAAGTTTTGCCGTGAAGCAAGAATTCCGCTAACTATACTTCGACTACCTGGTGTATACGGACCAAGCGACAATGGAACTAGTATTATTACTAAGCTTGTTCGGTCGACAAATGGAGTAAATAAATTTAAACTTTTTGGCAATGGTAATGACTTTAGAGACTATATCTATGTCGATGATGTTGCAGACGCTGCAATAAATTTAGCACTTAAAAATAGGCAAATTATTACAATAAATCTGGCAACAGGTATAAACCATTCAATAATTGAATTGATTAACTTAGTATCGGAAGAATTTAATACGTGTCAAATAGAAAAAATAGAGTCCAAATCAACTCATTTTGATTTAATTTTTAATATTAATAAACTTAGTGCTCTACTTCCAAATTTTAAACCTATTGAGGTCATGGAGGGTATAAAAAATTACAAATCGTAACCATTCAGCTGGTGAAGCTATTTTTACTGATCAAGATGTTGTAGTTGTTGGAAATGAACAGATTAAAGAGCTTAAAGAACGAGCTTTTAATTCGCCAAAGAAACGTTTCCGATTATGCCTTCATCGTTCAATTAAAGAACTTACCCAAGAAATGTTGATTGTTTGTCACCGTAGCACAGTTATGCCGCCACACCGACACCCGGTTGGAAGAAGCGAGTCCTATCACGTGGTTGAAGGCGAAATGGTTATTTGTTTATTTGATAATGAAGGGTCAGTTTCTCGTCAAATTAATTTATCAGACAAAGGAAGCAATGGGGCATTTTTATATCGCTTGTCTGAGTCAAGGTGGCATGCCCCGATCGCAATATCAGAGTGGCTAGTCTACCATGAGACTTTAACTGGCCCGTTCTATGAATCTGAAACAGTCGAATTTCCGGACTGGCTTCCGAAGGATACTGAAATATCAATAATAGAAAACTTCCTAAAGAATGCATCAACATTAGTTAAATGATAAAAACCAAAAAGGGAATTTTAGTTTGGGCGAGTAAAGATGTGGGGCTACAATCACTCTTACATCTGATAAAAATAAACGCGCCAATAGACCGCGTAATTGTTGGCAAAAATAACGATTTTCAGATATTACAGCTGTGCGAGAAAAAATCTATAAAAGCTGAAGTAAAAAGTTCAAAAACATATCAAAATTTATTAAATGATAATTCTCGATGGAGTTGGATTTTAAGTTTGTGGAACCCACATATTATTAATAAAAGCCTATTGGATTTAGCTGATCAAACGTTAAATCTCCACCCAGGATTATTGCCTATTTGTCGAGGAATGGATACCGCAGCATGGATTATTAGAAAAAGACTAAAGGCTGGTGTAAGTTTATTAGAAATGGACGAAGGAATCGATACTGGCCGTATTTGGGCAGAAAAGGAAACTAATTATAATTTTCCCATTAAAGGGTCTGATCTCCTATATATACTAAAAGAAGAGCTCATAGGTCTATTTAAAGCTAAATGGTATGATATTTATACTGGGCAAATAAAACCGATCAACCAGAATAAATCGGGGACAACATTTACTAGGAAAAAAACAGAGGTCGATAGAGTAATTGATATTAATAAAAATCCAAGTACCAAAGACTTTCTTTCACGGGCTCTGGCCCATGATTTTTATCCACTTTCAAGTGCGGAGATTGTGATTAATGGTAAGTGTTATAAAATTACAGTAAATTTAGAAGAAATTTTATCAAGTTAATAAAGGGAGTAAAAAACTGAATATTCTGGGAATCCACGGTGGTGTTACAATAAACCAACATGACCCGGCTGCAGCATTAATTTGTGGCGGGCACCTTATTGCTTGTGTTGAAGAAGAAAGGCTATTCCGAAATAAGTCTGGTAGAGGCATTTTACCGATTGAATCAATCAATGCTGTTCTAAATGAAGCCTCCCTCTCAATACATGATATTGATTTAGTTGCACACCCGGGTGATACCTACAAAGATATGCCAAAACGCCTAAAGGAGTTTTTTATCCACCACTTTGGACACGCCCCACCAACAGTTGCGATAAATCATCAGACTGCACATGTGGCATCAGCTTTTTATCATTCGGGGTATGAAAATGCCATGTGTTTATCCTATGACTCTCACGGCGATCAGTTGAGTGGGGCGTTGGCAATAGCGACTAAATCAAAAGGAATAAAAATTTTAGAAACGCGCCCAGGTAGCAATTCATTAGGAATTTTTTATGCAACCATGACTTCATTTCTTGGTTTCCAGCCAGGAGAGGATGAATACAAAATTATGGGTTTAGCTCCTTATGGTAAATCAGGTGAAATTGATTTATCTTTCTTTGCAAAGCCCGTAGCTGATGGATATTTAGTTGATCACTCATTAATCCGTCAAGATCCACCACCTAGCTCAGTTTTCGAACAGTTTTATGGAGAAAAACTGCTTAAACAACTAGGTAGTCCAAGACATAAGGGTGAGCCCGTATCACAGTTTCACCGCAATATTGCGCGGTCGATACAAGACACACTAGTAGAATGCGCAATATCACTAGTCACTTACCTTCACCATGAAACAGGTGAAACTAATTTATGCTTGGCGGGAGGTGTTGCTTTAAACTGCAGTGCCAACTCTCACATAGCTAATCTACCCTTTATAGAAAAAATGTTTGTCCAACCTGCATCTTCTGATCGTGGCCTAGCACTAGGTTGTGCAATGTATGCCGCGGAGCAAAATGGAGATAGAATAGCACCAATTAATAATGTTTTTTATGGACCAAGCTATAGCAATGATAAAATTCGTGAATCACTTGACTTAACTGGCGCGGATGCGGTCGAATGCTCAGACCCGGCCAAATCCGCAGCCAAGATTATTTCGGAAGGCGGTATTATCGGTTGGTTTCAAGGGCGTTCTGAATTTGGTCCTCGAGCTTTGGGTAATAGATCAATACTGGCAAACCCAAGTTTACCCAACATGAAAAATGAGATTAACAAAAGAGTTAAGTTCCGTGAAGAATTCCGCCCGTTTGCGCCTTCCGTATTACAGGATAGAGCATCTGAAATTTTTGGTTTATATGGAGAACCGCTGCCTTATATGACAATCGCAGTAAAGGTAAATGATAATTGGCTAGAACGGCTCCCAGCCACAACGCACATTGATAACTCAGCACGCGTCCAAACCGTGTCAGAGGCCGAAAATTCAGTATATCATCAATTAATTAGTAATCTTGATAATCAAACAGGTATTCCCGTAGTCTTGAATACGAGTTTTAATATTCGCGGCCAACCAATAGTAGAGACGCCCCTAGAAGCTATTTCTACTTTTGCGGGTACCGGACTTGATGCTGTATTTATTGGACCATATATGATCCGAAAGAAAATGCCGGTGAGAAGTTAGCGATCGAAATTTTATAGTGCTAAGAAAAATAAAATCATACCTAAAAACAATTTATGGACTTTTATGGATTGTAAGAATTGCGAAGAGACATCTTGGTATTATTCTTGAGAAATTAATTATTTCCAGTCTAAAGGTATTGTTTTTATGCAAGGTGGGTAAAATATCTGAAATTAAGTGCGTGCTTGTAAATGGGGGGCGCATTGGACCACTTGCTGAAAGAGTTATTTATGCTATTCGAGAATGCGATCTTGATACTAAAAAAAGTTACCACTGGGTTTGTTTAGCCGATGATTTTGCCAATTATGATTTAGCAAAAATATTGAGCAGATATGTCCCTATAATTCGCTGGCGAGCGGCTTTCAATGCAGTGTTAAATTATCAAAGAAGAACAGGTGAGTTTCCAAATTTTATAATTGAGAATAGTTTTACTGATGAAGCTAAACTAAATTTACATTCGGGTAAAATTGTAGAATTGTCTGATTCGGAAATAAATCGAGGCGAATATTTATTAAAACAGCTATATGGTATTGGAAAAGATGATTGGTTTGTTTGTTTTCATGCTAGAGATACAGCCTATTTAGACGCGTTAAAGCCGAAGACTGATTGGACTTACCACAACTATAGAAATAGTAACATATCAAATTGTTCAGACGCAATTTCAGAAGTTGTTTCGAAAGGGGGTTTTGCGATCAGAATCGGTTCAAAAGTACACGAGGCATTGGAAACAAAAAACTCAAAACAAATAATAGACTACGCAAACGATTGTCCCACATCATTTTTGGATGTTTATTTACTATCGCGTTGTAAGTTTGCAGTCATCGGCGGTGGTTCAGGGATAGGATTTACTGCTCAAGCATTCGGAACGCCTGTTATTTGGACTAATTTTATTCCAATTTATCCTTGGCCTTGGGATAAAAAAGACATTTTCTTACCAAAATTAATTTTTAGTATCAAACTTAAACGTTTGTTAACATTTAAAGAAATGCACGATTGGGGCTTTTTTGATTCTAAAAGTGAGGCTATTGGGCTAAATTACTATAAAAATAATTATTTTAAAACCATTGAAAATAACCAGAATGATATTTTATCAGCTTGCCAAGAGATGTTAAATCAATTGAACAGGCGAACCGAACCAACGCAAATTAAAAAATTTAAGAGTGAGTTTAGAAACAAGTATGCAAATGATAGATTCTCGTTGGGTAACATCAGTGGGCAGTTTCTGTTAAAATATCAGAAATTGCTATGAATAAAAAAGGACTGTCAATGACGAATAAAAATCTAGGAAAAAGAATAGTAGTTTTTGATTGCGGAGGGAGAGGCGGATTACACTCAAGTTGGTGGCAGTTCCCTGGTCCTCTAGACTATTATTCCTTTGAACCCGAACCCGATGAATACAATCAGCTATCAAAATCATCTAAAATAAATTCTGAAACTGGTAATCGTTATACGATACTAAGTGTCGGCTTAGGCTTGCACGATGAGCGAAAGTCATTTCATGTATGTAAAATACGAGCGAGTAGCTCATTTTATAGGAATAATCCTTTAACCGGCTATCGATTTAAAAATAACAGTGTAGAAAAGATAATAGAAGTAGACTGTCGCTCTATAACTAGCGTTGCTAATGAGCTAAATATAAAGCCAAATTATTTAACGATAGATGTAGAAGGATCAGGACTAGATTTATTAGAGGGTGCAAAATCTACCTTATTAAATTCCGTGTTAGGTGTTCGTATTGAAGTAGAATTTGCTCAGATATATGATGAGGCGCCGTTATTTGATCAGTCATTTAACTATTTAAAAACTAATGGCTTCTTTTTAGCTAGAATAGAAACCTGCAATGCAGGACTTTATGGCATAACCACAGATATGAATAAGTTCTCAGTTTCGCCGATGGATGCAATGCCATTAACTTCCGATTTAATAATGGTTAATACTCGATTAATTGAGAAAAAACTGGAAGAACTTCCAACACATTCACTTGCGAACGAATTATTTTTTTTAATATTATATTGCATTCATAATGGATGTGGTTACCTGGGAATGGATATTTTATCTAAACTTAAAGAATCGAGTTTATGGGAAATCTTTTTCTCTGAAACTAATTCAATTAATTACACCAAATTTCTTGAACACTTAGCAATTTATATTTCTCTACCGCGAAAAAATATAAATAAGGGTTTTAATTCCGCGATTGAATTTAAAAACCTAACCAACAAGGAATTAGGTTTAGTCTTAAAATACGCTTCGGAAGATTGTGTAAAAAAAATACACACAGTATATAATGACGAAGCGCTATTTAAGCGTCACATGGAGCCAGATGGGCATTATGCGTTTATCCCATTTTCATGAATCGTAATAATTTATACGTTCAGTTTGTTTCGGGTGGTATGATCTGTTATTGAATAAAAATTATTCAATGACTCGAGGTTAAATAAAAAAATTATATATTAATGTTTATTAATTAACTTGGTTTTATTGTATAAGGTCACCGTATCAGCGACCGAAAAAAGAGAGGGTTTTATTTTGAACAAAATAAATAATATGGAAAGGCAAAAATCTAGAGATAATTTTCTAGAACAATACGCCTGTAGCCATGGACTAGACTCCATAGCTGATTTTCAACCTTTCCCAAAGTATTTCCTCATTGAAAGTTGTGGATCATGCAATGCTCGATGTATTATGTGCCCGGTAGAGGATGTTAAACGAGCTAAGAAATTAATGCCGGATAAGTTATTTGATAAATTAGTTGAACAAATATCCCCGCATGCGGACTGGGTTAAACAGGTTGCTTTGCAGGCTCAGGGTGAGCCAACGCTTGATAAACGCCTGCATTACAAAATTAGAAGAATGAAAGATATTGGCATTAAAACTGTTACTATCATTAGTAATGGGTCATTGATGACAAAAACTAAAGCAGAAGAAATATTAGAAGCTGGCCTAGACTTTTGTGATTTTTCCGTTGATGGTTCAACTAAAGATACTTTTGAAAATATCAGATTACGACTTGATTTTGACGAAGTCGTTAGAAATATTGAAAACTTTATTGAAGCTCGGAATCGGATTAATCCTGATTGTTTTATTAGAGTTAGATTTACCATTCAAGATACAAACCGCCATGAATTTGACGAATTTAAAAAATTTTGGAATGCTCGACTTGGAAATAACCCAAATGATTTAGCTTATGGCAAAGAACTTCACCATTGGGCTAACTGGATGGACGATTTTGAACCCTATGAAAATGAAGAATTAAAAGAACTTAATGCAACTCCTTGTCAATCGCCATTTAGTACGTTTGCTGTTTTGAATGATGGTCGAGTAGCCTTATGTTGCAATGACTATAATGCTGAGGTCTGTTTGGGTAATGTTTATGAAAATACGATTGAAGAGATTTGGCACGGTAATGAGTTTGAAAGAATCCAAAATCTTCATAAAGAGAGAGGTCGCTGCGGTGTAGATATTTGCGTTAACTGTAACGCATGGGATCCTAAAGCGAAAATATTATAAAAGTCCATAGTGTTGATACCCGGAAATGCTGCCGCTGCTCTTGTAATAATGTCTGATGGTAAATATTTGCTTCAAAAACGAGATAATCTCCCTGAAATTTGGTATCCCAATTATTGGGGGCTTTGGGGGGGTGAGATTGGGCCTGGTGAGTCAGCAATACAAGCATTAAACCGAGAAATGAAAGAAGAGTTGAACTGGGTACCTCAAAAACTGAATTACTTCACACGATTTGATTTTGATTTCTCTTTTTCTGGTAGAGAAAATTTTTCCAAATATTATTATGAGGCTTATTACCCAGCAGACACTTTAGATGGGCTTGAACTAGGCGAGGGTTCTGATATGCGCACTTTTTCACCAAGTGAGATTTTCGACTTAAAGCTGATCCCCAACGATTCTTTTGCCATTTTATTGCATTCAAAATTTAAAAAAAATAGCGGCAAAAATCTATCGAAATAATTTATCGGCAATGGAGAATTATCATGTTACATCGTGTTGGACATAATTTTAGACTTTTATTGCGAAAATCAAAAATCATCGTGTCTATCAGCTATATACTGCGTGTAGCCATGCCCCAAGAATTAAAACGACTAAGAATGTTAGCAATGTTAGTGATTAATCCAGAAAAATGTCATAAGCTAATTAGTACGTTTGCTTTTCCAACTCCATCCCAACGCTTAGTTAAAACCAGTGATGCGATGGATGATTTCCAGATAATTAAGAAAATTTCAGACAAGCCTGAAAAAGAGGAAATCTCGCATATTATAATGAAAGGTAAATCCTTTGATCGACAAAAACTTGCTGGGCTCTCAGGAAAGATTTACCTGGTTAACTGGCAAAACGAAGATAAAATTAATCTACCAAACATTGTGTATACAACCGGCGATCAAATGGAGATGCTAAGATACATTAAGAATGAAATGTTTCCTATCTTACTTTGTTCACCTACTGATTTCAAAGGGGCGGCTCCAAAATGGAGAGAAGAAGTAAAGAATGAAGTTAAGAGTGATAAAATTAAAAAGATTTATTTTAGCTGGCGTTGTGGGGCGATAATAACGGGCTCTGGATTACACGCAATAGTGGGCGTTCAAAGTTTCTCAAAAATAGTGCACATTCACGGATGGGATACCTATATTTTCCACCCAATAGATAAATTTCCAGGGTTTTTGGTATTATTCTGTCTATTATATTTTTCTGGAAATCGATTTGGACAAGGTATTATCGAAACTAATTCGCTTAATTGGATGTATGCAGCAAGATTGATGAAAAATCCAAGGTTCAGGATAAATGGCATAGTAACAGGTATTAGCAAACAAACCTCAATAATGCGCAAAATCGAACGAATATATTATAATTCTAATTAGAGTCTGTATAAGAAATTAATAAGCTGTGTTTATAAACGAGGCATAGCATAACATTTAAATGGATTTTCCAAACTAAGTTTATTTTGAGTTATTTATGCAATTAAATATATCTAAAACTACGATTAATGGCCTGCGGCTTCTAACAAAAGGCAAAGTTTTATTTTTACTTATACTAGGCAATCTCTCTGCCATTTCATTAGGGTTTATAGAGATGGCCTTTGGCCTATTACTTTTATTAATATTGCAACTATTTGGATTTGGATTAGGCGAGGTAGATAAACCTTGGCCTATTACAAATTGGAATCCTGACGAGACGACCCTAATACTAGTGATAATTCTTATACTTCTGACGAGAAGCGTATTAAACTTTTTAACAGAAATTTCTGGAATTTTTGCTTACGTGAACATTCAGATTAAATTAAAAATTGCGACTTATTATGAGCTATTACAACGAAACGAACCCGCGTTTTTATCCGCAGCAGAAATTAATTATAGAACTACTGAAATATGTGGCAAAACTAGTTCATTTATTATGGCATTAAATAGCTTATTAAATGCCTCACTTTTATGCAGCGTTTTATTCATAACATTACTTCTTCTATCTTGGGAGTTAACATTAATTGGATTAGCAATTTTTAGTCTTGCCGGATTACCCATTATTATGATTAACAAAAAAATAGGCACAATGGCATCTATGCTTCCAGAAAAAAATCTTAAAATTAATCGCGGTAATCTTAAAATTACCAGAAACTGGTTGCTAATGAGAATACTAAAAACTCAAGATCAGGAATATGAAAATCTAACAAACCTTAATTTGGATTATGGAAACCTTGATATAAAAGTTTCCGCGTTGACTTCTATAAATACGATATTGCCTACTTTTATGGGAGGGCTTTTAGTAATTCTATTAATTTTTATTAACTTAATATGGTTGGAGATCAATCCTGGAACATTTGTCTCTTTTATTTATGTATTCATTAGATTTCAGGGCTCCATAGCAGCCGGGATCGGCAAAATTGGATCTATACAAAAGAATAAACCACAATTCAAAATAGCACTTGAACTATTAGATAAATTACAACCCGAGGAAGGGATAAAAATCAGTTTACCCCTGAAGAAACTAAATTTAATAAAATCAAATAAAGACTACACGCATTCTTATAAATTCTTTAATAAGGACAAAACAATCTCAAAAACGCCTCCAGAAATTAAATTAAAAGAATTAGAATTTTCTTATTTTCCAAATCAAAAAACAATATTCTCTAATTTGAATTTAACTATAAAAAGCGGTTCACAATTTGCTATCGTGGGGCCAAGTGGTTCTGGAAAATCGACCTTACTAGCAATAATACTAGGACTTATACAGCCAACTAATGGGCAGGTTTTAATTGATCAAATTAGGCCTCAAGATTATTTTAAGAAATCAAGTACCCCCCTGGGGTTCGTAGGCGCCGAGAGCTTTCTTATAGAAGGCTCAATCAGTGAAAATATTCGTTATGGAGCCCAAAACCATTTAAATATATCAGATCAATCTTGTATTAAAGCACTTAGAGAGGCCAGATTGGGTGACTTAATAGATGCGGAACCAAATTTCCTAGATCGCAAAATTAATGAAAATGGGGAAGGTCTATCTGCAGGCCAAAAACAACGCCTTTGCCTAGCTCGGGCACTACTCGTTAAGCCTAAATTTTTAATTTTAGATGAAATATCAGCAAATCTTGACGATCAAACTGAACTCGAGATTGTTGATACAGTTAAAAAACTTAAAGGTGTTTGCACAACAATTATAGTATCGCACAGATCCGCCATGCTAAAATTTGCTGATGAAATTATTACAATTGATTAGAAAATTTACCGAATTCTAAATAAAAGGTATTACAAAATTTATAAGCGAAAAAAAATATGTGTGGTATAGCTGGCTATCGAACTAATAAGCCAATTTCTCCCATGACACTATCAACAATGTTAAACGTAATTAAACATCGTGGGCCAGACTCAACTGGAACTTATTTTGAAAGTGACTATTCTGGTGGAATGTGCCGACTAGCGATTAATGACTTAGAACACGGAAATCAACCTCTTTATAACGAGGACAAATCAGTAGCATTAATATATAATGGGGAAATCTACAACGCTCCGGAGTTAAGAGAAAAATTAAAAGCAAAGGGATATGCATTTCGTTCTAACTCTGATGGAGAGGTAATCTGCCATCTTTATTCAGAATATAAGGAAAATTTATTCGAATATTTAGATGGAATGTTTGCAGTTGCTCTATGGATTTTACCGCTAAAACGTCTTGTTTTAGCCCGTGATCTACCGGGTGAAAAACCTCTATATTATACAAAATTACCGGATTCGGGACTCGCGTTTTCCTCTGAAATAAAGAGTCTTAAGCTTTTTCCAGAATTAAATCTCACGCTTGATCGGCAGTCAATCTGGGACCTTCCTACTTTTTTATGGGTTCCAGAACCAAAAACTATATACAAAGAAATTAATGCTCTTCCCCGTGGGCATATATTAATTTCAGATTCAGATAATTTGCAAATTCGATCCTATAAGAATAACTTTAATAAAAAAGATATAAATAAGTATTCAGATTATGAAATCATAGAAGAAACTCGCAAAATAATTACGCATGCCGTTGAGAGCAGATTACTATCTGATGTCCCAATCGGATGTTTTTTATCCTCTGGTCTGGACAGTTCTATCGTGGCTGCATTGGCATCTAAGTCACTTGATCGACTAAATACATTTACAATTGGATTTGAGGACTTAGATGATCCGTATCATGGTAAAAGTGACGAGTCCCAAGATGCCTCTGAATTTGCTAAATTTCTTGGAACTAATCACAATACAATACGAATCACCGGTCCGGATTTCTATAATTCACTTGATAAGTTTGTTCATCATGGCGATCAACCATTTGCAGTTTCATCTGGCCTTGGAATACTTGCAGTGGCACGGGCTGCCAGTGAAGCAAATATAAAAGTATTATTGAGTGGTGACGGGGCAGATGAATGTTTTGGCGGATATTCATGGTATAATTATTTATCAAAAGTAAATGAAATTTCTGCTGAAAATACTTTCCAAGAAAATTTTAATTCTCTTCAGAATATAGGGGAGAGTCTAGACACTAAATTAAAGGATCTAGCTGGTATGTCTGCTGAGAAACGCGCGTGGGCCTGGCATTATTATGCACATGAAGAAGAAAAAAAATCACTCTTCTCAAACGAGTATTCTGAGGGCCTTTGCAGTAGTTTGCGCCATTTTTCAGAATTCAATAAAAATAGAACTTGGTCGACGGAAGAATATATTGCGCAAGATCGCGACTTTTACTTTCCAAATGAGATGATGAGAAAGCTTGATAGAATGACTATGGCATATTCAGTAGAGGGTCGTGTTCCTTTCGCAGCCCCTGCTGTTCTATCTCACGCCAACAAACTTAAAGAAAGTCACATGATACGCAATGGAAAATTAAAATGGGTATTGCGCCAAGCATTTGCGAATTGCTTGCCCAAAGATGTGATCAATAAACCCAAACATGGCTTTAATGTACCTATTGATTACTGGTTGAAATCTAGTTGGAAAAAATTGATGTCTGAAACATTTTCTGAAGACTCGGCCTTGTATAAACACTCAATTATAAATTTTCAGTCTAAATTAATAGCGAAAAATATGTTAAATGATCCGAAACGTTTAAACGGGCATACACTTTTTTGTTTTATTGTATTAAATCGCTGGTTGGAGAATGAGCATGTCTGAAATAATTGCAGAAATAGGTCAGAACCATAATGGCGATATGGGCTTGGCCCGTGAACTTATTCATGCTGCGAAAGAAAATGGTGCAGATGCTGCGAAATTTCAACTCTACGACGCTGAAGCATTGTTTCCAAAAAAAAATAATCCTTGGTATGATTATAATTGCCAAACTGAACTATCCCGCGATCAGATTCTTGAATTGGCGACAGAATGTCGGCGAGTTAAAATTGAGTTTATGAGTTCTGTTTTTGATATAGAGCGCATTAATTGGCTTGAAGATATTAATGTAAAAACTCATAAAGTTGCCTCTCGATCTATAACTGATACCTCCTTGATTAAGGCTCTAGGCAAGACCGGCAAAAGGATTCTGGTCTCATTAGGTATGTGGAAAGAATCTAATTTCCCAATAATACCATCAAATGGGAAGGTCGAATTTCTATATTGCATTTCCGACTATCCGACCTCTCTAAAGGATATAAAATTTAGTAAAGTGGATTTCAAGCAATATGCTGGATTTAGTGATCATACAATTGGTATTACCGCTCCTAGCGTTGCCTTAGCCCGAGGAGCTCGAATAATAGAAAAACACTTTACGCTTGATCGCACTTCCTATGGTCCCGACCATGCTGGTAGCATGACACCTGATGAGCTTGCATTTCTTAACAAATTTCGTTGTGAATTCGAACAATGTTTATAATTAATTGAAAGCGATGAATTTTTTGAAACAGTCAAATCCTAAAATCACAGTTTATATAGCATGTTATAATTACGGGCGTTATGTAGAAGAGGCTATACAGAGTGTTTTGAAACAAACGCTAGATAACTGGGAACTGATTCTAATTGATGATAATTCTTCAGATAACACCCCAGAGATTATGGAAATATATAAAGATAATCCAAAAATTGAAATAGTGAGAACAAAAGGCATTGGCCTGCCCTCGGTTTGTAATTTAGCGCTGAAAAAAGCGAAAGGTGAATATCTAATAAGATTGGACGGAGACGATATTTTCGATGAAAATGCCTTGCAAATCTTGAGTGGTTATCTGGATAGGACACCAGAAATGGGTTTAGTTTACCCCGACTATTTTCTAATAGATGAATACGGAGAAATTTTCTCGCAGCATCGACATCAACGCAATTATGATGGCAACCAGAATTTAGATTTGCCACCCAATGGCGCTTGCACCTTAATTCGAAAAAAAATATTGCAAGACTGTGGAGGGTATCGAACCGATCTTGGCGCCCAAGACGGTTTTGACCTCTGGGCTAAAGTTCGCGATCGTTGTAAAATGGGTAATGTTAACCTTCCGCTTTTCAAATATCGCCGGCATTCCAGTAATTTAACAAACAATAATATCCGAATTATGAACGCTCGTCGTAGAATAAAGTTGGACGCTGTTAAGGATAAAATCCCAAAATTTGGCCCATTACTGGGGGTAATACCTTGCAGACAGCATTTTGAATTTATCGAAGACTTTTGGGCGCAAGAAGTTAATGGTATCACCCTACTCGAGCGGAGTATTAGAACACTGATTGAGTGTTCAATTTTAGATAAAATAATCATTGCCTGTGACAATCCAGAAGCTAATAAAGTAGCATCAATCATCCAAGACCCTAGAATTGAATTTTTTTTTCGCTCCCCCGAAAGCACTTCCCGTTCAAACACACTTGCAAATATTTTGAAGGAAATTGTAGCAAATTACGATCCAGAGATGGTAGGAACGTCAATTATTACTTATTGCCAAGCACCTTTTATAACTGCAGGTACAGTCGAAGAAGTTTTAACAACACTAATATTTAATGAAGCCGATAGTGCTTACGGTGTAGAGAGGATAGATAGCCAGTTACTGCGTCGAACCGATAATGGTTTAGAGCCAATCAACAAACGAAGCAATATCCAATCTGATTTTAATATTGTCTATCGTGATTCATCTGCCTGTTTTGCGATAAAAAATCAAAACCTTTTAATTGGGGAACTTGAGGGTCCAGTTATGGCAAATTTTGAACTATCCTCCGCAGAGAATTTTTTTATTCAGTCTCCGTACGACCTAAAAATTGTAAGACTAATTGCTAGCGGATAAATTTGATTTCAACCCTTATTAATGTTTATTGACCCTACATCTAAATTAAATCGAAAAAGTTAATAAATAAAATCCGGAGAAATACCTTGTCATATAATCCAGACCCTTCAAAACCAATGTTCAACTCAATGAATTATTGTATTCGCTGTGGAATGCCCTCAAGTGAGGAACAGCATACACTCGATGAAATGGGGTTATGTCTCACGTGTCAAAGCCAAGAACAAAAAATGTATATGAATTGGACTGAACGAGAGCAGAATTTTAGAGAAATTTTAGATAAGTATAGAGGCAAGGGAGACTACGATTGTATCGTAGCAATTAGCGGTGGCAAAGATAGTGCTTGGCAACTTCACGTCATCAAAAATGAATATAATCTAAAACCTCTTGCTGTAACATTTAATCAAAACTGGCACACAGAAGTTGGTCGGAGAAACCTAGAATGGTGTCTTGAAACATTTGATGTTGACCATCTTATGTTTACGCCTGCGAGAAGCGTTGTAAATCGAATTGCTCGACGTTCATTGGAAATGATTGGTGACTCTTGCTGGCACTGCCACATGGGGGTTGGGGCATTTCCTTGGCAGGTGGCTGTGAAATATGAAATTCCATTAATGATTTTTGGAGAGTCAGTTGCAGAAAACTCATGTAAGGGCACTTATGAAGATTTGCTAGACTTTGAGCCAGATTATTTTGTGAAGGTTTCGGCTAAAGTCCCAACAGAAGAGTTTGCTTGCGAATACCTGCCACTCAGAGATATGACTCCATTCAAGCTTCCTTCATTCGAAGAAATCAAAGAAAAGGGTGTGTTAGCACTGCATATGGGCAATTACATGTTCTGGGATGGAGAAAAACAAGCCGAGATATTACGAGACAAATATGGCTGGAGTGAGGACTACGTTGAAGGGACCTACAAACGTTACAAGAGTGTGGAGTGCATCATGCCGGGTGTACATGACTACGCCAAATTCTTAAAAAGAGGTTATGGGCGTGGAACAGATTTTACCGCTCAGGACCTGAGGGCTGGTCTCATGACAAGAGCCGAAGCAAATCAATTAGTGCGTGAAATAGATCCAGTTGAACCTGATGTTCTCGAATATTATCTAGAAATTACAGGGTATAGCCGTGAAGAATTTTATAAAATTTTAGATGGGCACCGTGAAAATGTCGGCATACTAACACGCGACGAGATTGAAGCAGCGCTCAAGGATTCTAAATCTAAAAAAAGAGTTGTCCAGCGGGAACGCACCAATATCAGACCTGAGCGCGTCAAACAATTTGAACTTAATCAAAATAGAAATAAAAAATGAACATTTCTCCTTTACTTAAAGACGGTATCAAAGACGTAATTTCCGGGGTTATGAAACCAAGTGAGTGGGCCTCTTTATGTTGTGATATGATTGAATTACTCGATAAAGAGCTTGGTGCTTGGTCATATTATGACCGAACACTTGTAACTAATTTTGCCACAAAATTAGATGAGACTAAGTGGAAAAAGGCTAGGCCAAATCCTAGTTTGGCAGGGGCTCCAATCGGTGTAAAAGATATATTTAATACTGCCGATCATCCAAATAGTATGGGCAGTAGAGCTAGAGAAGGTTATTGGCCTGGGAATGATGCAAGGGTAATAACTTGGGCCAAACTATTAGGCGCCCAAATAATAGGGAAAACTACAACAGCAGAATTCGCGGTAGATTGCGCTCCAAACACGATTAGTCCATGGAATAGAAATATTATGCCTGGAACGTCTTCGACCGGTTCTGCCGTCGCTGTGGCTACTGGAATGGTTCCAGCTGCATTATCTTCCCAAAGTGCTGGATCGATAGCACGGCCATCAAGTTATAATGGTGTAATTGGATTTAAACCCTCTTTTGGCTTAATACCGAGAACGGGTGTGTTAAAAACTTGTGATACTTTAGACACGATTGGCTGGATGACCCGTTCAGTTGAAGACTCACAAATTATTTTTGAGGCACTTCGTGTGAAAGGAAAAAGCTATCCGTTAGTTGAGCGTGGAATAAAAAGAAATAATGAGCGTTTTTCTAATACTTCGCTATATAAAGTTGGTGTCCTATCTGCTCCGGGGGGGGAAAATATCGAGTCCCATACAGCATCAAAATTTAATCAACTTCTCTTACAACTTAATAATAAAAAAAATATAGCTTTAATAGATATCGATCTAAATAAAACTCTCTCTAAAGCACACGATACTCATGCAAAAATTTATGATAAAAACCTAGCTTATTATTTCAAAAGAGAGTTAAAGAATATCGAGTTTATTAGTCCCATTTTTAAAGAAATAGTTGAACGGGCCGAACAAATATCAACGACGGAATATTTTGAGGCACTCGAGTATCAAGAAAAGCTCGTCGAAATAATAAATGATAATTTTAATGATGTTGATTTTTATATATTGCCCACAACAGGTGGCGAAGCTCCCAAGCTTGATCAAATAGAGCGCCAGGACTCTTCGTTAATTTGGACATTAGTCGGTTGCCCTATTATATCATTACCAATATTATCGGGACCTAATTTTTATCCCGTAGGCCTAACCGTAGTTGGCCCTAAATACAGTGACTTAGAGCTTCACCAATTTGCATATAATGAATTAATGCCAGAACCGGCAAAAATTCATATTCCCGAATGGCAAAAAGTTTCTTCGTAAAATTTATGTTATATAAATACTTAATCTTAATGGAAGCCATAACATAGACCATGAAAACTGGTGTAATAGTAGCAGCCAGAATGGGTTCAACCAGACTCCCAGGTAAAGCCCTAAAAAAGATTGCTGGAAAACCCATGATCCTATTTCTTTTAGACCGACTAAGAAATACAATCCTTTCCGATACAATTATTCTTGCAACATCCGATCTCAGTATCGACAATAAACTAGCCAATCTAGTTTCTGCTCACGGATATAATGTTTTTAGAGGTAATCATGAGAACCTCGTTTTAAGATATATTGAAGCCGCTAAGACATTTTCTATTGATCGAATTGTAAGAGTTACAGGCGATTGCCCTCTAGTAAATTATGAGTCCCTCGACCTAGTGCTTGAAAAGTGCAACGCGATGAATAATTTTGATCTCGCAACAACAAAAGGTTCATTTCCAACTGGAATTGACTTTGAAGTTTATAGTTCTGTAATGATGGAAAGAATAAATGAACAGAATAAATTAACAGATAGCGATAAAGAGCATTTAACTTGGCATATGGTTAGGCAGCCAGATATATTTTCCCTATACCAAATTATTGCTCCAAAAGATTGGGCATGGAGCGGACGGCCTTTTACTGTTGATACAAAAGATGATTTAATATGGGCACGCGCGGTAGTGGAAAAAGCTGGCGGATCAGATGCTGGTATTAGAGAACTAATTCAGTCAGCGGCTTTATTAAATAAGGCATTATAATAAAATGAACGTGGAATTAAAAATACTTGAAATTTTAGACGTTACACCAAAATATGTGAGCTGGTTGAATGATTATGAAGTAGTAAAATATACAGAACAGCGGCACCAACGACATACCTTGGAAACCGTAAAAGAGTTTGTTATAAATAAATTAAATTCTGATGACGATTTTTATGGAATTTATTACAATAAAAGGCATGTTGGAAATATTCGTATTGGGCCCTTAAGCCAAAGATATAAAATCGCGAGTATTGGATATTTTATTGGTGATCGACGTTATTGGGGCAAGGGAATTGCAACAAAATCCATTTCAATGATTCTCAAACTTGCTAAAAATAAATATAAATTATCAAAGGTTACTGCTGAACTTTACGCACCCAATATAGCTTCGGAAAAAGCACTTATAAAGAATGGATTTGTTTTAGAAGGAATATTAAAAAATAATGCGATTTTTGAGGGAAACCGAATAAATTCTAAAATATTTGGTCGCCTAATATAAGTTTAAGTATATATATCTATTTCATTTGATATGCTTCCTAAAAAGAATAATCTAAAAAAATACATTAAACCAATAATCAGAAAAGGAGTGTGCTATGGGAGTTCAAGTTAACCCGAACAAAAATGTTACCGTTTATCTCACAGCCCGTTTGAGCAGTCAACGTGCACCACGAAAAATGATTAGACCGTTTACAGAAAATGGAGAGAGCCTTTTTGAAGTCATGTGCCATACTATGCGCCAACTTCGATATCCGTGTTTTACCGCTGTTGGCGATGATGAACTAATAGAAATTGGAAAAAAAATGAGTCTTCCCAATGCCCATCGAACTCGTGAGGAGGTTGATGGAGATGGAAACTTACGTATGATTTACGGTTTTCTTGAGAGATGTGAAACATCCCATGCGATGATCATAAGTCCCTGTACACCATTCTTAACTCCACAAGTTATAAATGATGCCTGTGATTATTTCTGTAAGAATGATCTAATGTCACTTACGTCCGTTACAAAAGAACAGAACTGGTTTTTTGGACGTGACAAAAAACCATTATTTGAGTTTGATGTATACAATATGAATTCAAAAGACTTATGCCTTTATGCAATGGCAAATGCTTTTGAAGTTTTTTCAGTGGAGCGATTCTTAAAAGAAAGTATTTTTTATGAATTTAATCGTCCTGAAGACCCTTATTTGTATGAAATTCCAAAAATCGAAGCTGTTGATATTAATGATGAAGATGATTTTCAATTAGCATCATTGATGTGGAAAGGGCGGCAAACATCGCCTTAAAAAAATGATTAACGAGGCTTCGGCAACAAATATTCTAGGATATTGCAATGAAGGGATTAATTATTGGAGCTGGTGAAGCTGGCGCATTTAGATCACAAGGCAACCATGTTGCAAGCTTCAATGAGCACCCAGATATAGAGTTGGTCGGAATACTTGAAGTTAACCCCACCAAGGCTACAGCGGTTGTTGAAAAATATAAGACAACCATTTTTACTTCAATTTTTGATGCTTTGTTAGCAAAACCGGATATTATTGTATTTGCTATTAATACAAATATTCGCGAGTCATATTGGGAAGAAGTTTGGAAAAATAAAGCGGTTAGCACCATTATTTGCGAGAAGCCCCTAGCGGATAGTGTGTCTGAAGCTGAAAGAATTATTAGTAAAAGTGCCGAGTTCAATAAACGTCTTTATGTTAATTATCAAAGACGGACAAATACCACATATAAAGCGATAAAGAATGAGATCTCAGCGGGAACACGGGGTCGCATTCAAAATGTTACAGTTCATTACACCCATGGGTTGAAAACAAACGCGTGTCACTGGATTAATTTAGCACTAATGATTTTTGGCAAACCAGTTTGGATTTCTAGCGAGGTAAGCCCAATACCATCGCCTTATCCTAATGATCTAAATTTTTCAATCTTATTGGGGTATCATCAATTTCATATGCAACTAATACCGTTAATGTCGCCTCAAGATAGTTTTTTTTCGGGTGATATGATTTTAACTTTTGAGAAGGAGCGTATAATAATTCCAGACCCGACAATGTATAACAGCCAGCATGCAAAACGATGGCGCTCAAATAATGGACTATTAGAGGAAACCAATCTGAATTTCAATATAAATAAATCAAAAAATGATTTTAGACCTTTTCTTGACCAAGTCATAATTGAGATTAAAAGAAATGAAACTAGTTTTATGAAATCAATCGATGAGATCCAAACATTAAAAATTATTGAACTCGCAGAACGTTCATCCTTGGAACATCGGCGAATTGACTTGGATTAAAATTAACGGTGTTAAAACAGCATCCCCTTCACCTTCTTTTTGTTATCGGTGATGCCGGTGGATTTTCAGTATTACGACCTATCATTAAACATTTTAAAATAGGCGAGCATCAGATTGAAGTTCTGGTTAACAAAACTTTTTCTGAAATTATACCTAGGATTATGATAGAAAACCCTGAATACCGCATTCTAGATAATGAAAGCTATGTGATATTTTCTAATTTATCGAGAGATCAACGCCCAGATATTGCAGTCATCACTGTAAGCAGAGCAGGAAATTTAGAAAAAAGGCTTGTCAAAAAAGCCCGATCATTAAATATTCCAACGGTTTCACCTATTGAGAATTGGGGGCCCTTTGCTGGCAGATTCTCAGATATCGAATCGGGTCAATTTAAAAATCATATGGCTTATCTACCAGACCATGTGTTAGTGGTCGATGAATTTGCAAAAACTCAGGCTATTTCAGAACGTGTTCCTAAAGATTGCATTTCAGTTATTGGGAGTATTCCTATAGAATCCATAATTAAAAAACCACAAAACTATGAAAAAAGTACATTAAAAAAGATTAAATTAGGTTTAGGGGGTGGAAACAATCAAAAAGTTGTCGTTTTTGCATCTCAAGCTTTAAGAAACGAGATGGGTTTAAATTCCCCAGAGTATGCCGGATACGATGAGACAGAAGTATTATCAGACATTTGTGAAGCACTTTCACGTATTTGGCCTAATTGTTTGCTTGTTGTAAAACTTCATCCTTTTGAAAGAATCGAAGAGTTCAAAAAGCCACTGTCACTTGGATTAATTAAACACACAATTATTAAAGAGATGCCATCTTCAGAAATTATTGCCGTTGGTGATTTAATTATTGGTATGATTAGTGGATTCTTGATCGAAGCATCAATTAAAAATAAGTTGGTGGTTAGCTATCAAAAGTCTATAAAGACAAAGACAAAGTTTGTGGGTTCAGCTTTGGATTTAATGTATTTTTGTAATAATGTAAATCAACTTGAAAGGTTATTAAAACGATCGCCTAAACCTTTATTAACTGCAACGAAATATTACAAAAAAATTTCTAACGGCGCAACAAATCGTATCATATCATTTATAGAGAACGTAGGTAGATGAAAAAATCAGACTTAGCAATTAACGGTGGCAAACCAATCCGAACAAAGCCCTTTCCTCAGCGATTAACTGTTGGTGATGAAGAAAAGAATGCGGTAATGAAGGTGTTGGATGACGATCTCCTTTCTGGGTTCTACGGAACTTGGTCCGAACGCTTTTTTGGCGGCCCTTGTGTTCAAAACTTAGAGCGTGCTTGGGAAGAATACTTTAATATAAAACATGCAATCTCAGTAAACTCGGCTAGTTCTGGTTTACAGTGCGCAATCGCCGCATCAGGTGTTGGACCCGGCGATGAGGTAATAGTATCGCCTTACTCGATGATCATCTCAGCAACCTGCTCCTTTGCAACTGGCGCTGTTCCTGTTTTTGCTGATATTGATCCAGATACTTTTTGCATTTCTTCAAAAACAATACAAAAAGTAATTACTCCAAGAACAAAAGCCATCGTGGTGGTTCAGATTTTTGGCAATACAAGTGATATGGATGAAATTATGGAGATAGCTAAAGAACATAATTTGATCGTAATTGAAGATGCAGCACAAGCTCCGAATGGAATTTATAAAAGCAGAAAAACGGGAACAATTGGCCACATGGGGATTTTCAGCCTAAATGTGCATAAAACAATCTCATCCGGTGAGGGGGGTATACTTGTCACCAACGACGATGCTTTTGCGGAGCGTGCACAATTAGTTCGCAACCATGGAGAAGTTGTTGTTGGAAAAAAGGGAACTAAGAATATTGTTAACATAGTTGGGTATAATTTCCGCATGTGTGAAATTGAGGCTGCAATTAGCCTAGAACAGTTAAAAAAAATCCACCAATTTACTAAACCGCGTCAAAATGCTGCAAACCATCTATCGAAAGCTTTAAATTCATTCCCAAGTTTAACAGTGCCTTATGTTTCTGATGATGTGGAACATGTCTGGTACGTCTATAGTTTAAAATACGACGCCAATAAAACAGGTTTATCTAGAGAAGATTTTGTTGCAGCAATTAATGCAGAGGGAATACCATTAACAATGGGATACGTGAAGCCCATTTATCTTGAACCTCTCTTTCAACAGAAAGTAGTGTTTGGTGATAAGGGGTTCCCTTACTCGTGCTCATGTTACGGCGACCTTAGCAGTATAAACTATAAAAAAGGTATTTGTCCGGTTGTTGAAAAAATTGAATCGGATCAATTAATTCATACTAATATCTGTCGTGCGGGTATTGATGAATCTGACGTTGATGATGTAATTCGTGCCTTTGAAAAAGTTTTGCAGACGACAACTTAATTAACATGAAACTTCAATCTAAACCTAATAAGAGTTAATTTCTATGAAATGGCTAATTTCTGGTGCTAGTGGGCTGTTGGGCCATCAACTTTGTAAATATTTGGAAACTGAAAACCAAAAAATTATTGGGTTACACAATAAACACACCATTAATATAAAAAATGTTGAGTGCATTAAAACCGATTTTACTGACCTTAAAAAAGTTAAAAATATTATTTCAGATTATTTACCAAACGTTATTGTATACGCCTCTGGACTAACAAATGTGGATGCGTGTGAAGAAAATGAACCTCTTGCGAAAAAACTTCATGCAGATATTCCAACAGCATTGGCAATCACAGCGCAGAATAACGGCTCACAATTTATTTTTATATCAACCGACCACCTCTGGGACGGATCGACTGCCCTTGTAACAGAAAAAACACCAACACAGCCGATAAATGTCTATGCTCGAACGAAAGTTTTAGGCGAAAAACAAGTCCTTGATATAAATCCCAAAAGTTTGGTGATACGAACTAACTTTTTTGGTAAAGGGCGCCCTTGGCGAAAGTCTCTATCGGATTGGATTATAGAAGAATTAATATCAGAAAATGCAATAACAGCATTTACCGACTCTTATTTTACGCCAATTGACCTTACTCACTTGTGTAAGATTATTGAAGCTCTGGCAAAATGTAAAGCAAGTGGTGTTTATAATATAGCGGGGCGTCAGCGGATTTCAAAATACGAGTTTGCCCATAGTCTCGCAATACACTTGGGATTAAGAACTGACTTAATTAGACCTGGTGCGATCGTAGATGCTAATTTAAGAGCACCACGACCATCAGACATGTCTCTATCCGCTAAAAAAGTTGAGGACAAACTCAAGATTAAAATGCCAACTTTAAATGAATGTTTTACATTTCTGACTGAAAATAAAATTTAAAAACATGGCGAATCAAACGACTCATATGGGAAAATATAATGGTTGAAATAAATGGTAGTTCAATTTTAATAACTGGTGGCACAGGATCATTTGGACAAAAGTTCACCAAGCTTTTGTTAACTGAATATAAAGCCAAAAAGGTCGTTGTATTTTCCCGCGATGAACTTAAACAATATGAAATGGCGCAGGAGATTACTTCCCCTAACTTGCGTTATTTCATTGGTGACGTGCGAGATGAAGACCGATTGTGCCGCGCATTAAGTGGAATTGACATTGTAATTCATGCCGCGGCACTAAAACAAGTGCCGGCAGCCGAATACAATCCTATAGAATGCATCAAAACAAATGTTATGGGCGCGGAGAATATTATCAATGCTAGTATTGATGCCAATATAAAAAAGGTAATAGCACTCTCCACCGATAAAGCGGTAAATCCAATGAATCTGTATGGTGCAACTAAATTATGTTCTGACAAACTTTTCGTTGCTGCGAATAATTTATCTGGGGCCAAAGGTCCTATTTTCTCAGTCGTTAGATATGGAAATGTTGTTGGTTCTCGTGGCAGCGTAATACCATTTTTTAAAAGACTTAAAGAAACCGGAAAACTTCCAATAACCGACCGGCGCATGACTAGATTTTGGTTAACACTCCAACAAGGCGCTCAGTTTGTCGAAAAATGTATACCCTTAATGAAGGGTGGCGAGGTTTTTATTCCAAAAATACCCTCAATGAAAATTACAGATTTGGCGGCGGCAATAGCGCCAGATTGTAAACTAGAAATTATAGGTATTCGACCAGGTGAAAAATTACATGAAATAATGATTCCAAGCGATGAAGCAAGAAATACACGAGAGTATTCATCTTTTTATATTATTCAGCCTTCAAACCATAACTGGGAAAACATCGAACTCAATAAATATGATGGTAAAGATGGCAACCCTGTAGCTGAAAACTTCTCATATACAAGTGAAAACAATAGGAATTGGTTCTCCAAAGATCAATTGCGTGAGGTTATTGAATGACAAAACCCTCATTATTAAATTATGGCCGCCATCTAATCGACGAAGAAGATATCAAAGCCGTTTCAGCAGTTCTACGAGGAGACCTTATAACACAAGGTCCTGTAGTCGAGCATTTTGAAAAAGCAATAGCAAATAAGGTTGGGGCCAAACATGCTGTTGCCGTTACCAGTGGGACGGCTGCGCTTCACTTGGCATGCTTAGCGACCAATACGAACGCTAAGTTTTTTGGCTTAACATCTGCATTGACATTTGTTGCTTCAATTAACTCCATGCTTTACAGTGGCATTAACACTGATTTATGTGACATTGATTCTGATAGTCTTTGCATGTCACCAATAGCTTTAAAAACGGCTCTTGAAAAACATCCAGATACAAAAATTATTATACCCGTCCACTTTGCCGGTTTAGCGGGCCACTCGAAAGAAATTCGCAACCTTGCTAAAGATAAGATAATTATCGAAGATGCCTCACATTCACTCGGATCCAATTATTCTTGCGGACGGCCAGTTGGTTGCGGGGCCTATGCTGATATGACAGTGTTTTCATTTCACCCTGTTAAACCAATTACAACCGGTGAAGGCGGCGTCATAGTTACTAATAATTCTCAATTTGCTAAACGGCTTAAGATTCTGCGGACCCATGGTATCGAAAAAGACCCCGATTTATTTGAAAATATCGTTGAAGGCTTTGAAAATTTAGAACCACGCACTTGGTATTACGAACAACAGCACCTAGGTTTTAATTATCGAATGACTGATATACAGGCTGCACTTGGGTTGTCACAATTAAGTAAAATAGACCAATTTATAAACCGGCGACGCGCAATCGCAAGTCAATATGATACTATATTTTCAAATCTTGACAATATTATTAGGCCTCAATCGAGCCCAAAAAGCTTAGCTCGATCAGGACACCATCTCTATATTTTGGAGTTTGATTTTAAAAAACTTAATTTATCACGTATGGATATTATGAAAAAATTAAAAGCTCATAATATTGGTAGCCAGGTACATTATATTCCGATTTACAAACATCCTTATCACGCGCGAAAACTTAATGTAACGGTAGATGATTTTCAGGCAACAGAAGAATATTATCAAAAATGCCTTTCTATACCATTATACCCAAGTATGTCTGATCAAGATGTTGACCGAGTAAGTAACGCTATTAAAGAGATTGTTGCCTCCTAAAGTCACTACTTTCACAATGAAAAATTAAATTTATAGGGTATAGGAAAATTACTAAAATTCTTAATTCATCAATTTCCTTACATAGGTTTGGCCTTGGAACAGTGCAGTTCGGATTAAATTACGGCGTGAGCAATTCCAGAGGAAAAGTTCCCTTTCACGAAACAAAGAAAATTATTACTAAAGCTGCAAAACTAAATGTGTCTCTATTGGATACAGCTAACTATTATGGCTCTAGTGAGCGCATAATTGGACGGGCACTTCCTAAAACACATAGATTTAAGATTGTTACGAAAACACCAATTTCAAAAACTTCTACATTAGACAATCATTTTATAAATGATGTTAAAGAATCTTTCGAGAATTCGTTAAATTTACTCAATCAAAAAAGTGTTTATGGTATATTAGTGCATCATACGAAAGACATCCTAAAACCAGGTGGTGATCAACTAATTGAATTACTATTTGATTATAAAAATCAGGGTTTTGTCAAAAATATAGGCGTTTCCGTTTATAATACTCAAGAGATAAAAATGGTACTTAAGAACTTCACTCCTGACATTGTGCAACTTCCGCTCAACATCTTAGATCAAAGATTTCTTAAATCGGGGGATATAGCTAGCCTTAAAATGAAGGGCGTAAAAGTTCACGCACGTTCCTTATTCTTACAGGGGGCTCTTTTAATGGCCACTAAGGATTTGCCAAATTACTTTAATCCAGTGATGGATAGATTTGAAGCAATCAATAATACCGCTAAAGACCTTCAGTTGACACCCTTAGAATTATGTTTGTTATTTGGGTTACAAACCGAGGTTGATAATCTTATTACTGGCGTTACCACTTTAAACGAATTGGAAATGCTAAAATCTGCTGTCTCTCATATAAATACTATAAATCCAATAAATTTGGCTAAACTGGCACTTAATGATAAAGCATATATAAACCCCTCGTTTTGGCCTTCATTCAAAAACAGCTTCGGGTCTAAAAAATGAAATTAAAAAATTCTAATAATTTGTTAAAAAGAGCAGAAAATGTTATACCTTCTGCAACCCAAACATTTTCAAAAGGCCCAACTCAATGGGCTAGAGGTGTATCACCGGCTTATTTAGTCCGAGGTGACGGTGCGTGGGTTTGGGATGTTGATGAAAATAAATATTTAGACCACCTTATGGCTTTAGGTCCAATAATTCTTGGCTATAACAATCAATATGTTAATAAAGCAACCTCTGAACAACTCGGAGATGGTTCTATATTTAGTCAAATGCATCCTCTTGAAGTTGAGGTAGCGGAACTATTAACTAGAATTATTCCGTGCGCAGAAATGGTGCGATTTGGCAAAACTGGATCAGATGCTACTGGAGCAGCAATTCGATGCGCCCGAGCCTTTACAGAAAGAGATCATATTGCAATTTGTGGATATCATGGTTGGCATGATTGGTATATTGGTTCAACCACAAGAAATAGCGGAGTTCCGGATTCAGTAAAGGAGTTAACACATACCTTTACATATAATAATATAGACACGCTTAAAAATATTTTTAAAAAATTCCCTGGCAAAATTGCAGCGGTTATGATGGAACCTGTAGGAATAGTAAAACCTGAAAATAGGTTCTTAGAATCAGTAAAAGAAGTAACAAAAGATGAAGGGGCAATCTTAATTTTTGATGAAATTGTTACAGGATTTAGAATGGCGATGGGAGGAGCCCAGGAATATTATAAAATAAAACCAGATTTAGCGTGTTTTGGCAAAGGAATGGCGAATGGAATGCCGTTATCAGCTGTTGTCGGGCGTAAAGATATTATGCAAATATTTAATGAGGTTTTCTTCTCTGGCACATTTAATGGAGATGCCATATCACTAGCCGCATGCAAGGCAACTATACAGGAACTAGAAAAAAACGGTGGAGTTTCCCTTATATGGAAATACGGTAATAATTTATTACAGGGAATCCAGGAACTCATTAATGATAATGGATTAAATAAAAGTGTAAAAACCATAGGGTATGGGTTTCGTTCTATCATAGACTTCACAGGTGAAGATGAAGCAGAAGTTCTTTTACGTCGATCCTATTTCATGCAGGAATGCGTAAAAAGAGGCTTATTATATTCTTGCCTTAATCTGCCTAGCTTATCACATAAGACCGAGGAGCTGAATTTTACCCTAGAAACATTATCAGAAGTTTTTTCACTATTTTCTTTGGCCGAACAAGCTAATGATTTTAAAAATCGCCTAGATGGACCAAGTATTGAAGCTATATTTAGAAAGCCTTAATTATCTAAACTTAAAATAAAGGACAAAACCTTATGGAGCACGAAAAGGGCAAAAGCTCAAATAAATATCAATTAAAAAAAGATAAACTGGGCTATATGTCATCTGATCCAATGCCAACCGCTGAATATTTAAAGGAGTTTTATCAAAAAGTTTATTTTAAAGATATGCCAACAATAACTTATGGATTAGATTATCCGACTGATGAATTGGAGCACAAGAAGTTTAGAGCAGAAGCATTAGTACATAATGTGACAAACCTCTTTAAAAATCATAGCTCAAAACCAAATTTTCTAGAGATTGGCTTTGGTGAAGGTTTTGTTCTGAATGCTGCTAATAAAAAATTTAAAATTTTAGGTATTGATTATACTGATGATGCTTTAAAACGTTTTCATCCAGAATTAACACCATCCATAAAACAAGGTGACCCGTCGGTCGAATTGCATAAAATATCTAATACCAATATAAGATTTTCTGTATGTGTATTACATAATGTCTTGGAGCATGTTACAGATCCGAAAGAGACAATGCTACAGTTAAAGGGTGTTATGAAGGAAGATGGCATATTGGTTATTTCAGTGCCGAATGATTTTTCAAAGTTACAAGAAATGGCTCTTAAGCTTAAATTGGCGCCAAGTGAATACTGGGTGTGCCCTCCTCAACATTTACAATATTTTAATACAGAAAACTTTAATGGCTTTTGCAAAGAATTAGGTTTTAAAATTGTCGATGCTTATGGAGATTTTCCAATTGAATTTTTTTTGTTTCATACGGGTTCCAATTATGTGCTAAACCGTAAAAATGGGAAACAAGCCCACCAAGCTAGGATATTACTAGATCTTCTAATCGCTGAAAAAGGTATGGGCCCGTATTTAAATTTTTGTAGAGCTTTATATGAATGTGGCATGGGAAGAAATTTAACAGCTTTCTTAAAACTTCAATGAATGTGTAAATAAATAGTGTCAATATTGATTATTGTTAATTTATAAGAATACGACTATTTAATATTTAAAAATTCTAGTCGTATGTAATTAGTTATACTCTAATGTGATTACCAAATGGAGTTAAAGATATAAAAATAGCAATCTTGTCCGACCTTCATGCCAATATATTTGCTGTCCGAAAGGTCTTCGATGATATCGACGATGAAGGGGTTGAAACTATTCTTATCGCAGGCGACTTAATTGGCTATTATTATTGGCCATTAGAGGTAGTTCAATTATGTATGAACGATAAAAGAGTTAAATCTATTCAAGGTAATCACGAACAAAACTTAAAATTGGCATTAAGTTGTAAAAATAAAATGTTAGAGTTATCAAAAATATATGGGTCTTGTTATAAAATTTGTAAAAAAACCCTCTCGATAAATGAACTGGATTGGCTATTATCACTACCAATTAAGCTTGTTTCAGAGCACGAGAATGTGAGTTTTTTTCTATCTCATGGATCACTTACCTCATCTAATCAGTATATATATCCAAACGCACCGACTCAGAAGTTAAAATCTAACTATTCGAAAGAGGATATTACAGTTTTTGGGCATACACATCACTCATTTATTCATGCTCAGGGTGAGAAAATGTTACTTAATCCCGGTTCCGTTGGACAACCACGTGATATTGGAAACCTAGCAAGCTATGTGATAATGGATACGACAAGTAAGGTTGTTAAGTTTAAGAAAATACCGTTTAACGTTCAGCCAATAATTTCCAAAGCAATTAAGATAGACCCTGGCATAACATATCTACAAGACGTTTTATTAAGGGGTTCAAGTGAATATTCTCGTTAGTGGAATTGCCAGCGATATTGGGTTTGGCGTAGGGAAAATACTAAAAGATTGGGGGATATTTGATGAATTACATGGAATAGATGTCGATGAAAATCATATTGGCAATCTATTATTTGATTTTTGCGATGAGGCCCCTCTTGCAAATAATGTAGGTTATTTAGATTGGGTTGAAACCTATATTACTCTTAATAACATTAGTCTGTTCATTCCAACAAGTGAAGCAGAGATAGGTTTGATTTCACGAGCTAATATTAAAAATATTGGTCAGGCAAAATTATTGATTAATAGTCCGAATATTATTTTAACAGCTCTCGATAAATTTGAAACCTTACGATTTCTGGATAGTAAGTTACTTGCAGTTCCAAAGCATGGCCTCGTCGGAAAAACCGACCCTAAATCTTATCCAATAATAATAAAGCCAAGGTATGGGCAAGGGAGCAAAAATGTAATTCTAATTTCAAATAAAGATGAATATCCAAGTTCAAAAGAAGACTTTGTTTGGCAATCTAAGCTTGAACCAGATGACGAAGAATATACGTGCACTATTTATATTTCTAGTTCGGGTCTTAGCCGAAACCTTATTATCAAAAGAAAATTAGTGGGTGGTTTAACGGGCAAGGGCGAAGTGATAGAGAACCCTAAAATTGAAAACTACATTATAAGCATAGCTAATGTCCTAGGTCTTAATGGAGTAATTAATGTGCAACTTCGAAATACAAAAATAGGGCCACTTCTTTTTGAAATAAACCCAAGGCTATCCAGCACACTCGTATTTAGAGATTTAATGGGTTTTCAGGACCTTCGATGGTGGGTATCAGAAGTTATGGGTTTAAAACACTTAGAATATGTTAAACCACCAGTACAAACAAAATTTTTTAGGGGGGCAAAAGAATATATTGTTTTTCCAGATGAGGCTAAATACAATATAGAGTGAAAATAAAGATTTTTGATCATATAATTTTATTATTTTTTTGCCACACTGCCTGATAAATATTTAGAAGAGATTTGTGATTGATATAGAAAGAGAGCCATTGAAGCCAAGAGCGTTATTTCTCGTAAAATGTGGGCGAACTAACGGTCTCGGCCATTTACGGCGTTCATTAATATTGTCCAATGCCATGCAAAGTTACGGTTGGACTTGTTCTTTTGGTTTATCTGATTTAGATGCAGTACCAGAAAATATCCTGGCACAAATATCAGCACAACTTTGGATAGGAGCCGGACTAAATCTGGGCCCAGCAGATATTATTGTTTTTGATGGATATGAAATTAGCCCTGAGATATACGATAAATGGAAGAACAGATCCCAAGTTAGGTTAAAGATAGATGATCATGCATCTGAACCACGAGAGGTTGAGATTGTTTTAAATCATAATGTTTATGGTAATACGCTAGATTATTCCAATTATTGTTGTTCTAGTATTCTTGCGGGTGTTGAGTTTTCGCTGATCGACCCGTTGTTTTTTTCTCTATATGGAAATAAGAAGCCCTCAGAAAAATATATTTTGATTTCTTTTGGGAACACAGATGACGGTTGCTTTGCGCTTCCAGTGGCATCCCAAATTCTAGAGATTACTCCCGATTCTATAATCGATCTTGCAATCCCACAAATTAAACAGTCCAATCAAGTATTAAAAAATTTACAAAAAAAATACTCTGGTCGTATCAACATAGACAAATCAGGATCATTGTTTGAGGCGATGAGTCGTGCAAGTTTTTATGTTGGAGCGGGGGGTGTAACGGCCCTAGAAGCCATTGCTTCTGGGGTTGAACCGGTTTTATGTTCAATAGTAGACAACCAAAAGTTAAATATTATGGCATTCAAAAGTTTAGGGTACGCAACAACTGGTATCTATGACGCTTCGTTCTTAGCACAAACAATAGCTACAAAATTAAAATATAAAAATAAAATTCCTGATAGACTTATCGACGATTTAGGTCCTAAAAGAATTATTGAAGCTCTAAAAAAACATCTTACTGAGGAAACATGATTTTGCGGAATAAACTTATTAAAATAGGCCCACGGTTTATTGGCCCAGGACAAAACCCTTATATCATCGCGGAAATGTCAGCCAACCATAACGGAAGCATTGATCGTGCTTTCTCAATTATGGAAGAAGCAAAAAAAGCTGGCGCAGATGCAATAAAAATCCAGACTTATACTGCAGATTCCATTACGATTGATCATGATGGTCCTGAATTTATAGTTGATCTACCTTTATGGAATGGACAAACTTTGTATAACTTATATGAAGATGCCCACACGCCTTGGGAGTGGCATGAGCCGCTTTTTAAAAAAGGTCGTGAACTTGGTATTACAGTGTTTTCCAGTCCATTTGATTTTGCTGCCGTTGACTTCCTAGAAAAACTTAATGCACCCGCATATAAAATAGCGTCTTCTGAATTAGTTGACATTCCACTTATTGAAAAGGTTGCATCAACCGGCAAGCCATTAATAATCTCAACAGGAATGGGAACAGTTGAAGAAATTGCAGATGCTGTAAAGTCAGCTCGGAATATGAATTGCAAAGACCTTATTTTGCTCCACTGCGTTGCTGCCTATCCTACACCTTACGAAGACGTTAACCTCGGAAACATACAAGTGTTAGCAAAAAAATTTAATGTATTAACTGGCTTATCCGACCACACCTTAGGCACGGTGGTTGCATCGGCAGCAACAGCCATGAAAGCGACAGTAATTGAAAAACATTTTACACTCTCTCGAGATGATGGGGGCGTAGATAGTGCTTTCTCTATTGAGCCTAGTGAACTGCGTAATCTAGTTGACGATACACGAATAATTACTGCTTCTTGTAAGGAGAGTAAAATTGGACCAAAACAATCTGAAAAACAGGGCTTAAAATATAGAAGATCTCTTTATATTGTAGAGGATATTAATGCAGGCGATCGGTTTAGTAAAAAAAATATACGGTCCATTCGACCTAGCAATGGTCTAAGGCCCAAGTATTATAATAGCCTACTAAAATGCACGGCCTCAAGGTCTCTCAAGAAAGGTGAGGCTTTAACCTGGGATATGGTTAGCGGAGAAATAAAAAAATGAAACGACTAGCTGTAATCCCTGCTCGTGGCGGAAGTAAAAGAATTTTAAAAAAAAACATACGTGATTTTTGCGGAAAACCAATTATAGGCTATATACTTGATACAGCTAAGAAATCCGGGTTATTCGACGTAATACATGTTTCTACGGAGGACGACGAAATCTATGATATTGCGAGTAAACTAGGGTTTCAACCTCATTTCAAACGTGATATTGATCTATCAGACGATCTAACTCCTATTATACCCGTTATTAAATCCGTCGTTGAAAACTTTCTTACTTTGAATAAAAAGTTTAGTGAGGTCTGGTTATTAATGGCTTGTGCTCCTCTTTTAGAACCGACTGATCTCAAAAATGCAGCAGCCTTATTTAGCAAGCATGATAAAAAACATGCTATTCTAGCGGTCACCGACTATGCTGTGCCAATTGAATGGGCTTATGACTATATAGAAACAGGAAAATTAATACCTAAAAACACTGGTATGTTTGCAAAGCCTTCAAATGAATTAAATAAGACATATCATGATGCAGGAGCTTTTATAGCTTTCTCGGCTGATAGTATACTTTCGTCTGAAGGGGCCGGAAGTGATGAAAACTATGTTGGCTATACTTTGCCAAGAAGTAAAGCAATCGATATTGACTCACAAGAGGACTGGGAAATAGCTGAGGCTATTTATCAGTATAGAAATAATTCTAAAAGTTCATAAACATAATTTGATATATTATAAAACGTGATTAAAAAAATGTTAAAACAAAATATCCCTATGTTAAAGTGCCAAAATAATGGTTTTCTTAGACCTTTGACAGAAAACGACGTTACTGAAAGTTATATTCGAGGAATGAATTCCCGCGCGGTGAAGAAGTTTCTAATGCAACCGAATAAATCTCCACAAACTCGGTTAACACTTACGAAATATGTAAAAGATAATTTTTATGCTAAAGATGTCATTCTCTTTGGATTATTTGTGGACGGTATTCATAGGGGCAACCTTCGTCTCCATGACATTTCTAATGCATCGGCTTTTCTTGGGATTGCTATATTTGATACAAATCTTTGGGGAAAGGGCTGGGGCACTGCCTCTATTAAAACTGCATCAATGTTTGGAGTAAAAAATCTAAATATTAAAAAAATAATTGCAGGTATTGATAACTCCAACACTGCTTCAACCAAAGCATTTGTGAAGGCTGGTTATAAAAAAGACTTGTCATATTGCAAATCAGAAAACTCTAAAGCCACGTTTTGGAAGTTTTCACTCTAACATTAAAATAACTAAACGCTCTATTAGAGTTGCTAGAATTAATTTTATGAAAAAATTTATTAAACGATTTTATGTTCGTTTTTTGACATACAACCCAAGCCTTAACGTTGAGAGCATTCAAGCTTATCGAAGGCTCCGACATCTTAATAATAAATGTTCGGATTATATTGAGGTGGCTAGAAGATTAATGCTTGTTGAGTTGAGGCTGTCCAATCATAAGTTTTGGGGGGTCATTCCTAATTCTTATGGTGCTAATCTTGATCTTGTACTTAGACAACGATTATTTGATTCAATGTTATATTATAAGATTCTTCCAAAATTAATGTTGAATGCTTCCGGTTTTACTCCAAATACAATTCCACTTCCAAGTATTTGGCTTAAATGGTTAGTTAAGAATGGTATAAAAATTAAATATTTTTCATCTATGTTAGCCTTTTATGTTTATCAGTTAAAATTAATAAAAATTGGTGTAAAGACGATGTTTTCCCTATTTTCAAATAGTTTTCATTCGTTTGAAGCGCATTCTGCTGGCTATGAGGTAATTATTGGACTCCAGAATAATAATTTACCAAATTGTAATGGGAATCAGATTGCTGGATTAGGGTTTTTAAATTGGTATAAAAATAATTATCTAAAAAATAGGAAAACAATTACGATTGCCCAATCACAGAAATTTGAGTCTGCTAGAATTAATGATTTATTATACACAGAAAAAAATTATTATCCGCGATTAAGATCTAATATTTGTAGAATTAAGTTTTTACTGCGGGCCATATCTATCACCTTAATAACATTATTAAGGTCCTGCTTTGGTGCGTGGTACCTCCCTATCCTTATGAAAGAGGCTATGCTTTTAACTTATTTCAAGTCATTGAAATCATCAGAATTAGCAAGGTCATATTCTTTCAATAACTCTAATTGGATTTTTAGGCCACTATGGACACACTATGTGGAAACAAAAAAAAGTAGCGTTGTTATGATGTATTATTCTACCAACATGATAAGTTATAAATGGAAAGACAATACTACTACTCCAATCTATCCAACATTTGAAACAATGTCGTGGCCTAAATACGCTGTTTGGGACATCGAACAGAGGGAGTTTTTATTACGATTGGGCCAAAACTATAAAAATATTGAAATTGTAGGTCCTATCGATTGGGAAGATAGTTGTGAACCCATTCCAGAGTTACCAAGTAATTCAGTAGGAGTATTTGATGTAAGCATATATAAAGACCGCCTACTTCTTAATATCGGTTATGTCCCCCCATATTATACAGCTAGTCTTGTAAGAAGTTTTTTATTGGCGTGTCACCGAGCAATAACATTAAATAATAAAGTTATGGTTTTGAAAACTAAACGCAAGGTCTCAAAAAGCTTTCATTCAATTTACTCAAAAACCATAAAAGAATTAAAACAAAAAGAAAACGTTATCATATTAGATAGTGATATTAGTGCTAGCAGAATTATTGATAAAATTGATTGCTTTATATCAATTCCATATACTAGTACGGCATTAATTGCCGCGTCGAAAAACAAACCGTCCGCCTATTATGATGCCGCTGGGTCCCTAAAGACGACAAAATTACATGCAAGAAACATCGAGGTTTTTAACAATATTTCCTTACTTTCAAATTGGCTCAAAAATACGTCTGATATATATAAACATTGAAGTTTTTTCAAAATATTATAAATATTTGGACAGTGTAGATTTATTAGCTTTTATGAGGCTAATTGACAATCTTCCAATAAGTATTACGCTATTGAAACTACGGGCACCATTTATTTTATAATTCATAAATAAACTTGTAAACTTTGATCCAAAGACAACATACGGCTTGAATCATGGTATTTCGTACATAGCTCTAAAATTGTTGGTTAATCTTTTAGCTTCAGATAGTTAATAGAATTAGATTTGGAAATACTCTATTAGATTAAGGTAAATTTCTCCGAGAAATTCATGCTATTCTTGGTTGAAAAGACTATATTTTTCTGCCAATAAGTAAATAGTTTAAAAGGAAAATGTTATGGCTAGATCAATAAGAAAAAGGAAAATAGGGGCCATGGAGGCCACTTATGTACTTGAGCCACCATTTCCAAGAGAACTCCTCATTGATATTTCTAGTTATTGTAATCATGCTTGCAATTTTTGCGCAAATACCCGAATGACTAATAAAAAAATTATGGAGCCAGATAAAGTATTCAAATTTTTAAAAGAGGGCTTTGAATGTGGTGCTCGAGATATCGGCTTATACGCAACGGGTGAACCTTTTGCTGCAAAAGGTCTACCTGATTATGTGGCGGAGGCTAAAAAACTAGGCTACGAATACATCTACATAACGACAAATGGTGCAGGTGCTACGCCTGAGAGAGCTAAAAAAGTTTTAGACAATGGCCTAGATAGTATAAAATACTCGATACATGCCGGTACGCGGGAAACATACCAAAAAGTCCATGGTCGCGATGATTTCTTAAAGGTCATTAAAAATTTAAAATGGGCTTCAAATTATCGTCAGGAGTCCGGCTTAGATTTTGGTATTTACGTTACTATGGTTCAAACACATGATACAGTTAATGAAGTTGAACTTCTGAAAGAATTGGTAGAACCATATATCGATGAGTGGGACCCCCATTTGCTGACCAACTCATGTGGAACCATGGCGGAAAATAATGAGATTGGTGAGATCGATGAAAATAATATCAGGGGCCGTGGACATAGCGATATTTGTTTTCAGCCATTTAAAAGCTTCACGGTAACGGCTGAAGGTTATATGTCAGCATGTGTATTAGATTATTATAAAGGACTAATTGTAGCAGATCTTAATAAAGTCACAATGAAAGAGGCGTGGCATAATGAGGTTTATAAAAACTTTCGCCAAAAACATCTTGATATGAACCCCAAGGGAACAATCTGTTATAATTGCCGCTATAATGCTGATGAACCATACGAAGGTCTCTTACCTGAGTATTCAGACAAGCCGACTAAACCTCCTCGAAGATAATAATATGCATTCTCGCTTTAAAAAACACATAAATCAGATGCGTCGTTATCAAACTTCTATTGGGCGCGATTTAGAAAATGGTTTGCGGCTTGATAGAAATGAGCGAGTCGCGAATTTGGCTCCAAATATTTTAAACAACATCTTTACGAGCCTACCTAATCACATATTACACGTAACACCAGATATTACAGATCTATATGATAGAATTGCTCAGGAACATAAAATTGATCGAAACAGATTATATATTACTAACGGGATCACTGAAGGTGTTCGGTTTTTATATGAAACACTAACCAGTCCCTACGAAAATATTGTTGTGTTAGATCCAACCTATCCACTTTATTGGATATATGCAGAAATGTTCCAACTTCAATATCGAAAATTTAATTATAATGCTGACTGTTCACTTAATTGGAATAGCCTTTATAAGAATATCGATAACAAAACTTCTATTGTCGCGATTCCTAACCCAAATTTGCCTATCGAAAGCAACATTTCAAATAAAAAAATTATAGAGGTGGCTAAATACTGTAATGAAAAAAATATTGCGTTAATTATAGATGAAGCTTACTACGGCTTTGGATCAAGCTCGGCAATTGATCTCATTGATGAATTTGATAATCTATTCGTTCTGAGAACATTTTCAAAAGCTTGGGGGTTAGCAGGGATTCGTCTCGGCTATATGATTAGCCAACCTCAAAACATCGAGTATCTCTCTAAGACGCGATCGCTTGTTGAGACAAATGCTCTGTCAATGGAAATTGCTATTTATGCAATGAACAATCAATATCTTCGCAATGATGTTATAAGTGAGGTTAAAGAAGGTGTGGGTTATTTACAATCCGAACTCGAAAACTTGGGGATTCGGTGGCATGGTGGTAATTACACTAACGGTATATTAATATTTTTTAATAGCGCGGAGCAATCGGAAGCTGTTTATCAGTTTATGCGTAAGCAAAAAATTTATGTGCGGGGGTCCTTCGAAACACCCTACGATAAATGTGTTCGAGTAAGTATTGGGCCCAAAGACGCGATGGAGGTGTTTATAAATAACCTAAAAATATGGCTTAAGGAAAACCCAGTAATTATATAACCATTGTTCTAGTTACTTCCTAATGGTGGCAATTTGGTATTAAAAATTCGATCTTACATCCCTTCCGATCGCGATGCAGTTATAAAGTTAATACAACGGTCTGCATCGACTAATCGCACTCCTAACACCTGGGACCAAAACAATATGACAGCTGCCCTAGCATTTGAAAATGATACAATGATAGGTGCGTTACCTATGGAAACGCGTCAGTTTGAAATAGGGAATGGTCGTTCTTCTAAAGTACTTTGGATTAGTGCCGCACATGTTGATGAAGAATATCGTTCTCAAGGAATTGGCGCTAGGCTCGATGAGTTCATCCGTAAAAATCATGAAACTCAGATAGATGCTTTATGCGTATATCGAGGAGATGTGTCCAGCCTCGCCTATAAATGGTATAATAAAATGAACTATTCTCCTGTTTCTACTTTACTTTCATTTACCAAGAATGTTGCCTTCACTAAAAATAAAAATAACTATTTCAGTATTGAAGAAATTTCAAAAATACAAATTTCAGAGCATAAAATATTGAGATGTTTTCAACTCAACACCAAACAGTTGGGTGGTTTTCCAAAACGTAAAATTGGCTATTGGAGTAAACTTTTCTCAGCACATTATTATAAAAATAATTATAAGTTTGCAATAATTACAATTCCATCAAAAGATGGTGAAAATTATTCTGGTTATGCATTAGTGGGGCTTACCAGTATGCGAGATAACATTTCACGGTTAGAAATTTTGGAGTTTATTTTCAGCAATGCAATGGTTCAAGAACTACTGCATCAATCGATCACTGATTACGCCATAACGTTAGGGGTAAAGGAAATTCGAATACAAATTGGTTACGACGACCAACTCCAACTATGGTTCAGACAAAATGGATATGTAAAGCGTGAATACTCTACTTTTATTTTAGTAAGTTTCTTAAAACCGTTGGAATATTTGAAAAATCTTTTAAAGGAAAGGGCCATATGTAATTTATTAATTGAGACGGAAATTAGTCAGGGTTTTGTTGCCTCAGCAGTTAGTGATAGCTCAGATATACCTTTGTCAATTTATATGAAAAATGAGATCCTGACTAAATTATTATTTGGCAGAACCACAGCAAAAATAGCACGCAACGAGGGTAATTTAATTTTGAGAAAAGGTGAAGAAGAACAATTTGATGAATTTTCATCGGTTTTTAAGCCAACAAACTGGCGTTACTTTCAGTCAGATTATATATAATAGATTTTTTTCCCCATCGACAAATATTTTTTTTTCTAAAATTCTGTCAAATTTAATTAGAAGTATCTCTACTTATTATGGATACAAACTTTATTTATGAATCATTATTAGATAAATTTGAGCATGAAAATTTATCAAGCCAAAGGAATGTGCTTCGTTAATTATTAGGAATTCAAACATGGTGTTATCGAGGAAGTTTAAAGTTCTTTTACGTCCACTCTATCTTTGGACCATCAATACTCGTCTTTACCAAGCGATATCACATTCACAAGGTGACTGGAGGTATCCGTATTTGTCATTTGTATGGTGGTTTTCTAGCTTACTTGTTCCGCGTCGCAAGGTTAGTGTTGATGATGTGTCGTTCACTTTACAGTGCGATAATTGGATTACCCATTTTCGCTGGTATCTTTTCCGCACAAAGGAAATTGAAGTGCGCAATTATATTGATGTCTATCTTAAAGATACAGATATTTTTTTTGATATAGGCGCGAACATCGGAGTTTTTTCTCTTTACGCATCAAAGCGCCATATGAATCTAAACACCTATTGTTTTGAGCCAGAGTACTCTAACCTTCATTATTTAAAAGAAAATATATTAAAAAACAATCTAATGGATAGGATTAAAATTTATTCTATTGCTGTTAGTGAGTCTAATGGCTTAAGTTCATTACATGTACAAGACCTTACCCCGGGTGCCGCGGTCCACACAGAAAGCAAATCTGATATAAATACTACAGATGAGGGATATACAGTTGTTTGGCGCGAAGGCGTCGCCATTAAAACAATAGACTCATTGTGCCAGGAACTAAGAACCATACCAAATGCACTCAAAATTGATACTGATGGCAATGAGCTAAAAATTCTAAAAGGCGCAACAGAAACTTTAAAGAACAATCTGTTACGTAGTATGGTTCTTGAGATGCCGCCGTCTAAGAAAGAGGCCAGAAAATGTGCTGATATTCTGCTGCTTGCTGGATTTACTCTTGAATGGTCCCACGAAAATACACGTAATGAAATCTGGGTAAGGCGCACCTAATTTTTTTAATGTGCATTAGGAATCCTATATGGAACTGAAAGTTGAGCGGGCAAAAAAATCCGATCTCCCTTATATATCGTTATTTTTTAAACGACTATTCCAGGGTGCCCATCGATACGGTCGAGAAAATATGTTTGTCTGGAAAATTTTTGAAAACATTTGGCAAATGGGTTTTATAAATTTAATTAAAGATAATAACACTATTGTATCTTCAACTTCTATTACGCCTAAACTACTTCTTTTAAACAATAAGAAAGTTATAGCCGCGGAGATTGGTGATACCTACACAGAGACAAGCTACCAGCGAAAGGGCATGTTTACTAAACTAATCAATACATCTAGACAAAATGCAGAGGAAGCTGGTATCCAATTTGTTTATGGAACTCCAAATAAACAGTCTTTGCCCGGATACCTTAAAAATGCGAACTTTTTTGAAATAGAGAATCTTAATATTCGCTCTCTTACTTTTTCATTATCTGCAAAATCAAAATTTAACCATTTAATGGGATCTGGCTTGCCCAAATTATTCAATAAAGTCTATCAAATATATGCCCAAAAATATATTATATTTAGAAGGCTATTTATTAAAGAACATGCTGATTGGTCAATTGATCAGATTGATTCAATACCTCTTGATTGGAACGCTTTTTGGATACAGGCTGCAAAAGGGTACTCTTTTATCATTGATCGGAGTGCAAAATCCCAAGATTGGCGTTATATAAGGAACCCTGAAAAATATTCGTTTCTTACTATCCGTGACAATGGTGAACTCGTCGGTTATTGCGTTTATAGAAACATTCCCGAGAGTGATGGAGAGGGGAATATTGTTATCGCCGATTATCTTTTCCTGAGGGGCTATGAAACAGGGCTTACTTTGTGCTTAAATGAGATTTTTCAAAAAGCGTTTATAACCTCGATAAGGTCAGTGTGTGTCTGGTGCGATTTAAAATCACCGTATTATACTGTATTTCGAAACTATGGCCTAAGAGAAGCCGGTAAGATCCCAATTATTGCTTATGGCGAAACAGTAAAAAAAATAATAAATAAATTAAATAATAGTCATTTTACAATGGGGGATTCAGATAATGCATAAAGCCAAGGTTCGAAACATTTTTGAGACAGGCCTCGGATGTATACTCAAAATATTTCCACGCGTTAAGAGCATCATAATCAACAAACTAACTATTTTTGTATATCATAATATTACAAACACCCCATCCGATTTTAATAAAGCTTGGGGTTTATCTGTGTCGATCAATACATTTCAAAATCAGATTTCCTGGATAAAAGATAATTTTAATATTATTCATCCAAATGATCTTTTAAGCAAATCGCATCTTCCAAACAAAAGTGCGGTTATAACATTTGATGATGGGTTTGCTGGTGCCTTTGAGAATGGCATAACCCACCTAGTTAAAAAATCGATTCCTTCAGCAATGTATTTAAATATGGGATCAATAATTGAAGAACGCCCAATTTTATCAGCGGTGGTTGACTACCTCGATAAGAATTCATCAAGCTTTAAAGCTTTTGCCAAAAATCAAAATTTAAAAAAACCCTATTTCTTATCGATTACACCTACTCTCTTAAACCAATATGAAAAAGAAAATGGGCCCCTGAATTTTTCAGCAATAAGAAAATATCAAGGGCCAATTGCTAATATATCAACAGTAAAAAATTGGTGCGGAGAGGAACTGGTTGTCTTTGGTAATCATTTATATGACCATTGGAATAGCGCAGCATTAAATAGCCTAGAGTTTAAAGAACAATATTTAAATAATGAGCGAGAGTTAAAGAAATTAAATATTAATAATAGTCTTTTCGCATTTACAAATGGTCAACCCGAAACCTGTTTTAGTCATAGAGAAATTAAGTTATTAAAAGAACTTGGGGCTAAGAAAATATTTTTTAGTGGGGGGGCTTCCAATAGTAGTGCTAACGCATATTTATTAGACAGAATTGGGTTGAGCGAAATTGATTGTACTAATAACCACCTGTGGTTTAAAATGTTTCGTTTATTCCTAAAACGACATAAACAACCGATTATCTCAGTTACTTAAGTGTCTTAAGCCTCTCTATTAGACATTTTCTTTCACAAGATCAGAATATATGAGCTTAAAGCATAAGAAATTAACAAAAGGAAAAATGTACACATGGTTTTGAAATCTTTAAAATCAGCCCTTGCCGCCAAAGAGCTTACAATTGGATCTTGGCTAACACTAGCGGATACCGATATTTGCGAAATAATGTCACAATTCGATTTCGACTGGCTAGCTATTGATGCTGAACATTCCAGTATTGGGCTACGCGAAATGAGCCGAATGATTCAGGTGATAGATTTAGCTGGAACTGTCCCAATCGTTCGTGTTGGTAGTAATAATCCATTGCTTATTAAATACGCACTAGAGTCTGGTGCTCACGGTATCATTGTTCCGATGATAAACACACTTGAGGATGCCCAATCAGCCGTGGCGGCAGCTCATTATCCTCCACGTGGCCAACGTGGCGTTGGACTTTACCGAGCTCAATCTTTTGGAACGAGCTTCGAAAAATATAAAGAATGGTGTGAAAATGAAATTGTGGTCATTGCGCAAATTGAACATCACATTGGGGCAAAAAACCTACACGAAATAATGGATACGGATGGAATAGATGGCTTTCTTGTTGGACCCTATGATCTGTCTGGTTCTTTTGGTAAACCTGGTAATTTTAATGATCCTGATGTACTAAAATCTTTAGAGCTCATTCAAAATTATTGTAAGTTTGGGAAAAAGCCCGGCGGCTATCATGTTGTACATACGGCAGATGAGGCATTAAAACAAAAAATAGATGAGGGATACCAATTTATAGCATACGGAACAGATATGATCTTTCTTACTGAAAAACTTGAGGCAGAACGATGTCGAATAAAAAAAATCTTAGGAGAAAGTACTGAAGATGAGACAGATTAATAAAAATATGAGTAAAAAGATTTGTGTAATACCTGCCCGAATGGCTTCGATTAGATTCCCCGGTAAACCCCTAGCTCTTATATTAGGGCTTCCTCTAATTTTACATATATGGCATCGGTGCATTCTAGAAACCAAATTTGATCGAGTCATTGTTGCAACTTGTGATCAAGAGATCTTTGATACTGTTAAGTCAGTAGGCGGTGAAGCGGTCATGACGTCAGATAATCATGAAAGGTGTACCGATCGTGTTTCTGAAGCAATCAACAACATAGACCTAAAGTTATCTAAAAATGACTTAACGGTGATGGTTCAAGGGGATGAAGTTCTGGTCAATCCAAATATGTTGGGGGAAATAATAAATGCCTTTGAAAATAGCTCGGCGCTCGCAATAAACTTAATTAGTAGAATTAACAGAATTGAGGATATTAAAGATATAAACGTTGTTAAAGTGGCTAAGGATTTAAATAATAGAATCGTTTTCCTTTCACGCTCGCCCATTCCCAACCAAACTAGAAATCCCGATGCTCCAATGTATCAACAAACTGGTGTCGTTGCTTTTGCTGCAAGCTTTCTCGAGGAATTTAGTGCGCTTGCCCAAACACCTTTGGAGAGTATAGAATCAATTGATATGCTTAGACTAATTGAAAATTCTATCCCTCTTGATAGCGTAGTAACCGAGACCACGACAATAGGCGTGGACACTCCAGAAGATTTAAAACGAGCAGAGAAAGCGCTCACCAATGATAAATGGACAAAACACTACCTACACGACCAACCCTAAATGGTTTAGGTTAAAGGTTTTAATTTCATGACACAAATGCTTAAAGTTGGCATAGCTGGGCACGGTATGGTAGGCAAACGCCGCCATAGTTTTATTAATAAACACCGAGAAATGAAAGTAATAGCAGCCAGTGATCAGAATTATACCATAAGCAAAACTAAATTAGATCAATGCGCTATTTATAGTGATTTTAGAGCTCTCTTAGACAATGAGTCCATCGATGTACTTTTTGTATGCTTGCCTAACGATGTTGCTGCAGAAGCAACAATAGCTGGACTAAAAAAAGGATGCCATGTTTTTTGTGAAAAACCTCCTGGCCGCAATGTACAAGAAGTCCAATCGGTTATAGATGTAGAAAATAAATATCCAAATCTCAAGCTAAAATATGGCTTCAATCATCGTTATCATGACTCAGTTCGTCAGGCCATCAATATGGTGAGAGAGAAAAGACTGGGTAGGGTGGTCAACTTACGGGGTGTATACGGCAAGTCTGTAATTACGCCAGAGGTTAAAGATATTGAGGATATAAATCACCCAGTTTATTGGCGTGCTCATAGAAAACATGCCGGCGGTGGCATACTTCTTGATCAAGGAATACATATGGTCGATTTAATGCGCTGCTTTGGGGGAGAATTCGTTGATATTAAAAGTTTCATTTCAAATGAATTTTGGCAGCGCGATGTTGAGGATAATGCGTATGCGCTGATGAGAAGCGAAGAAGGAGTAGTAGCAATGCTTCATTCTAGCGCAACACAATGGCAACATCGGTTTTCGCTCGAAATTACATTAGAAAAAGGGAGTCTGATTCTAGCAGGTATCCTTTCGAGCACAAAATCCTATGGCCAAGAGACCCTTACAATTTACGAGTGTAAACAAAAAACAAACGGGATGCCAAATGAAACCATCAGAAATTATAATAAAGATAACTCCTGGGCCGAAGAAGTATCAGACTTTAAGGAATGTATATTACGCAACAAACCCATAACTGTTGGCACAAGCCTTGACGCATATAAAACAATGGAGTTGGTTTATAAAATATATGTGGCCGATAGCGAGTGGAGTGCAAGATACGGTATCTCGATTAAATAATTTTCAATTCATTAGAATATAAGCAAAACCTTAACCATTAATTGCTTTTTTTTAATTGATTGAACTAATAGTATAAAATAAAACAAAATAAGAAACCTTTGAAACCTGATTTGGTCACTGTCTCAATATTTGACTGAGATAAGTAATTTCCATCCATCACACCCTCAACTTATTATTAAAAAACATTTATGCAATTACAGATCTCTTGTTTTTTTGGAAAAATAGTAAACATACAAAGAAAATTAATTATAAAAGTTTATATTCAGATTGCCTTCAATGAGAGCGGCAACTCGCAATACCTGGAAACAGCTAGAAACTGATATTTCTTTATCCGAATGCAATCTATCGGACCATAGATTATAGTTAATATTATTGCATCCCTCTGTTCAGATTGGTATGACTATAATAATAGCGCTCTTTTTTTGTTAAATTAGAATAAAAAAAATAATTATTTGATAATTTACCTTTTTATTACTCTTTTTTCACTTAAAGCCTATTAGAATTTTCTGACACTATAGGAAAAGAACCTTATAACTTCGAGACGTTACTTAGCTTTTCCAAATATAAAGTAGAGCCTAAGACAGACTAGCGGTATTGCCACAAACCCATCGTTACGTCCGATCGATGAGCAACGTCAAACAAAGCATTTTAACTTTTTCAGAAATATTTAAAATTAACTTATAAAAATAATTTGGAAATATTAATAGAGCATTTAATTTGCTTAACAGTATTGATCACTCCCATCGCATTATTAGGTTAAAATAAATTAAAGGCTATTGATAAATTATATTATACAACCATTGGTCGCGCTAATGGTGAGAGGATTTATAAAATCATCCATTGTAACCTGAACATTCCCACCCGCAAGTTCAATTAAGGCCCATCCACCGGCAATATCCCAAGGCATAATGTTTTCTTCTTTATAAGCATCTGCTCGACCAGCAGCGACATATGCCATTGATAAAGCAGCGCTACCCAACATTCGTACTTTTTGCCAACTCGCAACTTCTAGCCCAAATCGAGCTAGGCCATGATCCGAAAAATCACTAGCTTTAGGAAAACCAGTCATTATAATTGACTCTGATTTTTTTTTCAATTTAGAGACCATTATTTTTTTACCGTTCATGGTTGCACCTTGACCATAACCCCCACTAAATAACTCATCTCTATCAAAGTCATAAACCACACCTAAAACAGGTTTTTTATTACATACCAAAGCAATCGACACACAGCAAAGCGGTATATTCATTGAATAGTTAACCGTACCATCCAGTGGATCGATTATCCAAAAAACATTAGGTTCAATTCTTTGTTTAGGCCTTGTATTTACTCCGTGCCAACCGGATTCTTCTGTTAATACTGGATACCCGCTGTTGTTTAGTAGTTGATGGAGCAGAATTTTCTCAGACTCAGTATCAGCAAGCAACTTTTTATCTCGCTTTGGTTCATCAATAGAAAAACTCCAGGCAAATTTATTTTTAACCAAAGCTGCGCCGGATTCTAATGCAGCCTTATTAGCCAAATTTAAAAATCTGGTAATATTTATATCGTTGACATCTAACAATATTTTCTCTTTTATTTTTATTTTAATATTTAAGAATTAAGACTAGTTTGATCATATCAAGTTAACAAGCCAACTTAAAAAAAATCTAGAAAATAAAAAACCAATATGAAACCTAGAGTATCATCCAATAAACACAAGATAGCTTATGTAGTCCCGACAAAAGACCGGCCAAACGATCTTCAAGTACTATTTGGAAGTCTGCGATTACAAACAATCCTGCCATACCAAATAATAATTGTAGATGGTTCATCTCCTGATATAAAATATATTTGTGATAAATTTCCTGACTTACCTATTACCTACGAGAGATGTTTTCCACCTTCTCTAGCTAAACAACGAAACGCCGGCATGGCCCGTTTGGATAATAATATTACCATAGCCGGTTATCTGGATGACGATATTGAGCTCGATCCAGATGCCACAGAAAAAATGTTAATATTCTGGTCCAATACAACGAAACATACTGGCGGTGCTGCAATCTCTATTCGCGATCAACATAGCCAATTAAATAGCAAATTAATGTCTATTTTTCTGATGGCTGGGAAGACACCCGGAAAAATGTTGCCTTCAGCTCATGCTGTACACATACCATTTATTGGTAAAACCTTTGAAACTCAATGGCTTTATGGAGGTGCAACGATATGGTCTAGAGAAGTCATTGACAACTTTAATTATGACGAATGGTTTGATGGATATGGATTTCTAGAAGATGTTGACTATAGTTACCGTGTTAGCCAGAAACATCGGCTCTATGTTGTTGGGGACAGCCGGTGCCTTCATCACTCAGCAGGATTGAGTAATAAAAGACAATTTATATTTGGCAAACAACAAATTTTTAATCGTCTTTATTTTGCTAGAAAAATGAAAGTGTTTCCACCTCTGGCTGTCTATTGGGCCATTTTCGGAAATATATTAATGAATGGTGTTGCACTTGTTAAAAATCATAATCGTTCAAGTTTAGATCGTCTATTTGGTAATTTTGTTGGTTTATGGGCTCATCTAAGGGGGCGCAGACAATCAATAGGTGGTTTTTGGAAATAGTGCGAAAATTCTTCATAAATTCTATTTTATTATTTACTTCAATTATTTGTTGTCTGATAATATTAGACTTCGGCGTAAGATTTATAATGCCTCATTATGATCCATCGGGTCACGTTAACTTCACTACAAATACCGATGGCGTGCCCATTTCCGCTATACAAGGGTCTTTTCGTCAAATAAAAAATACAGGTGATTATAACGTTGAAATTAAAATTAACTCGCTAGGGTTAAGGGACAACAAAGAACTTAAATCATCAACACCGTTAGATTATTTTGTGGTAGGGGACTCATTTAGCTTTGGATGGGGCGTAGAAGAAGAAGAGAGGTTTTCCAATGTGTTGGATCAATTATTACCCCGTTCCAGGGTTTTTAACATAAGCATACCTACAGACTTTGATGGGTATCAAAAATTAATATCCTATGCAGAAAAAAATGGCGCACTTATAAAAAACTTAATTATTGGTGTTACCATGGAAAATGACATCCAGAATTATAATTTAAGCGCCAAACCCATAAACAAAAAACCATTTAGGCCGGCAAAGAGAGGCTTAGGCCTTACTGCAATTAAATATTTTCTGCGAGATAATTCAGCAGTATATTTCTTCATTACAAGTATTATCCAACAAAATCCTAAATTGAGAGCTTTCGCGCAAAATTTAGGGCTAATAGTAAGTAATCTTAAAGTTATTAAAAATCAGACATATGATAAAGAAAGAATCCAGAAATCTGCAAGGAAGTTGCATTCTATTTCGAAGAACATTGAAATACTAGTATTGTTAATTCCATCTCGTGGATTATGGGTAGGGGAACCAGAAGATAGAAAAATTGCTCGTCAAATTCATCAGTCCTTTATTTCAGAAATTAAGAAGTTTAAGATAGAATATATAGACCTACGTCAAATAATGGAGTTAGCTGATAACCCCATGGGTTTTCATTTTAAAAACGATGGTCATTGGACCAGAAAAGCACATAATATTGCTGGAGTGGCGCTAGCTAAAAGAATAAATTCGCGTTACACACATAATAATAATTTCATTAAATAACAAATATTTTTAAATCCAGTTCCATTTTAAGTGATGGCATTTGATTATATTTAATTGTAAGTATAGTTTTTTATGGTGCTAGGAATACATACGGCAACACTAAAAATAAATATTTTAATTCTAGTGTTTTTGTCCAGTCTTATCTGCTCTATTAACTAAAACGAAATGGTAGTAATGGTTGTGCAAAAAGATCTAAATAAAACCGAGAATATTAATCGCAGTTCCAATAAATCCTTCGGTGTGGTTTTTAGCATTATATTTATGGTCGTTGGCTTTTGGCCCTTAACTAATAACCAAGACCCCCGACTTTGGGCTTTAGTAATCAGCATAGGCCTATTTTCTATAGCATTTATAAAACCAAATTTATTAGCCAAATTAAACCTGGCCTGGTTTAAGTTTGGGCAATTATTGCATAAAATTATGAATCCAATTATACTTGCATTGATATTCTTTCTGACTATTATGCCGATCGGACTGATGATGCAGTTGTGCGGAAAACGACCTATCCCTCTTAGTTTTGATAAAACTAAAGAAAGTTACTGGATCGACAAAACTCCTGTAGGTCCCGAACCTGACACAATGAAAAGACAGTTTTAACTGTAAAGGAACCTATATGGAATTCATAATTGAACTTTGGTCATTCTTAAGGATTAGAAAAAAATACTGGTTATTACCAATAATTATTATGATGGTTTTGTTCGGGGGCTTAATTGTCCTAAGCCAAGGTTCAACCATAGCACCCTTCATATATACAATTTTTTAGGCTAACAACAAGAATGTATATTTTAGGAATTTCAGCACTGTATCACGATAGTGCAGCCACGCTAATTATGGATAATAAAATACTTGCTGCAGCTCAGGAAGAGCGTTTTACACGAATTAAACATGATGATCAATTCCCTCACAATTCAATTTTATATTGCTTGAAGTCCGCTGGCGTTACCATGGAAATGGTCGATTTTGTGGTCTTCTACGATAAGCCATTCCTAAAATTTGAGCGTCTATTAGAGACATATGTGTCATTTGCACCTAGAGGCTTTAAATCATTTAAAGCTGCAATGCCAGTTTGGCTGAAGGAAAAGCTTTTTCAAAAGAATTTATTAAAAACAAAAATTAGGGAGTTATACCCTAATTTTGATTCAAAAAATAAACTGCTTTTTTCAGAACACCATCAAAGCCATGCAGCTAGTGCGTTTTATCCATCACCGTTTAACCAAGCAGCAATCTTAACATTGGATGGAGTAGGAGAATGGGCTACTTCATCAGTTGCGATTGGCTCTGATAATAGACTTAATGTTAAGAAGGAGATACACTTTCCACATTCTTTGGGACTACTTTACTCAGCATTTACCACATATATTGGATTCAAAGTAAATTCTGGGGAATATAAGTTAATGGGCCTCGCCCCGTACGGTGAACCAAAATACGCTCAACTAATCTTAGATAATTTAATAGATGTTAAAGACGATGGCTCTTTTAGATTAGATCAATCGTTCTTCGATTACTGCACAGGCCTCCAAATGACAAGCGAGAAGTTTCATACCTTATTTAAAGGAAAGCCAATTAAAGCTGAGTCTAACCTAACTCAACGTGAAATGGACTTAGCAGCATCTATACAACGTGTAACAGAAGAAATTGTATTAAAGTTAACTCGGTCTATTCAGAACGAAACAGGGCATAAAAATTTGTGTTTGGCTGGTGGGGTAGCACTAAATTGTGTAGCCAATGGAAAAATTCTTCGGGATAGTAAATTTAAGAATATTTGGATACAGCCCGCCGCGGGAGACTCTGGGGGATCTCTGGGAGCTGCTCTTTGCGGTTATCATCACTTTCTTGGAAAACCTAGGCTTGTAAATAAACGTGATAATATGGAGGGTTCTTACTTAGGGCCAGAATTTTCTGATGAAGAAATTAAATTAAAACTAGAGGCAATAGGAGCAGTTTTTGAAAATTATTCTGAAAATATAATTTTAGATAAAACAGCACACGCATTGGCAGATGGTCAGGCTGTTGGTTGGTTTCAGGGCAGAATGGAATTTGGACCTAGGGCGCTTGGAGGGCGATCCATTTTAGGTGATGCTAGATCACCTAAAATGCAAAAAACACTTAATCTTAAAATAAAGTTTCGAGAGAGTTTTCGCCCCTTTGCTCCATCAGTTCTTCTCGAAGACGCAGCAGATTGGTTTAACTTGGAAGGTGAAAGCCCCTATATGCTAATAGTATCTGACGTTTTGAAAAAGCGTCGATTAACGATAGGGGATGCTGAAAAAGATCTTTTTGGTATTGAAAAACTTAATGTTCAGAGATCTAAAATACCTGCGGTAACACATGTTGATTATTCCGCTAGGATTCAAACTGTATCAAAAAATAATAATCTAAAATATTATAAATTAATTAGTAAGTTTAAAGAACTTACTAATTGCCCCGTGATTGCGAACACCAGTTTTAATATACGCGGAGAGCCAATTGTTTGCTCACCCGAAGATGCCTTTCAATGCTTTATGGGCTGCGAGATGGATGTTTTAACTATAGGTAACCAAATCCTATATAAAGCCGACCAAGACCCGGCATTAGCTTTAGATTATCGAGACATGTTTAAGTTAGATTAAGTTATATAATTTCTTTTTAAAAATATTTTATTCCATCTAGATGGTCGTCTTTTATTAAATGTGCCATACCCGTCTTAATGCTAGTAATTCTGTAAATATTTTTACAAAACTTATGATTAAAGTTATGGAGATTGATGCATGCCTGACGTTAAGATTGCAACTACTTTAGAATCCCAATTATCTTGAAAATATTCTTTTCTAGCCTGAACTAAACTTTTGTTTCGTTCTCTAAAAAGTTTATTATTAGAGAGCTTCAACAAAGATTGAGATAAAGCTGTATCGTCTCCTCGATAAAACATTAACTCTTTATATTTTAGCTGTACTTTATGTGCCTCGATATCTGATGCAACAATGCAACACCCAGAATCCATGGCTTCAAGAATCACTGTTGGAAACGCATCAAAAAATTGTGTTGGTGAAGCCACAACATCAATGAGTGGCATAAGCTTATGAGCCGCTGGGGCTCTCCCCAAAAACGTAACACAATTTTCAAGCCCCAAACGTTTTATATTTTTTGGAATAAGAAATGCCTCACTTCCATATCCAATAATAATAGCATGAATTTTGGGATTAGTTTTTAGTCGAGCCATTGAGTCCAAAAATACATCAAAACCCTTTGCCCTATAAAATACTTGGGCAATAATACCGACGATAAATTTGCCTTGTTCCTTATAAGCCTCAATCATTTTTATATGCTCAGCATTTGGTTCCTCAGGATGCCAATCAAAAGAACAATTAGTTGTTAAAACCGTATATTCACATGGTATCGTAGGGTGACGCTTCTTCAAAGTGTTTGCCAAGAACTCTGCTTGAACAACTACGTGTGAGAGGCACTTCAATACCTTTCTTTGTAGCATTGGATAGAATAACAACATAAGGCGACTCTTAATCCGCCGACTTAAACTATATGAGTTAATAGCTAAATATTTCTCACACTCGATTGTATCCCCGTGCAAAAAGAAAATGTGTGGAACACCTCTAACCATCTTGTCAAGAATACATCCGAATGCATCATATTCTTTAGTCGTAAAAATAGCATTTATATCTTTTAAATGTTCGCGATAATACCTAAGGTTACAAAACAACCTAAGGATCCAACCCATTGGCCCAGGTAACCAGCTAAAATATTTAATCAGTGGCAGAAAATCTTCACCAGCAGAGTTTTTTATCCCTGGTGCGAGCCAAACAACCTGATGTCCGGCCTCAATCAATGCCTTCGACATTCGCCTGTGTCGCTCGTATCCGCCATGGCCTTCTGAATACATTGATACTGTTAAGAATTTCATTCGAATATTTTTGCTAAATTGAATTTTTATCTAAAGTTATATTATCATACATTAATTTTAAACCTTCATGTAACCCAATCAATGGCTTTAAACCTGTTAGGGCCTCCAACTTCGCGGTTGAACCATAACTTCTCCTTATCTCAGCGTTCTCTCTTCCCTTTGGTATAGGCAGGAATTCACAATTTGAAGCTGAGCCTGTTATCTTAATTACCATTTCTGCGACAGAGCGAATAGTAAAGTCTTTTCCAGAGCAAATGTTAATTATTTCCTGATTTATTTTTATATCCATTAGAGCTGAAATTAATTTTGCGACATCATCAATATAAATAAAATCACGTGTTTGGTCTCCACTTCCAAATATATTAATCGCGGATCCATTAAATGCGGCCTCAAAGAATCTATGTATAACCATGTTTTTAGGTTGTTTACTTCCATAAGGGTTAAATATTCGTACTATCAAATAATCTAAGTTCATCTCATTGGAGTATGCTTGGATCAGCAGCTCGCCCATTCTTTTTAATGCTGCATAATGTGATTTCGGTTGAATAGTATTTTGTTCTAATAAGGGGCCACTGTGGTTATTGTCACCATAAACAGCGCAGGACGATCCAAATATTATTTGTTTTATATTATTTTTTTTTGAACTTTTACATACATTTTGAAGCCCAATAATTTCTGTATCAATTGCATCAACAGATAAGCAATTAGCCGCGTCACTATCTACAATACCAGAAAAATTATAAATATAATCACAGTTTCGACTCGACTGATCAACGGCGGTGAGGTCTCTAACATCACCTATTATTAGTTCCACATCCCCAATAATTTCTTTAGAGATAGAATTTGCTGTTCTTGATCGACTTAAAACTCTCACGGAGTGGCCAACTTCCACTAATTCTTTCACTAAGGCCGACCCGATAAAACCAGACCCACCAGTCACCAAACACCTCATAAACCATCTCCCAGATAACTATGTCATATTAAAATAACAACTAAGTAGTTAAGAAGAAACCTCTTCTATAAATTTAGTTTTATTGGTAGTTTATTTAGAACATTATTCGACCTAAAATAAAATAGTTGGTCAGGTATAAATAATTCCGGTTATTAAAAGTTGTTGTCCAGAATTGATTATTAATCATATATTAATAAGGGGTTAACAAAAAATTGTATCAGCATCCAACTTTAATCAAGTTGTCTCAATCGATAATCAAAAATAAAAATCGTTACGAGGCCCACGAACAAATAAAAAAAGAAGTGACAAAATTATGTTCGGATCGCGAGTTTATTTATGAAGCTCTTCGCGGGTTTCTCTCCGAACCTAAAAGTCTTCACAATGCAGATTACCTAACTATACCGTTGTTGAATAGTGGTGATATTATTATACAAATAAATTTATTCTGCCCCATTAGAGATCGCGCAGAGAATATTACACATGACAATATCCATCACCATGGTTGGAGACTATTAACCACTGGGGTCATATCGGGAGATGGATATGAAACTATCAACTTTAAACGAAAGTCACATGAGGTTAGGTCAGGACTGGCCGTCAAACTTGAGATAGACGAAATTTATAGACATACTAAAAATGATATTCGTTTTATTGACTCTTTCACTCCACATGTGGTTTTCCATAATGACAGTCTAAGCGCAACGTTAGCTGTGTGGAGCGCGGACCGAATTATACCTAGCCAAAACATCAAACGCTTATTAAATCGTTTTCCCCAATTACGGCGAATGAGTGTAAATGTATTACATCGATTAAACTTGAATAAATTTTTTGGATTAAATCAGCTTAAAGGATTATACTATCACCCAGAAAATGGAGAAATTGTTGAGACACATAATTACAATAAACCATTCGATGGCAATCGAGAAGAGATCCTAACTTGTTGGTTTAAGTTTTTTGAACAAATTAACTTTACTGATGCTGATTTTTGGGTGCATATAAAAAAGAGTGCTCCTTCTGAGGCTAAGCCATTAATAAATAAACTAATTAAGGGTATAGCGATAGATGATGTTGGAATTTGGGGAAACCAACGTCGCCGATTCTCAAAAACACAAATATTACAAGCAATTAGCAATTCAAAATCCAATAGGAAGCTTGAAAGCTAAGTTCCCTTAAGTCAGGAGAAATATAAACGTGCCCATACCAGAAAAGATTTCTATTAAACAACTAGACCTCGAACTTAATGGAGGTTGCAACTATAAATGCATAATGTGCCCACAAGCTGAGGGAAGAGAAAAAGATTTTTTAAAAAAATTACCTTTTGATGTGTTCAAAAAAATTTTAGATGATGCTCTGCAATATGGTTTGGAGACTGTATCATTACATGGATCTGGGGAACCCACTCTATCTCCGGATATGCCCAAATATGTAAAATATATAAAGGAGAAGGGCCTAAAATGTATATCTTTTACGAATGGATCAAAATTGACATTAGAGTTATCAAAGGAACTGATCTTAGCTGGGATCGACGTTTTAAGAGTTTCTTGCATTGGCTATGATAAGGAAACTTACTCCCGTTGGATGAGTCATAATAATTTTAATGAAATTCGCAATAATATAAGAAAATTTGTTGAACTAAACCTAAGCATGGGGAGCAAATCAGAAATCCAGCTTTTACATTTAATTATTGATTCTGAGATGCAAGAATATGAAATTCAAAAATACAAAGAAAATTGGTCTGCCTATACTGGAGCTAAGAGTGAAATTTGGCTAATGCATAATTGGGCAGGAAGCGAAGTCGCCCTTAATTATAGCCGACTAGAACCTCATAAGCGTTCGTGTGGTCGCCCGTTCTCGCCTCTCTTGCAGGTACGTGCTGGTGGTGTTAGAGGTCATTCTGGGGCGGTGGTGGCTTGTTGTATGGTACTTGGCAAAGACTCAAAAGCGGTTTTAGGGCATTTAGATAACCAATCAATTAGCGAGGTTATTAATGGTCCAAAATTCACCGAATTGAGAAATGCTCATACTAATAAAAAGTTCTCTGATATTAGTTACTGTGCTAACTGTGATCAATTATACGATATCCCCGACGCGCTGGTATGGACTGATATTGACGGCAGAGAGTATGGACAATCCAAAATTTCTCCAGAGATCAAACACCATATGTACTCTTGAGATAATCAAAATAAATATTTTTTTGGGATAAATTACTCGTTACTATTTAAAGTTATAGCCAACTTCATAAAACTAGCAGCAAACCAAGCTAAACATATCCACCAACTTTGCCACAATCCAAAACTCAAACTTGCAAATATGAAAAATGTTAAAAACTGCCCCAGAATTATGGCCATTACTAGATCTGATTTGATACCCTGATGTGCGATCTTTAAAAAATAATAGCCTAAACATAAAAATATTAAAATGCCGGGAAGACCGAACTCAAGCCATATCTGAAGTACTGAATTATGTGGATGCAACGGTAACACCTCCCCCAAAATTGCCCCCGAAGCCGAATAAACAGTGTTTTTTCCATCCGAAAAATACTTTGATGCATTCATACCCCAACCCAACAATGGTCGTTCATAAATTTTTTTTGCTGTAAATTTCCAAATTTTTATTCTATGAACTGCAGAGTTTGGAAGCTCTATCCTTTTAGTAACAATGCTCTCAAAGTCTTCAATTCCATTTATTAGAAAGGGCAGGGAAAAAGCGTTAATTGCAAAGATGGCGGCTAAAGCAATAACCGCTCTTTTCCTAAAAATAAGAATCCCTAACCAACCGACTAATCCGATTAATATTGCTACTATACCAGTTATATAACCTATTAAAGTTGCTGATAGTATTATCGAAAAAAATCCGACGATAATAAAAGCGGAGTTTTTAAATCCATCGATAAAAGGGTGTCTATTTAACCAATAGCAAAATAATACCCACAAAAATAACGACAAATTTACAATTGAGCTATTTAACCAAAATGCGCCTTTTAGAAGAATTCCTCCAGCTTTTAAATGGTTTGTATTAACATTTTTTAAAAAAATATTTATTGGACTCTCAAATAATACTTCAATAAAAATTAAGGCAAGTGTTACAAAAAAACCTAAAGATAATGATCGAAGTATAAGTCTCCTCTCAATTAAATTAACACTATTTAAGACGGAAAACACAGCGGCCCCAATAAGAAAGTTTGCCAATAACTTCATCGACCCTGTAATTGCTGAAATGGCATTGGGTGCCCAAAAGGAAGTTGTTAAGGACCAAAGTGCAATTAAAAGAAATAAAATTATAAATGGACGCCCCAAAAAATTAATTTTTCGATTTTGGATTTTTAATATTATAAAACCCAAAAGACTAGCAGAAATAGCTAAAAGAGTGTTTCCTTTAGGCGCTATGAATCCAATTATGGGTAAAATGAAAGCAAAGCCAGAAAAAAAATAGCCTACAATATTTGAAGCTTTCAAAGTTTTTATCATTTATCGACTTCCTAAAGAGAAGTACACTAATTTCTCATTTGGTATTAATTGGAATAGACTAGTTTTAATATTAAGACAACATGCTCACTAGCGAATGTTGAGTTGATATTTCAATTTTAATAAAATTATAAATGAGCCTATAAATAATAATAGAAAAAGTTGGCCATCCCAAGTTATTATGAATTTAGAAATGCAATTTTGAATATAGGGGGAAGCTCAACTCTTAGCAGCCATCATAGTTAAGAGCATGTTTTTGAGTGATACAATAGAATATTCTTATCGTTACAGCGAGAGTGTTTCGAGGCTCGGGCCTCAATGATAGAGCTAGCAAAAACACCAGAAAGAATTATATCTAAACAACTAGCCAATCATTTGATTGACTATCGGGATGGTTGTCCACAAAATAGCAAGATGCGGAGTGGCCCCATACTTAAAGAACTAACTTACATCCTAGTATGGGCGGCCTGCATGTATAGAAGGCAAACTATCAGGGTTTTTAGCCTAAAACAAAGAAGTCTACGCTGGAATATAACTTGTTATGGTATCATGATATTGTAGTTTTTTAGTATGTGGAAATTATGACTCCTGTTCATATAGTTTTTATATTTGTGATTACCGCTTTGATGAGCTTTTTAGGAACGAAACTCCTTTTGGGTTTTTTAAAAGACAGAAAAATTTTTGATACCCCAAATGAACGATCGAGTCACAGAAAACCAGTGCCCAAAGGCGGAGGAATTGTTGTTATTGGGGTCGCAGCAATTGCTTTGATTATTATTTTTAATCAAAGTAACAAAACATACCTTCCATTCATAATCGCAGCCCTAATTCTAGCTATTATTAGCTGGGCCGATGATCTGAAGGAACTGCCAGCTAGCCTAAGATTAACATCACAATTTATTGCAGTTACTTTTGTTTTGTTGATGATGCCACCATCGCAGACGTATTTTCATGGATTAATACCAAATTGGTTTGAAATAATTATCATAGCAGTCGTTTGGGTATGGTTCATTAATATTTTTAACTTTATGGATGGAATTGATGGCATAACATCGATTGAAACCATCAGTATTGGATTGGGGCTATTCCTTATTATATTGATAAACGATGCGCCACCAGAGATTGGTCTGTCTGGATTGGCTTTGGCTGCATCAGCATTAGGTTTTATATGGTGGAATTGGTCTCCCTCTAAACTTTTTTTGGGCGATGTTGGCAGCATACCGCTCGGCTTTATAATTGGTTGGCTATTGCTACAAGTCTTAGCAACGCCGTTATGGCCCATTGGCATTATTATACCTCTTTATTACCTGGCCGATGCCACAATTACCCTACTTAAACGATGTCTAAATAAAGAGTGCTTCTGGCTTCCTCATCGTAAACATTTCTATCAAATCGCAACGAACCGTGGACTTAGCCATGCTCACATTTCAACTGTTATTCTAATTTTAAACATATGCTTAATTGGTTGGGCCTGGCTTTCGCTATTATACCCAATTATATCTATTTTTTGTGCTAGTTTAAACGTCACTTTAATTTTATTTTATTTCAGAGGTATTAAGTGAAAATTCTTTTTTTCAGTGAAAATTTTCCTCCTGAAACTAATGCTGCAGCAACTAGGGTCTTCGAAAGAGCGGTT
>MDTB01125748.1_pt1 | contig 78235 bp, 68 predicted proteins | sample 811161 | NCBI WGS metagenome assembly MDTB01 (sample SAMN05326650, study PRJNA326480) | marine metagenome | isolation source: seawater | place: Mediterranean Sea | collected 2009 | reverse complement strand
GTTAAAGATGCTGAGTTTCACAAGATGAGTGATAACTTCTTTAGGTTTATGATGGACAACTTTGAAACTGAGTTGGTTGTTATGGGTGCAAGGATTGCACTTACAACATATGCTATTCCTTTTCAACCTACTAAACTAAAAAACTTTGATGAGTTTCACCAAAGATATGGCAAGTATATACTTGCCAGTCAAGGATAAAAGAATTGGTTGAGGGCCATTTTCTAACTGTAACACCTAAGGCATAACTATGCAGGCCCTCAATCAAATCACAGGTGCTATGGATGACATAGACACCATAATGCAGAGGCACTTGAAAGATTATGTTCAAGTGCCTCGTAGTTACACACCATATGATCCTGATGAGTGGACCAAACTTCTAAAACAAGTACATCAAGACTTTGGACGTCCGAGTGAACGTTGGGCTTGGATGCTTGATCATGAATGGCTACGTAAAATGATGGAAGATCCATTTTGGCGTGGTGTAGCAGTTAACGAATGGCATGTGATATTCTACTTCAAAGATAATGCAGATGCCGTGTTATTTGGACTTAAATACTAGTATGAAGTATTCAGTAAAAAAACTAGATGGAAGATATGCCTACAATAACTATTTTGAATATTGCATAGAGTTTCCACGTAGTACATTTGGGCCAATGGATTTTCATACCTGTTTAGGATGGATGATTGAAACATATGGATACAGTGCTGAAGTACGAGATTTTATGTATATCAGAGGTATGCTTAAGAAACGGCAGAAATTCAATGTGCCTGATTCGGATACACCACCATTTGTAAATCATATATGGAGTTGGACAAATGGGTCAGATAATCTAAGAATATATTTAAAGACAGAAAAAGAAGTAGGTTTCTTTAAACTTAAATGGGCGAAAGATGAAAACAATTGACCTACATGGATCTACTATACACGATGCTTGGAAAAGGTTCACGGCTTTTGCATACGAAAATAGCCTGGACAAAGAAAAGTACATAAGAGTAATTACAGGACATGGTGCTATACAAAAAGAATTTCCTAACTGGTGTGATGCTTGTGTGCATGTTCGCAAATATGAAACAGAACCATACAACAAAGGATCATGGAAAGTTCGACTTCGATGAATAAAATCGCAAAATGGCGGGAAGAGTTTGATTTCTTAGATGAGAATGATCGATTGATGTATATGATTGATTTAGCAAAAGATGTAACGTCTTTGCCTCAAGAACTAAGAACTAACGACAGACTAGTGAAAGGTTGTATGAGCCAAATATGGATAGATGTTGGTGTGGTTAACAACTCGGTAAAGGTTTATTATGATAGTGATGCAATGATAACAAAAGGAATCACAAGTATTATATGCGACTGTTTTAGTGATATCACTGTGGAACAAGCAAAATCTATTACGAAACAAGATATAGAAACACTAGGCATAAGAGAATTACTAACTGCTCAACGTAGGAATGGACTTAGCAGTCTCATTGATAATATACAAACAAGGATTCAACAGTTATGACAACCAGTATCTACGTAGTAGAAAAACAAAATAAACACTCTGGCTATCGCAAGTTAGTTGGTGTATATGATTCAAAAGCTCGTGCAGATGAAGCGGGTGCTAACAAATTTGAGTTTGATGATCCTGATAACTGGTCGGTGTTTATTACAATATTGCCACTCAACGATGAAATAACAGATTAGGTTGACATATCCACAATACGTGTTACAATGTATATACAGTTAGAAATTAGGAGTAGCACATGTCACAAAGCACAACCGTAAACAAAGATTTAGCAGAAAAATTCAAGGACATCTTAGGTCCAATGGATCCTGCACGTGATAGAGAAGTACGTGAAATATTGGTTACTGCAAGAGTTGGTATGTTGTTACGTGCTAGTTTCTTTGGTAATCTTGCTACTAGATTGAAACTGGTTAATGCTGATGAATGGTGTGCAACTGCCGCAACTGATGGTAGAAACTTCTACTACAATTCCAAGTTTATTAAAATGCTACGTCCTAAAGAAGTCGAATTTCTTTTTGGTCACGAAGTGTTACATTGTGTATATGATCATTTTGGTAGACGTGGCGAGAGAGATAGACAACTATATAATGTAGCATGTGATTATTGTGTTAATGCAGATCTTAAAAAACACAGAGTTGGCGAATTTATTACCACAGTTCCTTGTTTGTACGATGACAAGTATGTTGATTGGGCCAGTGAAGCAGTCTATGATGATTTATTTGAAAATGCAGAAAAGATAGACATGAATGATCTTGTTAATCAAATGATTGATCAACATCTTGATGGTACAGAAGGTGATGGCGGAAAAGACGAAGAAGGCAAAGGTCCTACTAAATGGTCAAAAGAAGAACGTGAAAAGATCAAAGAAGAAATAAAAGAAGCAATGCTAAGTGCCGCACAGGCATCGGACCCAGGTAATGTACCAGCAGGTGTAAAACGTATTGTTGCACAACTTACCGAGCCTAAGTTAAACTGGAGAGAACTGCTACGTATGCAGATGCAATCAACCATCAAGTCAGACTACACATTCAAACGTATGCACCGTAAGGGTTGGCACATGGATGCTATACTTCCAGGTATGGACAATGATGAATACATCGACATTTTTTGTGCTTTGGATATGAGTGGTTCAATTGGCTCTGAACAGGGTAGAGACTTTATGAGCGAAGTCAAAGGCATTATGGAAGAATATGGACAGTTTCGTGTTACCGTTTGTTGCTTTGATACTAGTGTTTACAATGTGCAAACCTTTACAGATGATAACATAGATGCTATCGACGAGTACGAGATCAAAGGTGGTGGTGGTACTGACTTTGATTGTGTGTTTAACTACCTAAAAGAAGAAGCCATTGATCCTAAGAGACTGGTAATGTTTACAGATGGGTATCCATTTGATTCATGGGGTGATCCAAACTACTGTGATACAGTGTTTATTATACATGGCGATAAGAATCCTAATCCGCCCTTTGGTACTTGGGCAATATATGAAGATGATTCATGATCAACCAGAATACGGACTACTAACAGACGCAGATGTTAGTGCATTAGATGAAGTTGCGATATACGACGGCACTGATGCTCCAGACTGGGCCAATTCGCGTGAATGGTATATAACTTGCAAATATGAATTAGAGTATAACGATCCTGAAACTGCTTGTTTTATGGAACGACCAGACTACTAATTTTACCTAAACACGCAAAAAACAGTAAATAAACTACGTAGTTAACTCACAATAGGATAATTAAAAGTATGACAGATAAAAAAGAAAACAAAGAAATTCCAATGCCAAAGCCAGAAGCGCCGGCAGAAGAAGAAGCTGTTACCCTAAGTATTCAAGATATTATTAATTGCAAAACAATAATCGAAATTGGATCTGCAAAAGGTGCATTTGAGGCAAAAGAACTTGAAATTGTAGGCAGTACATATAATAGGATAACAAAATGGCTCTTAGCCAACCAACCCCCAAAAGATGCAGAAGAGACGTCTACTGCTGAAGGAGAAATAAAAGATGATTAAACACCTAGGTAAACACGGCGATCGTAAAGTTGCTATTATGTTTAGAGAAGTACCAGAAGAAGAACATATGTGTCTTGTGGTATATCCGCAAAACATGAACATGCAACTTTCAAATGATTTTATGAAAGCTCTTGAAAGTGTAGAAGCTCAACAAGCTGAATCACTTGGAGATGCAATGCATAGTAAAATGTTTTCGGATGGAACTGCAATATTGCAAAGATGTCATAGAGAAGGTTGGATCAAAAAGGTTAGAACCAATGACATAGTAGTTACTCCAACTGCTACATCAAATGTACGTTTAGATGAACTTAACAGTATTCTAAATGAAATGAAGCAAGGAGAGGATGCAATTAAACGTATGGCTCAACTTGATGCAGACGGCGGATACACTGGTAAAGTACGTCCAAGAGATGAATACGGAAGAGAAATTGGTGGGCCAAACTATATTGCTCCAGGGAGTTTAAATACAACTTCAAACAAGCAATTGAATGAAACTGCTGGCGTAACAAATCCAGCAAGTGCTGCTATAACTCAACCAATGGCTGCTCCCACCACTGGTGCATTAACTGACGATGCAATTGCAAACAACATGAAGGCTCAAGCAGAAAGAATGGCCGCTGAAGCACAGAGCATGTTAGCCGAATCACAACGTATGCAGGCAGAAGCCAATGAGATGATGGGTATTAGAGAAGCACCTGCTAAAAAGAAACGTGGAAGACCAGCCAAAGCAAAAGCATAAATGTTCTTACCATGTAGCAAAGTTGATAAATGGAAACAGGTAATTGATTCCGTTGATCAAGATATAATTCCTATTGATGTGATTAAGAAGGTTGTGTTCAAATTGGAAAATGGAAAACAAAAAACCATTAACTTAACCACATTGAGAAAGCAAGGATTGGACATTGAAGACATTGAAGTAGTTGTCAACAAACACATGGCAGTTATTACAGAACAAGGTATTGTGAAGTTAGACTTTATTGTTGACCTAGACGCAGTTGCTGATCGTATAGAACCGTTAACACAAAGTTATTTAGGAAAGTTATGAAAGTAAAACTTATATCATATAGTAAAGCCAGTGAATTTGAAAGCTACGAAGATGGTGGATTGTTAAACATACAAGACCTAATTGCCTATTGTGCAAAGGTTTCAAATCCAAACAATCAGATTAACACTGCAACACATGAAAAACTGCTTAATTATTTGGTAAAACACAAACATTGGTCACCTTTTGAAATGGCCAATGCGTGTTTGGAAATACAAACCACAAGAGATATTGCACATCAAATAGTGCGTCATCGTAGTTTTAGTTTTCAAGAGTTTTCACAACGTTATGCTGATCCTAAAGAACAAGGTGATATATTTGAATATGCAGAGTGCAGACTACAAGACACAAAAAACAGACAAAACTCAATTGAAACTGACAATGTTGAGCTACACCATGGTTGGATAGAACAACAAGATCTTGTAATGGAAGCCGCTAATCGAGCATACACTTGGGCTATTGAACATGGTATTGCAAAAGAACAAGCACGTAAGGTCTTACCAGAAGGTCTAACAAAAACCACACTGTACATGAATGGAACAATACGTAGTTGGATACACTATATTGAGCTACGTGGTGCCAATGGTACACAAAAAGAACACATGCAAATTGCTCATGCCTGTGCAGAAGCGATCGCAAAGATCTTCCCTAACATAGAGAAATACTCAAATGGCAAAGTCTAAGTCAAAACGGAAAAAGACTGTTAAAAATAATTCACTGAAAATTCTTGTTACAGGTGGACTAGGATTGATTGGTCACAATGTGATAAAAATCCTACAACACGAAAAACATGACGTACAAACCATTGATGCATTTACATCCTATGGCAGTGTTGCAGTGCCCGAGCTAGAATATTTGTACAACGAACGACTGAAACAAATTGACGAAAGTACCCAAATCTACAAAGAAGATATTTGTGTTCCAGAAATTGACGAAGTTTTTTCGAAGTTTAAACCAGATGTAGTCATACATCTTGCAAGTTTTCCAAGAGAAGCAGCAGTACGTGCAAATCCTGTTGAGGCCGCAAGAACAATGTGTGTTGGTACTGCAAACATATTAGACTGTTGTACAAGGCATAAAACAAAACAATTTGTATTCATAAGTTCAAGCATGGTATATGGAGATTTTGAACATGCTCTTGAAGAAGATCGATTAAACCCGAGCGGACAATACAGTATTTGGAAAATTGCTGGTGAAGAAATTGTACATCATTATACAGAAACAACAAAACAATCCTCTATAATACTTAGACCAACTGCGGTGTATGGTGCTTTGGATATTTCAGATAGAGTTGTTGGAACATTTTTTAAACGTGCTATAGCTGATGACATACTTTACGTAAATGGCGAAGATGAAACACTTGACTTTACCTATGTAACAGATACTGCACAAGGCATAGCACAAGCCGCAACAACCAAAGGTGTGTCAGGAACTTTTAATATTAGTAAACAAGAAAAAGTCACTATAAAATCAGTTGCTGAACGTGTGGTGGCTCTTGTTGGCAAAGGCACTGTAAAAGTTCGCAATCGAAAACTAGGAATGCCGAGTAGAGGTACACTTGATTGCACCAAAGCACGTGAAGCATTTAAATTTAATCCAAAAATATCAATTGACGAAGGCTTAGAATTATACTATAATTCAATTAAACAAAAGGCCTAACAATGAAAATTCCGTTTAACGGTCTTGCTAAACAGTATAACCGTCTTAGAGTAGAAGTACTAGACACTATCGATCTCGTATTGCGTAGTGGTCAGCTAATGAATGGCAACTACACAGAAGAATTCGAATCATGGTTAGCAAAACGTAACCATGTTGACCATGCGATTACAATTGGTTCAGGCACAGTTGCACTTGAAGCAATAGCACGTTACCATTATAACCAACTTAATCTCAATAAGCCACAAGTTATTATTCCAAACTTGACCTATCGTGCAACTGCGAACGCATGGATCTCAGCAGGATGGGAAGTTGTGGTTGCTGATACTGATGCATATGGAATGCTAGACATTGAAAGTATAAAAACACATCACTACAACACAATGGCAGTATGTTTGGTAGGATTATATGGTAACAGTTTAAAGAATTACCACACACAACGTTTTAAGGATTTAGTTGCGGAACACGACTGGATCTTGGTAGAAGATGCTGCTCAGCATTGGCTCAGTTGGGATTGCGAAAGAATTACGACTAGTGCAATAAGTTTCGATCCTACAAAGAATCTTGCAAACTATGCAAACGGCGGAGCAGTGTTAACAAATACTGCCAGCATTGATAGGTTTGTACGATGGTACAGAGCCAATGGATCACCTCATATTACTGGCGGAACGAACAGTCGCATGAGTGAAATAGACTGTGCAACAATGCTTATTAAAGCCAAATATATAGACGAATGGCAAGAACGTAGACAAACCATTGCTCTTTACTGGATTGAAAGATTAAATGAAAAGACAGACACTCGGTGTTTAATTGATAGTGCTAACGTACAAGAGCATTGTTTTCATAAATTTGTTATTGATTGCAACACAGATAGAAATGAAATTAGAGATTGTTTGCAACAACAAGGTATAGACACCAAAGTACACTATGAGTATGGTATCAATGAAATAGGATCATTCCATGGCGTGAAACCATTGCTGGCTAACAGTACAAGCCTTTCACGACGTGTCCTGAGTTTGCCTATATATCCTGAACTTACCGACTTAGAAGTTGAATACATCATTGACAAAGTGGTACATAATACACAATGAGACTGGGATATAAACACACAAAAGCAGACACACAGATAAACAAGTATTGGGATAATACTATTGTGCCTTTGCTAAGTAGCGGCCATTTAAAACATGCAATTACACACAAATATATCTATCCAAATCGTATCGGTTTGTATCCAGGACTAAACTGTCAATTTTTTTGTAACTTTTGTGGTCGCAACTACAACGCCAAATACAATCCAAATATAGCACAAAAAAGTTTTGACGTATTCAAACGTGTAATAGACGAAGATCCAAGAGATAGAGATAACTGGCAGGACAGATTTCGAATAAGCGGTGGTTTAGAACCGCTTACTAATCCGTACATAGGTGATATAATCCAGTATGGTACTAATAATGAATTTAATATGCAACTTTACACCAACGGTTATGCACTTACACAATCACTATTAGACAAACAACCAGGCTTGTTAAATTTAGAAGTTATGCGTGTGAGTGTATATGGTCACAATGATCAAAGTTATGCTAATATCACCAGGATTCCAAAGAGCTATAAAATAGTAAAAGAAAACCTAAGAAACTTTTTACAACAAAATAGTGCAACCAAAATAGGAATAAACTGGATAATACTACCAGGACAAAGTGCTGATGTTGTAAATGTATTTGACATGATTGAAGATATAAACAGCACACAAGATAAAAAAATACAATTTATAACTCTTAGGGAAGACTTTAGTCAAAGTGCATTATATTTAGGTGATAATGAACGAACACAGTTAATAGATATATTTCAGCAAGTAGAAGAAAAATGCAAAAAAAGTGAACAACTAAAGCATCTGCATATAGATTATGGTTATCAATTAGATCCAATACGACATGGCAAACCAAGTGGTCCTTTAAAAATGATACCATACAATAAGATGAATAGATATGGCTTTCCTCAAATTGCTACGGCAATTGATAGTTTAGGAAATCTATATGTGTATCACGAGACTGGCTTCGTAGAACGTCCCGGCACTGATAGATATATCTTGGGAAATATTGAAAACAGTTCCATTGCAGAATTAGTAAAACAACATATCAATGGCAAAGGGATTGTTCCAAAACCATTTGATGTTAGTTTTTTAGATGCTTTTGATCATACCATAAGTTTAGTTTTAGCTGATACCTACATGAAAAACAACTGGCAAGAGATATTAGAACAAAAATGGAAATGAAAGTTCCGTATGCAAATTTACAACGATTAAACAAAACTGTAATGTCCGACATAGAGTCAAACATGCAAAGTTGTATTGAACGATGCGAATTTATAAATGGGCCATGGGTAGAAAAACTCGAAGGCTTGTTATCAATAAGATTAACATCAAATGTAGCTGGTGTTGGTAGCGGTACTGCGGCCCAACAACTAAGTTTACTTGCGTGTGGCATAGGTCCGGGTGATGAAGTTCTGGTACCGAGCATGACATTTTTCAGCACTGCTGAAACTGTAAGTCAAGTTGGTGCAACTCCTGTTTTTGTTGATTGTGAATTAGATTATTACTGCATGGATGTAGATGATTTTGCAAATAAAATTACCGCAAAAACACGAGCAGTCATGCCTGTTGATTTATATGGACAACATGCGAACTACAAAAAAATACGAGCGATATGTGATGAAAACAATTTGTTTTTAATACAGGACAGTGCTCAAAGTTTTGGAAGTATGCATTACGGTTTTCCTGTAGGTACGTTTGCAGATTTGGCCATACACAGTTTTTATCCTGCAAAAAACTTTGATTGTTTCGGCGATGGCGGTGCAGTTAGTGGCAAGGACGAATTGGTTACAAAAGTTAAATTACTTCGTGATCACGGAAGAACAGAAAAATATGTACACAAAACAATTGGCTGGAATCATCGGCTTGATGGGTTACAGGCCAGCATACTGTGTGCAAAACATTTATATGTGGATCAATGGAATCTCGAACGTAAGAACAATGCAAAATTTTACAACACGAGATTAGCTCACTTACCGATTACACTGCCAAAAATTGCAGATTATAATACTCATGTATACAATCAATATGCAATTATGACTCCAGAAAGAGACGAAGTATTCAAATACTTGGCATACAAAGGCGTACAGGCTGGTAAACAGTTCCCACTTGGTTGTCATCAACAACCAGCATATGCCACTAATGAATCATTGCCTAATACTGAATATGTTGCAAAGCATTGTTTAAGTTTGCCAATATACCCATACATTCACAGTGAAGAACTAAATTATGTAGTAGATTCATTGGAAGAATACTTTCGTTCATAATGATCTCTTAGCCAATTCCAATTGTTAATTGTAGATTTAAGTTTGTCTAATTGAGGACCAATTTTTTCAAAATGTTTTAATCCATCGTTAGCACCTTTCAAAACCCATTCAGCATAATCACCATGAGCTATTGTTGTCCATATGTGTAATCTGTGTTTGCTTTCCATTGTTGGGTTTTCATTATTGAAGTATGCAATCTTACTTGTTTCTCTAAATGCAGTTCGCCATGCTTGATAAGGAGAAGTTGCAAATCTTCCATAACAACTTAATTCTGGTATTGTTTCGGTTGGAAAGCTCATAGTAAAATCTAATCCAAGTTTTTCGTATGCAGGACTTTCGATTACTATTTTGTTGTTATACAGTATTATACCCATTTCTCCATATACTAAATCATTGCTCATATTATGTGCATGAAAAATATAGTGTTTTGGAATTTGTAAGTAATCTGGTGTGTAATCAAATTTAAAATCAGGATGAACTTCTGTTTTAGCAAATACATGATAGCTCCATGGTGTAGTTGCTATTGTACATGCTGCCTTTAATGCATTTTGCATTCCTTCAACACCTGTTATTCTATGTACTTGGTTAGGCAAATCTTTTGTTAGTTCTAGTAACGTTTGATAATTTTTTTCTGCTTCTATTTCATCGTAACTTATAAAAACAATATCCTGTGGTTCGGCAGGCAAAGGAACGTGTTTTTTATCTATCCATTCATAGTCATACACTTGTGTTTGAATATAATTCTTTGCATCTTTAGGAACAAGCACACTTGCACTTCCTGCTATAAGTGGCACCACTGTTCTTAATCTTTCTTGCCACAAACTAATTGTAACTGGTTCAACTGGTTTGTACCTATAAAACTGCACGACTGGTTCAGCAAACTCGTGTTTCCAGATTGCATCTACAACTGTATCACTATTATATTTGACTTCTGTAGGCTTCTTTCTTGACACTGATGTTTCTAAAAAATTCAATGGTGAATAGTACTCCAAAAGTTTTATTGTACTTGCAGTTTCTAAAAAACTTGGTACATGTACAAAAAATGTATCTCCAAATTTTTGCTCGTTGCTAGGAAATACATGTAACATTGAATTTTGCCACAGTTCAGGATGCCATGAAAAATCAAATTTGGTGTAATCACACAAATCTGATATTACCCAAACATATTCGGCTTGTATTTTCTTAAGTGTTCTTTTTAGTGTGTCAAGATAATTGCTTATAAATCTTGTTGTGGCCAAGATTTTTACACCGTCAACTTGGTAATCAGTATTAAGATGCTTTACAAGCACTGCACCTTCAGCTACTGCTTGTACTTTGCTGGTAATATCTCCTACAAATTTTGTATCCTTTGCACCAGGAACTGTGTATCGTGGACCACCAGTTTTTTGATGTTGTGTTCCAAATTGGTATATGTAAGGAGGCTCTGTTGGGTCAGGATGCCACGAATAATCAAAGTCAAAATCTAGTCTATCCCAATGTTTCTCACTGTACAGACGTTGAACAGTTTGTTCTCGTGAATATTTGGTTTCTGTATATCCTAACTTTGGCACTAGATATGTGCCTGAATCCTTTTGCCATTGCGAACCAAACGCATGCCTATAGTTGCTTTCCCATGGTGCTGGTTCCCAACTGAAATCAAAGTTAGAATAATCACAGTGCTTGTCTAGCACCCATAAGTACCTAGTCTTGCAACGTGCAAGAGCATCTTCTGAGTATGAGTAACACTTATCAAACATGATTAGAATTGACGAAATTTATCATAATGTTTTTTTGCCACAAATAAAAGATCAAACAAACTGTAGCTTGACTTGGTTTGATCCATTTGGTAGCACTAAATTTCAAGATATTTGCAGTTTCCCTAAACGAAAAATTGGCAAACGTTGGTTGTTCTGGGATCAAGAACCTGTACATCAACATACTGCTAAACATTTTTTTGATCAATTTATTCCTGCTTACAATACAAATGGCGAAACCAATATTACTGTAATTACTAGCGAATACAACAGTTCTAATGTTACGTGGCTTTATGATACTTATGGGATCGATAATGACTATTACTTTTTTCATGCCTGGGCAGCTCTTGATTGGTATAGAGGATACAACAGAACTAGTTTAGCACAACCATTTCAAGATCGCAAGCCATATAATACTTTTCTTTGTCCTAATAATATAATAGGTGGTGAAAGAAAACACAGAATAGAAATGCTTCAACAACTTGTGTATCGTAATTTATTAGATCGTAATTTAATTAGTTTTCCGGATGTTTGTCCCTACGAAGGGCAAAGTTTAGAATTACTTTGTAAAAAATACAACCTTGAATGTCCTGACGTAAGGTTGCCATTAATGATTGATAACGGTTCAGGTTATGCGGCACAGTCACATAGAATAGATTTATGGGAACAAGCAAACAATAGTTTAATACATGTTGTTACAGAAACTGTAGCAACAGGCAAACGAAATCATCTTACAGAAAAAACTTTCAAACCAATTGTAATGCAACAACCATTTATAATACAGAGTTGTGGAGGAAGTTTAGAATACTTGCGTCGATATGGATTTCGTACATTTGGTGAATTTTGGGATGAATCCTACGATGAAGCCAATGATGATATACGAACAAAAGAGATAGGTAAACTATTAGAATCTCTACATAATATGAATCAAAAAGAAAAGACCACCTTGCAAACCGCCGTAAATAGCACTGTAGAGCACAATTACAATTGGTTTTACAGCGAAGAGTTTGAAAAACTCTTATGGAATGAACTACAAACGATGATGGCGAAATGGAATCAATAACAGAAATTATACAGGAAAAAGATAAAACAAATCTTTATTTTTTGCACTACAATAATTTAGACAAAAAAACCATTGTTGCAGATGCCGTACGTGCAGGTTTTATCTTAGAAAACATACATTTTACCACAGAAACCACTAAAAGTCATGATCTTGCCGGTAATACCTATATGTGTAGCGATGAACTATTGTACCGATATCGTAACCGAAGTATGCCTACGGTATACCATGAACAAGAACGCACTAAAAAATTTACTGCATTAGTTCGTACGCATAAAGAATGGCGTGCTTATACAATGGCTCGACTGTGGAGTAAAGGATTGCACGAAAAAGGGTACTTTGGATATAACAATCAAATTACCGTTGAAGATGATGTGAATCCAATTGATACTAGCAATTTAGGCAGTTTGAAACATCACACAGAATTCTTTTTAAAACTTGCTCCTTTTCATTGCGATCTCTTAACACCAGATGAACATGCAGATATGAAATACACTGTAGGTTTACACCATAGTGATGCATACTTTAATTTTGTAATAGAAAGCGAACTTACTGGACCTGTACGATTAACAGAAAAAGTTTTTAAAGCAATAAAGAATTGTCAACCATTTGTAATTGCCGGAGCAAAAGGAAGTGTACAACAATTACGTGAAATGGGGTATAGAACATTTGATACGGTTGTTGATCATTCTTATGACTCAATCGAAAATCCAACTGAACGGTGGCATGCAGTGTGTACTGAAATGTGTAGAATTGCAAAATCAAAAAAGATACACTCTATGTTTACAGAATGCAAAGCAGATCTCCTACACAATCAACAATTGTTTTTAAATAAAGAAATGGCTAATATATTAATATGTCTAAAGTAAGTGCGTATACAAGTTGGCAACCACTGGAAGAAGTAATAGTAGGCAGAGCATACACTCCAGACTATTTTGACTTTATCGAAGACGCTACAGTGCGTGATCAACTAGCACACATACTAGCTGAAACAAATGAAGATCTTGATAACTTACAAAAAGTTTGTGAAACCTACGGAGCCATTGTAAAAAGACCAGGACTTATTGATAAAGATTATTTTCAAAGACTACAAACAAAAGACAATGGAGCACCTTTACCTCCGCTTACTCCAAGAGACTGGCAAATTACACTTGGTGACAAACTATTACGTGTACTTAAGGTAGACGAACTGGATGAAATATGTGCAGAGTATGGGGATGTTGTTATTAATCCACATGGAGAACATTGGGATCCTGATTGTATACTGAATGGTGCTAGTGCGAGTTGTATAGTGCGTGTCGGAACTGACGTATTCTTTGACAATAGTGATTACCTTAAGCCCGAGCAAAGTCGTTGGATCCAAGAGCACTGTTTAGATTCACGGTACCGATTTCATGAGGCAATCACAGATGGTCACGGTGATGCAGTTTTTGCTATCCTAAAACCTGGTGTACTGTTATCAAGTAAATGGGATGATCAATTGGACTTGGACGCAGACTTTCCCGGCTGGGAAGTTAGTAAACTAGAAAGCAGTACAATATGGCATGCAATGGCAGTGGGCAAATTTAAAGAAGAAAACTTTAACGGTGCTTGGTATGTGCAAGGACAAAAACCTACACCTGAGTTTACAAGGTTTGTAGATACCTATTTAAAAGAATGGGTTGGTTATGTAAGTGATACTGTATTTGATGTAAACTGTTTGGTGCTAGACGAAGAAAATGTAATCTTTAGTGCATACAATAAACAGGTATTTGATTACTGCGAAAAACATCGAATCAATCCTATAATTTCAGAACTAAGACACAGTTATTTTTGGGATGGTGGTGTAAGTTGTTGTACACAAGACATTAGACGTAGAGGCGGATTGGAAACTTATCTTTAATAAAGCAATCCATATGCATAGCACCAAAGCTCTAAACCAACATAGTATCCAATATATGCAAGTAAGGGTAATGCAAGTAAGCCAAATACAATTCTAGTATCCATTAGTACCATCCCATAATTAGTTTAGTTTCTTCAGGAACCATTTCCATTGTAAATGTAGGTTCAAATACCAACTGTCTATCAATAGCACGAACACCAGGTGTGGTCATTACTGCATTTTCTATATCTGCACAAATTTGATCAGCAAAAGGACAAGCCATACTGGTAAGTGTGTGTTCTATGCCAACCCAGTCATCTTTTATTTCTATTTTATATATAAGTCCTAAATCGTATACACTTACACTGGGCATTTCAGGATCGTACACTGTTTGTAGTGATTCAATTACTCTTTGTCTAAGATCATTTTCGTCAGTCATTTTTCTTTGCTCGCGTTAAACCAGTGTCGTAATCCCAGTCAAAATAACTCCAATGGTCATCAACACTGTTTACTTCTTGCAACTCAATATTATTTAATCCGTTTACATCTTTATGAACTGCAAGCATACTGCAAATCACAGTATTGCCACAAAAATTTTCTTTATTTTTGTTAACGTTATCTCGGTTGTAATTAGGACATGCAAACCACCACATACGGTAATCATTATCCTGTAGGAATTTGATATGTTTGCTATAGCTGTCATTGCTTTGTGTTTCGATATATAAAATTGGTTTCACTGTCTGAAGCATTTCTTTAGCACCTTGTAGTACCTCTAATTCATGTCCTTCAACATCAATCTTAACCAAGGTAGGACGTGGATAATTTATCAAATAACTGTCCAGTGTTCGTGCTTCAACTTCAACTCCACCAGACTCAACAATTGATAACTCACCTTTGTTGTCTGTAATACTATCGTCGAAGTCTTGTATAAACAATTTATCTTTTTCTCCGTTGCTGATTGCAACATTATGAACTTTAACATTTGGTGCAAGTTTTCCTTGAGTATTCAAACGTAATAGTTTAAAGTTTTGTGGATTGGCTTCCCAACTGCATACAAAGGCACAGTGTTTCGAAAATGCCATGGTGTGTACTCCAATGTTCGCACCAATATCCCAAACAACTTTTTGTTTGGCATCTATCCTAGCAAGTAGTCCTGCAAGCAAATTAATTTCTTTTTGCTGATATTCGCCATATTCTCTTAAATGCCTACCAATTATTTCGTCATTTTTCCAATATGCAAAGTTTCTATGATATAATGTACGGGTATGTTCTAACTGCATACCTTAACTCCATACTTTGCTTCAAATCTATCTGCGTCAGCTCTTGTGTCTACCATGGGTTCGCCTCTGATGTTAAGACTGGTATTTAACAACATAGGACATCCTGTCTTTCTATACCATGCTACCAGCAGTTGTCTTATGCCTGTGTTATCGTCAGGGACAGTTTGTACTCTACTTGTACCATCTACATGTACAATACCAGGAAAATCCAACATGTGTTTGCACTTAGCCACTACTTGCATGTACCTACTGATTGGTTGATTTATGGGCATGTCAAAATATTCATCTACATGTTCTTCAAGTATAACAGGAGCAAATGGTCTAAAACGCTGACGTCTTTTTATTTCGTTTACTTTATCTCTTATAAAAAGTCCCCTTGGATCAGCTAATAAACTTCTGTTGCCCAATGCTCTTGGTCCAAATTCTGCTTTGCCACTTGCTACACCAACTATCTGTTTTGTTTCTAACTGTTCGAGTATTGCTTCTACAGGATAATCACCTGGGATATCTGTTCCTAAAAATGGCGTTGTAAAATGTATGTCTCTGCCATACTCTATAGCAGCGGCACCTAGACTGCTTCCGGCATCTCCAGGATTGGGCATGATCCAAATATTTTCGAAGTGTTCTCCTAGTCTACGATTTATCACACAGTTAAGTGCAACGCCTCCCATGTAGACTAGATTCTTGCTCTTACCCATCTTCTTTGCACGACCTATAACATGCATGACCATTTCTTCGCAAAGTTGTTGCCCGGCGGCGGCTATATCTTCTACTGTAACATTGTCCGCAAATTCAACATGATCAATACCTATGTGCAAGTTATCTCGAAACTGAGGTATATCTGCGAGTTTAACAGTTGCACGTTTTAGAGTGTCGTATGCTTTTGAGGATGTTCCATATGCGGCCATGCCCATTGTAATATATTCTTCATCCATTGGCCTTAGTCCACAACGTTGCGTTACTGCACTGTAAAACATGCCAATACTATGAGGATATTTTTGCCTATACAGTAGTTTGTAATTTGCTTTGGCATGAGACCCTGCTAAACATGCACCGTCATAGTAAGCATGATATATGCTTATGGTATCTGTTTCGCCAATGGCATCTATTACCACAACTGTTGCATCATCAAAAGGTGATGTTTGAAAGCCAGCGGCCGCATGAGATAGATGATGTCCTACACTGCTTAGTTTTGCATTGGAATTTTCTAAAACATGTGGTATAGTGTTACGTAATTCAGTTTCAGTACGCCAGGTTCCTTCCCAGGGCTCGCCACTTGAAATCTTACGCACTTGTCTTTTATATGGCTTTTCATAGTAAACTATTTTGTCAAAAGGTCCATATTTAAGAACTTGTTCTTGAAGCTCTTTGGGTATCTGTGGATCATTTTTCTTTTTACTATATCTTTCAGCATGACCTGCAAACAGTATTCTGTGATTGTGTATCACAGTAAGAGCGGCATCGTGGAATCCTGCACTAACTCCTAGTATTCTCATTAGAGCCTATCTTCATATTCAGATATTGGAGGAATACCTGGAGGCAGTTCACTGGTAGTCATTTCGGTATCTTGTGCTGACCAACCTATACGTTCCCATGGCACATCTTTGTTGCCAAAATGTCCGTATGTACAATTTGCACTGTAGTTGTAAAAGTTAAAAAGATCAAATCTATCAATAATGCCTTTTGGTGTTAGATCAATATTATCACGTATAAACTTTTGAATACTTCTGTTGTGTCCATTTGAATCTACATAGATGCTGGTAGGTTCTTTTACACCTATGGCGTAACTTAGTTGTATCTGGCACCAATCAGCCATGTCATCTGCTACAACATTTTTTGCTAACCACCGTGCCATGTAGGCTGCACTACGGTCTACCTTCGTAGGATCCTTTCCGCTAAAAGCCCCACCACCGTGAGGAGCAAAGCCACCATATGTATCCACAATAATCTTTCTGCCTGTAAGGCCAGTGTCACCGTCAGGGCCGCCGATAACAAAGTTACCGGTAGGGTTAAAATGAAACGTAGTATTATCATCTACTAAATCGCCTAATACTTTTTCTACTGCTGTTCTAAAAGGTGCTATTACACTATGCTGAAAACCTTCTTTGTGTTGATGACTTATAACAACTTGATCAATACGTTTTACACGATTGCCATCATACTCAACACTAACCTGACTTTTAGCATCTGGTAGTAGAAAATTATAACCATCTGCTCGCATAGCCGCGAGTTCTTTTAGGAGCTCATGAGAGTAGTAAATAGGTGCTGGCATCATTGCTTCATTGTCATTACAAGCATATCCAAACATAATACCTTGGTCCCCAGCACCAAAGTCATCTGTGCCTAATCCAATATCTGAACTTTGTGCGTGTAGTTGATTGTTAATTGTTTTGTTTTCCACTGTGAGTTTATCCCAGTGAAAGCCCTCTTGTTCGTAACCAATCTCTTTAACTTTATCTCTGATAATCTGTTCTACTTGTTCGTCGGTGACGTTGAAGTTTTTGACTTCCCCTGCTAGTACAACATAATTTGTTGTTACCATGGTTTCTACAGCAACTCGTGTTGTTTCGTCACCGGCACGTAGACCAGCATCGACTAAGGCGTCTGATATCTGGTCTGCTATTTTGTCAGGATGGCCTTGGCTTACTGACTCTGATGTAAATATGTAACTCATTTGTATATAAACGGATCCCTTTTCCTAAGTTCTTTAAGTTTTTTTCTGTAACGTATTTCTAACTTAATTTTACTGATAAGATTTTTAAACCATTTAAACATTATAAACTCCTTATGTCTGTTTGTCAAGTAGTTCTGGGTCAAATAAAGGAACTGCACAAAAAGTAAGAGTACCTTTCTCAAGTTTTGGCATTGACCTTTTAAATGCAATTACTGTTTCTAAGTTATAATAATTGAACTCTGGATCAATAGGAGTGCTCCATTTTAGGTTACTTCCCATTTGTGTACCGTGTTGTACATCGTGATTTGGTTCTACTATTCCGGCAAATTCCGTCCAATCATTGGACCAGTCCATCAAGTAAGGTAGTATCAGTAATCGCCAACCTTTTGCCATTTTCGCACGCCATGGATAACACAACAATCTCAATCGGTATTCATACAAGTTAAAATCATCATCACACCATGGAGTATCGCCTTGGTTAGCAAAAATTGTTCCTTCGATCATTGCTGGTTGTATTCGGCCACGGCTAAAATACGTATCGTATCCGTCTAAATTTTCTGGTAATGGTATAGTATAACCAATGTTTGCCAATCCTCGAAATCCAAGGCAGTTTCGTATTGTTTTTTGCTCAGCAAAAGTTACTTCGTCTCTTTTTGCCTTTAACTGTTTAAACCAAGAAGGCAGGTGATTTATCATTGGTGTCGGAGGAGCACAGTCAAGATATTGTATATCAGGGTCGTCGCAGTATTCCCATGTAAGGTAAGGAGTTGCTACAATCATAACAAAGGGACTTGCAATTCTTTACTTTGATGCCATGTATAATCATATTCGCAGTAAGCATCATTGGTTTTAATACTATAAACATCAAGGTATTTAGATAGTTTTGCCAATACTGATAAAAAATCATTTGTTCCAAAACTTTTTTCTAAGTCTACTTGTCCTATCTTAGGATGCCCGATGGTTAGATTAGGATCTTCAGGATCAAAATTATTAGCCTTTAGCCATGTTCTAAAATCATCTAGTTGTGTTTGCATAAAACCGTGAATAATGGTACCTTGACCCCATTCAATGTCAAAGTCGCCTGCGGCTTCGGTTTGGGACTTCAATGTTGTGGTTGTAAGCTCATCTATTCTACTGTCTCTACCTTCGTCACAAAAAACTTCATAATGATGCTTGCCTACCGCTTTGTTAACACCAACGTAAACACCGCCCTGATCTCTTGCTATGGTATTAATACCAAATAAGTCATAATCTTCTTCATCAAGAACAAACCGTGGAGCATGCAACCAACACATCACATTGCTAGGACGTATCCATTCAGGAGCTGCATCTTTTCTTGATAAACTTATTATTAGACATTCTGCTTCATGACACAACAGATTTAACTGACGAATATACCAACGTGTTTCTGCGTCTGCACTTTCATAGTGTTTGCTCATGGCACCGCTTACACCTTGTGTTTCTTCAAAGTACAAATGCAACTGGTTAAATTTTTCATGGTTGATGTCAATCTTGACTGCCTGGTTCTTTTCACTCCAATTTCTTTCAACCATGTTTTCAGCAGAGAAATAATCTTTTATAAAATAATCAATGTTGCTACCATTTATTCCTGCAATAGTTCTGTTGATTTCACTGGCTAGAAAATCTAAGTTTCGTTCACTGTCTGGAAATCCAAAAAAACAATAATTCTTTTCTAAATGCAATTGAGCATCAAGTAAATTGTTAAATGCAGACAACCATTTGCGACTGAGACTGTTATCATACACATCAAAATACACAGGAAGCAACCCATCGGGCCCACGCAACTGCATTTCAACTCTATCTAGCATCAATACTTTCCCACCAGTCTAAAATTTCTTGGTCATTACTTAATATATCTTTCATAGTGTATTGATCATTTCGAATTGTTTCAAGTTTAAGCATACGTTGTTTACCTTTTTGCATACCAATTGCATAATCAGGAAACTGTTCTTCCATTGTTGGTCGATTTTTTAATTGGACAAGTACATCTACTAACGCACTGCCTAATTGATTATCTGTAATTAGTTGGTCAACCTTGCGATCTAATATTTTTCTTGGCAATGCTAACGGAGACATTATAATATCAGGTGTAAATGTAAAAATAACTTTTGCTAAAATATCTACGTTTAATTCATTGGCTAACTTTTGTATGCGGGCTACTTCAAAAAGTCCAGGCAGTGTTAGTGTAAAGTCCAAACGCATTTGACGTTTGTGCGTTGCCACTTCTAGACCTTGCTTGAAGTTATCTACAAACTGATCATAGTGCAATCCAGTACGAATGTATTCACCAATTTTACCTGTTCCATCTATACTAGCACATATCTGCCAATCACGTATGTTTTTAAGTATGTCTGAATAAAGATTTGTACCTTTGTATTCAGTACGACTGAGATTTGTATTGTATCTTGCGTATAGCCCAGGACCGTCACCAAGTTCTACTATGCGTTTCATGTACCGCCAGTGTTGTTCATACATAAGTGGTTCACCACCTACCCAATATATCTCTTCGATTCTATGTTCTTCTACTGCATCTGAGAACTCTTTTTCAATTTGTGTGTCTTGAAACTGTGAGATTTCTTTACGCACTTCAGGACGCATCCAGTTGTTTTTTGGATTGTTAAAATTTATCATGTTGTGTTTACGTTGTTCTGTTTCCCATGAACTGCTCAACATATCACCGCAGGTCCTACATTTGAAGTTACACAAGTTTGAAAATCTATAGTCCCAACTAATTGGCTTCATTGATGTCCAACCGGTATCGTCTGTTGAGGTCCATATTTCATCATATCTATGTTGAAACAAATGCCAAAAGTATGTTCGATAAACGTCAGTGTTTAACAGTTTTTCTGTGCAAACTTCGCATTCACTGAGTTTTTCACCAGCCATCATGCGTCTACGTACACTACGCATGTGATCGCTATTCCAATGCTCAGTTAATGTAGTTGGATTGTATTTGCCTGTGCCTGACTCAGTATCTATGTATTGTTCGAAACTCTGTGCTGGTTCTCGGCTAGCACAACATAGTCTACGTTCTGTCTGTGGCGACAAATAGGTATGAGTCCACGGAGCCATACATAAATTTTCTGGTTTTTGTGTAGGACGTTTTACCACAGTTCAAGTTGATCCTGTCGTGTTAATACTGTACTTCTAAACAGATCTGCGCCTTTGCTTACGTTTTCATGCCATTCTTTGCCTTGATCTTCGCCATCAGCATCACTGTCTGAAATATACTTGTAGCAATCAAAAGGTATATTAAATTTTTTACAAACTTTTGCTAGTGCGTATGCCTCCATTTCGCAGATTTGATAGTTGATGTGTGGAACACTAAAACTGTCACCTGTACCGCACACATATAAACTATCGTGTTTGGTTTGGCAAACAATCATTTGTTCTTCATCTCCTGGGCTTACATAAAGAGGCAGTCCAAGAGGTGTGCAATCCATGTCACGTTCTATTACTGCACTTACTCCAACTAACTGCCCTTTTAACTGAGCACTTCCTCCAGCACTTCCATAATTTATTACTTTTTTATAAGTATCATTGTAGCACAGATTAGTGGTAAGTGCAATACTTGCATTTACTTTTCCTACTCCTGTAACTAACTTTTTATATCCACTTGGTAATGGTCCAGGTAGTTCTTCTTCTAGTGCTATTACAACTAGTATCATGTGTTGGGTCCTTCGTAATTTATTGCATCTGCTAGTTCTGGATGATCAGTACGCAAGTCCTGTTGCCTACGCCAATCAACACCGGCAATTTTCATACGCAGTATTTGCCCATCTAAACTAGCTCCATTGTTTATAAAATCGATTATCTTATCAAATTCTTTTCGATGATATTCTGTAACATTTGCACTTTTTAGACGCTTGATTGCTATTACTTTAGCTCGGTCAGGCAATGTTCCCACACTGTGATAGTATGCTTCGTGTAACATATTCCAATATACAAAGTCAAAACTACGTTGATCAATCCAATTTGCAAGTCCTTCTAGGTACATCACATTAAACACATTCACAGTTGAACAAACCTGTAGTTGAATATTAGTGTTTCTTTTACGCATTGCTTCAAAATGATCTATATTGATGTTTACTTCGTTCCATACCGCATTTGCTCTTTGGTACTCAAATCGTTTATCAACATCATCTATACTGAAAGCTATTTCCACAAGTTTAAAGTGTTTCCAAATTGATTCTGCATGATCTGGAAAATGTGTTCCGTTTGTATTATAATGTATTTCTACATTTTGTGCAATACCACAATCAACCATTCTTTGTAACAAATCAAAGTGTTCTTGTATCATAAATGGTTCGCCACCAGTGAACTCTAAGTAACGTACCTGATACATAAGTTTGTCAATTTCTGACCAAAACTTTTGGTTACGTCTTGGCCATGCTCCATCTTTTAGCATTTGGTAATGAAAACTATCTTTACCTTCAAACTTTACCTCTTCTGACGCAAATGTACTTGAACTCCAACTTCCACATATTCTGCATTTAAGATTACAGATATTTCCTAGTTTAAAATCAATGAATAACAATGGCTTTGCATCAGCCGTCCATTCAGTATCTGTAACAATATGTTCAAGCCTATTAAGTGTGTGCATACGTTTTGATGTACGTCCTGAACGTTCTTCGTTCCAACATTTACGGCATGTTTGTGGCTTCTTGCCTTCTAAAAACTCTTGTCTTAACTTTTGCATGTACGCACTATTATGTACTTCATTCAAGTCAGTCGATAGCAAACTGTATTTTTTTCCGTCTGTGTTTTTTATTTCATCTTCTGCTAAACAACAAGGACGTACTGTGCCAATCGGTGAAGTTTCTAAACTTACCCAAGGAAGAACACAAAATTTGTCATGTGGTAATTTCATGTTAAATTATACTTTCTAAATTCAGTTACTAACCATGGGAATAATTCACGCCAGTTTGTGTTCCTTCTTATATCCATCTTGTTAAGGAAATGAAATAGTTTATCTATTTCTACTAGATTTGGCTTCTGACTTTTACTTTGTTTTGCAATACCTGCCAAATAGTTTTTACTTTGAATTTCCTCTGGTGTACTTTCTGGTTTAAATGACAATGCTCGATCAAAATCCTCAGAAAATATATCACCAAATATGTCTATATACATATAACTTGGACTATTCACACTATTTTGATAATGATAAACTGTTCGTACTTTGTTCCATTCTTGTATTTTCGCTAACAGTTCAGGCAAGGTTTTTACACTAAGCGGCGTAACAGTTGAGCTTATGATCAAATTAATCCAATCTTTAGCTAACAAGTATTCAAAGTTGCGTTGCCAAACTTTTAGATCTAGAGGAAAACGTACAAATTCTTGTTGTGGTCCCCAACAGTCTAAACTAGCAGTTACTTCAAATTCTCGTAAACGTTTTTGATCTATTAGTTTCCATACCTTATCTACTATGTTTTTAACATGGTCTAACCTTGCATTTAGATTTGTAAAAATTTGCAATTTAAGTTCAGGTGCAGGATATTGTTCAAACAGATCTAAACACTCTTCAAGTTCACGTTGATATAATGGTTCGCCGCCTAATATATTAAAATTTGTAAGATTATTACCGTTTGTTTTTAACCATTCAAATATCTTTTTCTTACTATCCTCGAAGTTTGAATCTTTTACAAATTTTTTATCACCGTGCTTGACATTCTCAGCATCCCATAGAGTGCTAAAATGAGGTCCACAATAAACACATTTTAAATTACAAGTATTATCAAAATATATTTCTAATATACGCGGAGTTACATGTGTTGCTTGTGGATTGTTTTCTAACTCTATCGGAGCATGAACACCAGGAAAATTTAAGTTAGTTTGTCTATCACTTTGTCCGCCAGCCTGTTCAATATTTTTGCAATATTCGCAACCTTTTGTTGGCCAAACTCCTGCTAACATCTTTTGTCTGTCATCTATTTTACTAGGTGTATTGTGAAAATCAAATATATCAGTGTTAAACTTGTGATGATTAGTGCGATGGCAACTTGCAGTTTCGCCAGTGCTTAAAAACAGTGTACTCCAGTTCCATTTTAGTTGACAAGCAGTGGCAGTTTTGATTGGAAACGGACGATTGATTAACTTGCTTTTGTTTAAAAATTGACCAGGTTCATATCCAAATACCTCTACTATCTCATCTCGAATATGCTTAGGCAAACGCAGAAAGTCTGTCTCTTTATCACATTCTGGCCAACTAGTATCTTTTATATCTTGATAAAACTCCTGCCAGGTGCTCACCGTAATGCTCCAAGTTCTGGTATAACGTCAAGAATATTCTCGTTACGTATACTATCAAGTTGATCGGTCTTTTTCCAAAACTTTTCTATAAGGTGTGTATTGTCTGTTTTGAGATATTGTATTGCACTTTCGTACCCAGAAGTTGCTCTATTCAATTGGTCCAATGGTCGTAACCATTCAAGATGGTTTTGATACTTTTCAATGATTTTATCTTTGTACTCTTGCGTTGCAATATCAACCCTATAGAAATCAGGATTTTGTACTACGTTTACATTTAGATCTTGGGGTTTTATATAACCTTTATCAACCCAGTCGCGATGAAAGTCAGGTATATGTAATGCGTTCATGATGCTTAGTGTAGGTGAAATATAAAAATCAACCTGTGGACAAATTTCTATCATCTGTTGTCGATTCTCTTCTACAGTTTTCCACTTGGTTCCTTTTCGTATATATTCAGCTCTAGCTCCCATGGCATCAAGACTAGCTCCCACACTTACACTTTTAAACTTCTTCCAATAATCAAATACCAATCTATTTTTTAGTTTAACGTGTGTAAAATTTGTATTGTAAATTAATCGGACATCAAATCTTTCTCTACGTTCTAGTTCTTCTAGTATCACATAATGTTCGTCCATCATCAATGGTTCACCACCAGCAAAATATATTTGCTCCACGTATTCAAGGTGTTCCATTAGTTGATCCATCATATCAGTTTCATGACGTCCTGCATAATTTAATACATTGTTGTTTTTTGCCCATTCTGGACCTGCTAGTGCAGCCTGATCTTTATACCAACTTGAACTAAAAATATGTCCACAACTACGGCAACTTAGATTGCACAAGTTTGAAAAACGAATATCCCAATATACCATTTCAAAATTTTCGTATGTGCCATCTTCTTTTGTTTCTAAGACACGTTCAATTAGGTGTCCATGATGTTTGTTAGCACTTTGCCGTCCACTAAAGAAACCTGATTTTTCTTTTTCGTAACACATACTACATGCAGAGTTTTTTGTTTCCGTAAGCATATCTAGGCGTAGTTGACGTTGTGCAGGTGAATTCCAAATTTCTTTTAGTGTATTTTCTTTACAGTTTCCTATCTTGCCATTTTCCATGTCTGCCATACAACACGGATAAGCTTCACCAGTTGGATAAGCGTGTAAATGTATCCAAGGATACATGCAGAAAGTTTTACTTTCGCTTAAAAGTTTGCGTTCTTTTTCGCTTACGTTTTCTAAAGATATCATCAATGGATTAACACTGCCATAGGCATATAAATCTTTTTTACTACCTGGATGATTTAAAAGTTTTTTATTTTCAAAGTCGCCTTTTATATATTCAAATAGCATAGGCATTGGGTCGGTGCTTATTTGTTTTAGTAGTTGCATTTCTTGTGCAATTTTAGGATTAGTACTTCTAATCATAATAAAGCAGTTACTAATATCTTCTTCGTTAATAATTGTTTGTATATTTCTGAGTATTAGACCTAATTTAGATTTGCCAACATAATAATCAACAGTATGATCTAGTATAATAAGTTCATCTTGTTCATACTTGTCCTTGTGTAACAAACGTAAGTCATTAGTCAGTTTAGTTTGTGATTCTTCATAATCTGTGTTTTTCCAGTAAGTTAAATCTATTTTATAATGTTTCATACCAACCTCTCATACTAGGAAATGTTCTTTGAAAGTCTTTGTGTCGACGTTGATCGTATTGTGTATAAAATTGTTTAAAGTCATTATGCAGTTTTGGCATATCAAATGTATCACTGTGTGGTGTCTTTACTACATCAAGATAGTCAATTAATCTTTGTGTTTGATTTAACTCATGCTCATGAAGTAACTCATTGTTGACATTTTGATCAAACCATCTTTGTAAACGCTCTTTGTGAAATGTCCTTGTGTCATCTGGCAAAACCAATGGTGATTGAAAACTCGGAAAACGTAATATGTTCAATGTAAAACTAGGAAAATCTCTACCGTAATTTTCTTTTAATTTTATCAAATAAGTAAGAAATTCAGGAAGTGTTTCTAGACACAATGCATTGATAGTACACATGTTGTGTAAACCACGTAACTTTCCTGATCCAGCTAATAGGTGCATGTTTCTTGCCCATATACTCCATTCTAAACCATCTCTTATGTATTCGGCTTGATGCATTAGACTTTCATTTGATGTATATATATCCAATGGAGCACTATCAGCTCTATCTAGAAGTTTGAGAATATCATTGCTTTCTAATCCAAGATTACTGTTTATAGCAATTCTTGTGTTACTTGCACCTTTGTTGACTTTAAACCAATCCAATAGTTTCCATAGATGTCCGCTCATCATTGGTTCACCACCAGTGATACGTAATTCTTCGAGTGTCTGATGTAGGTCTGTTTCCCACCACTTAAAAAATGCTTCAATGTATGGGTTTGTTTCTGTATATTTGTACAATTGCGAACTGTCGTGTTCGTGAGTAAAATGATTGCGTCCGTCACTGATTAGATTTTCGTATGCACCGTTGTTTTTTATATCTTTTACCCAGGTTGTGCTAAATGCAGGATTACAGTAACTACAAGCAAACTGACAGGTTCTATCAAATGCTATTTCGAGTGTTTTTAGATTTACATCTTGTTCTGGTGCTAGAGAATGTGCTTGTTTTAGTTCGTCATCTGTGTAAATTACACTTTTATATACCCTATCGCTTATATTGTCTCTGTTTACATCTTCTATTTTCCAGCAATATTCGCAACCAGATGGACGTTTACCTTGTTGCATCATCTTTCGTTCTGTTTTTTTCTTAGGTGTATTGTGCAATGCTTTTGGATTAGCGACTACATCTTCAACACTAACATGATGTGGTAAAGGATGATGGCAACTTGTGGTCATACCAGATCCTAGCCAAATGGTTGCATTATACCACTTTGCTCCGCACATGCTTTTACTTAAAGGGTCGAGCACACGTTTTTTATATTCTAAATCTGTTTCGTTTTGTTGTTTGGGCATATGTATATGTATCGATTATATGTTGTTGGCAAGATATTTACATTCAAACCACCAATCTTTCATTTCAGGAAATGTTTTCAAAAAGTCTGTGTCTCTACGTCTATCATGTTCATTGAAGAATCTGTAGAAGTCTGCTTTGTTCTGTTTAATATAGTCTGTATCTAATTTTTGACCATTACGCATCCATGCAATATCTCTGTCTAGTCTAGCAACTTCATAATCCTTGAATCCTTTGAAACGTGTCTCAGGCTTTTCCAACTGATCATTCATCCAGGTTTTGCACAGTTCGAGTTCATGTACATAACTTTCAGGCAGTATTTGCAAACTTTGCCATGTTGGTGTTCGTAGTACCGGTGTATCGAACCATACACGTTGATAGGTGTTACTATATATTTGTCGTAATCCAAGTATTCCTGCAAATAAATTTTTAAGTGTGGTTACACTGAGATTGTTCATTGTTATAATAAACGTTATACTACTGCGTTCAGGTATATCATTTAAAAATTGATTTACTCTATCCCAAAGCAAATTAAAATCCAAACCATGACGCATATACTCTGCTGGCTCAAACATGCCATCAAGACTCACATACTGCATAAAGTGTTCGATTGTGCCTTCTTTTTCACATAGCATGGTTACATATGCTTTGTAACGTTGCCAAAGATTTTCCTCAACACTGAAATTTGAAGTTGTACTTAAATGTAACTTTTGCGACGGATTTTGTAGTACATAATCAAATACACGATAAGTATTGCGATCCATCATTGGTTCTCCGCCAGTCATTCTAAAATGTTCAAGCTCAGGATACAGTGTTGGCCACCACTGCCAGAATGCTTCAACATATGGATTGTGTTCTCTTGCTGGGATTGGTCTGCGTTCACCTACAAAGTGACTTGGATCGTTATGTGGTGTTGATGTAGGCCATGCACCTTCACGTTGTGTTTCTTTCATCCATGTTGAACTGTATTGTGGGGAACAATAACTGCAACATAAATTACAAGCACTATTAAAATCTACTTCAACATAACTTGGTACTACATCTTGATCCCATGGAGCATTTTTTATAGCTTCAAAATCTTTTATTGCCCAGGGCTCACCACTACGATAGTGTCTATCGCTCAGTTTACCATTGTCTTCCATTGCCCAACAATAACTGCACTCAGCAGGTCGAGTGCCTTCGAGCATAAGTTTACGTTGTTGTTTTTTGTGTTCTGTATTATGCAAAGCACTGGGATTTACTTTTATGGCATTAGCATCTGCTCTGTGGAGTGGAGGATGATAGCAACTATTGTTCATGCCAGTTGTTAAATGCAAACTGAGTTGTTTCCACTTTGCCAAACAGAAACTAGGTGATACAGTGTCAAGTTTTTGTTGTGCTTGTTCAGCGTCGCTGAGAAAGTCGCTTTTGAAATTTTCGTCAACTCCGTCGCCTTTATTGTTGATCGTCATAATATCTTTACCAACCTTCTTGGTGTCGAATAATGTCAATTTCTCTAGTCATAATACTTTGGTTGTGCCAGTTACTACGATAATGATGTTTAAAAAATTTACTTTGTACAGGTGTAAGAATATTCATAGGCAAATCTAGTTGTCTAGCAAGATCATCCGCTTTTAAACTTATCAATTCACCAGGTGGCAAGTGTTTTACATCACCCCACATTTTTTCAAGTTGATTAAAATCCTGTACGAGTTTATAGTTCCAATCACTTAGCATGGTTTTCCAAGTGCCTAGTCTGGAACCAGCTATAGCCCATAATCCGTGTTCAGTATCTGCACCGATGTTGTGCCATATTGTTAAATGGTCGAGATTTCTATTGTGTACACTTTCTTTAAATGCACCGGCACTAGGTTTTGCTCCTCTGTTAAGGCACATTTTAACACCTTCTCTGAAACCAGCACGGAAGGCATGCTTTGCACTTTCGCCAGGATAGGTAGTTGAATAGCAGTTGTACATTGGCCAATACAGATCATCAAAACAGAATTCTACATCAGTTTCATCTGCACCTTCTGAGGCTTCGTGTGTACGCATATTTTTTACATAAGTTTTTGTCCAAGAACTGATGCCGCCATTGCCATACATAAGTCCATTGATATGATTTCTTGCACGCCATCTATACACTGCCTGTTCGTATTGTTCATTTTTGTATTCTAAGGTTTCGTTAAAAAAACTTTCTTCTGGTAGATTGTCGCCATCAATCAATATAAAACGTTCTGTATCACTAGCATCTGCAGCGGCCTTATGAGCGGCATCACTACCTTTTACACCGTCTACACGTTTAGCCCAAGGTACCATGTTGCGAATCTTCACCCAAAACTCTTCTTTTTTAGGTTCATCATAGCTAAGGTAGATACAATCTAAATCTGCCACATCAATCATTGCTAATGTATACTCCTTTGATTTTCCATCTTGTAGTACTTTCATTATCTACTAACAATACGTTAGACTCATGACATGCAGTACCTGAAGAGCCAGGAATTAGTTTTCTAATGTATCTTACGTCTTCAATAGATACAAGTGCTTTGTTTTTTACAAGCACATCATGTCTGCCTGCGGCATATTGTTCTTTGGTTACTGTTATATAATCACCAGAGAGCTTTTCCATCGAATACTCGATTGGTTCACCAGTGTCTTTATTGTAGTATAATCTATATTCTTTGTCAACAGTTTTATTCTGTTGTTTGGCAATATTGATTAATCCTACAAAATCTACACCTAATACACTAGTTCTTTTTATCATAATAAGTTCCAAGTTTTTGTGCAATATTTTTTACATTATAATGAACAAAACCATGCTGATTGTGTCCATTGATACGGAAAACTCCATTGTCTATTTCCCAGATAAGTTCCTTAGTCCAATCTTCTGTTAAAGTACCAAGCACATGTTGTTTCATGTGTACAATTTGTGGTCCATCTCCTGGTGTAACACAGTCGTCAATGTTCAAAGCATAGATGAGATCAGTGTTTGCAATCTCATCTTGTGCTCCTTGTATGTGCATTTTAATTTCGTTCCAATTATCAAAACACTTACGTACACGATGGAAAAATTCTTGTGCTTCTCTACTTACACGCCAGTATGTTATTGCATTGTACACATCAGGCAAATTATTTTTATCAAATATTTTTCTATAGTGCCTGGTTTTAGCAACCTTGTTGTATTGCGTTCTACAACCTGTACTGGTCCACAATGGTTGTTTCCGAAATAGTGTCCACCAATGGTTAACTGGCCCACTCACAATCATATCTGCTTCTAGTTTAACGGTTTCGTGAAAAGGGCTTGCATGATATACTTGCCAATCATTTGACCAACCTCCAGTGTTCCCCCAAGGTAACTTTTTCACATAGTCAAATAAATCGTTCTCGTATTCAATATCTGTTAGTAAACATATTTTTACATTAGGGTGCCAATAGCGTAGACTACGAGCAAGAGTGACTGCACATTCAATGTAATCTTCAGTTGCAGGAATTAGATAACCTCTATCTGCTTCATAGTGCATACATGTTCTCCAAATAGCTTTTTCCCAAGATGTGTAGATCTTGATTGCTAGTGTAAAATTCTTTATCAATTGACCATTTGTCAACATCAAGTGTTACTTCTATGTCTGGATCAACATTCACAAGGGGCCACGGAATATTGCATTGTTCTGGTACAGTGTTTCCGTTAGCAACCAGAAGAGCAATACTAAGTGCATAATCATTACGAAACTTACGTACATCAAATCCAAAAACATTTGCATAGTGTTGATAGTTTGATTCAACCATTTTCCATATTCGAAATACATCTTGTGCAAATTCATCCTGATCGAAAACAACAACTGTTGCCCACCACATAGGTGTTTTGTGTTGTCCAAATGTTTCTGTAGTCACATGTTTTTTAATTGGCATTACTGTTTTGTGTGCAAAAAAACTTTGTGGACTTTCGAGCAAATTAGATAACACACTGCTATTAATCATATAATCAGTGTCTACAAGCAGTGTCGGGTTATATGGTGTGACGTCTAATGCACCACTGCGTCCACTGTTATACCATTTGGTAGTTGTATCAGTATCTTGCCAGTATCTGTAATTTTTTGTAGCAGGTTTATCAACAACTATTACTCTATCAAAAACTGTTTCCTTGATAGGTTGATCTGTGACAAGCGTTACAGGAATACCTAAATAATGATCTATACGTTTTGCACATTCTACAGCAATCTTTGTGTATTTTATTTCACTGTCAAATGCGTATAACAATGCACCTGTCATCTTTGCTTAGACATCTCTTCATACTCACTGTGCCATGCATTCATCTGTTCTTGCCATAATTGCATTGCCTGAGTTTTAAGTTCATCAGTGTTTACCTGTACTGGAGTGTCATAGATGTCTAGCAGTACTGCGTTGGTATCACACGCACTACATAGATTTATAAGTCCAGGACCTGCACGCCACATACCGCCTTCGTATGCAAATATCATTTTTGCTTGATATGTTTCTTTAAGAACTAGTCTTGCCTGTTGATGATCAAATCTTTTGCGTATTCTTTTGACTAAATCCTGCATGTGAATACTTAGCCACAAAAAAACCCTAGTAAAAAAAACTAGGGTTTGTAGTATTTGTTATACGATTATGACTGTGACCAACTTGGTGAGTTTTGTGTAACAGTTCCCCAAGTATCACTTAGATAGGTCGTACTTGGGTAACGTATAGTTGAAACCTGTGTGAGTGTTCCATCAACGTTGTCAGGTGATGCTGGATCTGGTGGAGCATAGTCATCTGATAGGTCTGTGTAGATTGTTATTACTGTAGATGTTGTGCTGTATGAAACTTCAATTTCGTTTGCACCGTATGGTGAAGAAGGAACCTGCTTAAAGTTCAAACTTGGTGTGCTGTTGAGTGCATATGCACCTTCTGTGGTAGTCAATGTTGTTGGTGTACCTGAGCCGCCAATCTTTGTTAATCCTGTGTATGAAGTACCTGCAATGGTTTTACTTGCGGCTGCACCTGTTAGTACCAATGTACCTGAGGCAGTGAGCAAGTTTGACCATGTGGTATTCTGTGTACTTGATGTACCGCCGGTTCTACTCCATGATAGTCTTATCATTCCGCCTGCGTTGAAAAAGTATCTGTAAGCGTTGGCGCTAGAAAAAGTAAATGTTTTTGATAGTGTTGAACTGTTGTTCCAACTACTTGATGATACACTATTTACTGTGCTGTCTGATCCACTTGCATGTGCATTGTTTCTATTGTTGAATGTTGTTGTTATATTTGTACTAAGTGCGGCGTATGCTTCAATTGTGTTTCCTGCACTTGGTTGTGTTATAGATGTAATTGATGAATTTTGATGGTTTGCAAGCGATGTATTACGTGCAATTAGGTTTGCCCAGCTGGTTGCTTGTACAGTATTTCCTGCACTGACTGCTGAAAGTGTACTAGATTGTCCATAGCCTTTGTCGCCTGTGCCTGACCCCCAAACTGTGTTTATGTTTGCAACATTGTTGTCACCAGTACCGGCGGCATTTCCAGTGGCGAAAATGTTGTAATCATCGTCAATGATTGTATTTCCGGCTGAGTATGTCATTTAATTTCTTTCCTTTGTATTAGTAATTTACCTGTACGCTAATAGTTATACCATTAGCTGCATAACATACATATTTATAGATTTACACTATTTTTACAATCGCCTCTACAGTGCCAATATTTTCGTCTGTTTTGCTTTCTAAAGCCCTACCCAAAACATTGAATGCAGTAGCTTCTTCTGAAGTTGCAGACCGTGCTAATCCGTTTCCAGCACTAACAAGTCTGTCACCTTTTGTAATAAAACCCATAACATTAACTGGTACTCTTCCTGACATTGCAATTGGAGGATGTGTAGCATTTGTTCCTGCGGCACCGTTCATCAAATATGCAGGTTGTTGCGATACTACACCAAATACTTTATCGCTTAATTCTTCGTTACATACAGTAACTTCATTAGCACCACCTAGTTCAACTACTGTTCCTGCTGAATACTCAGCATCAGCATGAAAACGTTCTGCCATATCAGCATACTGGGCTGATGTTGCAAGAGCAAATATAGTGTTAAAACCTTGTCCGCTTGCACCAATGTTTCCAACGCCGTTTGTTCCGCCATTTATAATTGCGGTTGCAGTGTCGCTTGCATTAATAGTAAGTGTATCAGTGAAAGTTGCATTGACTCCAGCAGTAATGTTACCTGAGGAAATACTCAAAGTACCATCAGTAATTGAGCCAGCAGTTACTATGTTACCACCTGTAACGTTTCCTGTTACTGAAGCACTTGTAGGAATATTAACAACAGAAGTTGCACCGTCAATACTTAATGCAGTTGTTGTGACACCACCATCGTTTACTTGAAATATGATATCGCCATCTTGTGTTTGGTTTGAATGATAAACATCAGATCCGCTCACGAATAGTCTTCCGTCACTGTCTGCACCGACATATAAGCCTGTATCAGCAAGAATACTGATGCTTGTGTTGTTGCTTGTTGCTGCATCAGATCTCATAAATGAGGTCGAATTCAACGAATCAAGTGTATCAGCGTTTGTTGCAGTTCCGTTAAACACTGCGTTTGAAACAGTTGTACTCATGTTCAAACCAGGACCAATTGTTGCAAATCCTGAAATAGCCGCTGCCGGAGTAAATGTAGCGTCTTTTGAGAATATACTTACAATTGTGTTGTTTACATACATTTGTACCACAACATGATCACTTGCGACGTTGTCTGTGATTGTTGTAACAATAGCACCTGAAGTTCCTTCACCGCTAGTAAAAGCAGGACCAATTGTTATAAAACTAGATCCGTTATAAACTTTAAGCTGATCGTTTGTTGTATCAAACCATAAATCACCACTCACATTAGAAGTTGGTGTGCTTGTGCTTGCAGTTGCTCCAGATATACTTTTAAACAATGTACCATTGTAAACTTTGATTACGTTGTTGGTTTTATCATACCAGAGTTGACCAGTTAATGGTGCTCCTGGTGCAGTTGTGTTGGCTGAATTTTCAAGCACATGAATAAAATTTTCATTTAAGAATTCTCCATAGCCAGCATAGTTTTTTCCAACTAGCGTTTGGCTTGAATCGCTATTGATAGTACCATCCGCAACTACTGCAAAAATTGTACCATCTGTTAAATTAATGGTATATGACATTGTTTTTTACTCCGTTTCTTAAGTGTATTTATGTTGCACTAAGATTAGTTAATGTTTGTATTCTGACTGTATAATCAATTTGTATTTGTCTGTTCAATGATTTTTGAACAGGGTGAAAAATAACATGTGTTATCAATCTCAGGTCAGTTGCACTGCCGTTCCAAGTTTTTAATCCTAGTTCATCAAATACATAATCGCCGTTAAAATCTGTTGAATTATCAAAAGCCTGTTGTCCTGAAGGCTCGCCGTAATCTAACAAACAACTTACAAGTATATCTGAATATACTTTACCTGTTGTGTGTGTTATAGTAAGGTTATTACTACTTGTGTCAGTGTTACTTGCACTGTTATCGTCTACTACTTTTGAGTAGGTTGGATTGTACAAGTTAGCATTCTGTCCCGTTGTGTTTGGTGGCAAGTAGGTAATCACTCCTGTAGGATCAACACTGCTACCGCCGTTGCCAAATGCCATGCTATATATTTGCCCAACACTCTTATTTGCAAGACTGTTTGCTATACTTTGACTGATATTTTCATAGTGTATAGCATTGCGTTTATCCACAATGACTTCGCCGCTGTTAGGATCAAATATTTTTATGTGCCCGCTGATAGCAAGTTGTCCTGCTTCGTTTGGACGTTGTTCTTCTTCTTGATCCACTATGGCCTCGTTGTCTGTCTTTTGTTCCATACTGTATTTACCTTACCTATTAACCAGGGTTTTAACTCTTTAAGAATTCTACTGCTGTTGTTGTTTGATCTTGCAAAGGTATACCGTTACTTGCAGTACCGTCGCCTTGTGCATACATTACGTTAGCAGTAACCTGACTAAACCAAACTTCTACTCCGTCGGCTGGTGCAGTGGATAACGTTACTTCAGTACTTGTTGTGTTTACTTCTGTTATTGTATAATCAGTTTCTGGTACTAGCATAGTACCTGCAACTGTTACTGTGATTGCATCTGCCAATTCAGTGCTATCTACAAGTGCAGGAATAACAATTGATGTTGTAAAAACTTTTGTTGAGCCGTTTCCTACGTTGGTTTTGTCTGTAGTTGTTTTTTGTTGATAGGTTGCTGGTAGCTGCTCACCTGGTCCAACATCACTTACACTAGCACCCGAACTATGTGCATACACACCAGTACCCGAAGTTCCTCGTCTAAGATCACTTACAGTATTATTGCTAGTATTTCTTATTCTATAGGTAAGACGCTCGCCGCCAACTATGAGTTGTCCAAATATATTAGCGGCGAGATTTGGTTCACTTAATTTTGTTACATCTTTAACATAAATTGTATCATCAGTTATTGCAAGATCCTGTGAAAGTTGAGTTGTGTTTTTTGTATTCATTCTCAATAGCTTTTGATTACCTAACATATCTTGAAAAATTCTAAAATTTAAACTATTAGGAACCACAGTATTTGTAAAAATAGTTGCAACGACTACATCAATATTGCTTATAATTGGTCGATCTAGTGTTAAAGAAGTAGTAACACCTCCTTCTGAAAGTGTAAATTCTGATTGACTGATAAACTCACCATTAAGTGTAACGATCAATCTCTCTGGACTGATTACAATTCTTCCAAGATCAAAAACATTAGTGTCTACAGTAACACCAACTGTTTCATCATAAGCATCAGCATCATAGAGTCCTTCGTCGTATGCAACTGATGTAGTCTGACCACTTGTGGTTGGCCCTACAAAGACTTTGGTTATAATGTTTTGCTGAATTGTATCATTGAAAGTAGTAACTGCAAACTGAGCATTAACAATTGCACCTACTCGTAAGTCAATCTGATTGCCGAGTAATACATAATCAGCTTCTGTGGTTGTAAAGATCTTGATATTTTGGTTTGCTTCTGGCAAACTTCCTGATGTAAATTCGACATATCTATCGCTGGATCCATCCCAGGTGCTTAGATTCCAATTTACTGCTAGATTCTTTTTTACGCCATCTACGTATACAAGTATATCATTATCTGCAACCAGACCTTGATTTGTTTTTCCTGTGGTGCTTATATAATATGGACCAGCACTTGAACCATCAGCAGTGTATTCTATTCCTTCTGGCGGACGTAACCTAAGTCCTTCTCGTTCTACTATCAAGTTAGCAGGATTTGTGCCTTCGAGACTGTTTGTTAAACTGTCAAGTAAACTAGAACCATCATATGTAATATATTGTACTTGAGGCGTACTCCATGAATACTGTGTTGGTGTTGTTGCTCCAAGAGCTATAAATGTAATCCAATCACTGGCACCATAGGCACTTGTAAAAGTAATTGCAGTTGCAAAACTACCACTTGCGGCAAAAGTATAATCAGTAATAATTGTACCGTTTACAAAAATTACCATTTCAACAATCTGACTATACACTACTGGTATAGTAGCAGTGTTTGCCACAACATCAGTGCCTATTATACTTTCTTTGTATAACTGAGAACCACCACCTAATCCAAAAACCTTAACTGTTATTATGTCTCCAACAGAACTTGGTATACTTGCACCAAGTGACACAGTTTTTGATACCCAGTTAACAGAATAGTTTGTTGGTCCAATACCTTGTCCGCTACTTAGATCAATAACCTTAATGCCTACTGGATGTAGCATTTGACTTGAAAAGTCAAGTGTTGTGCCAGCTCCTTCAAATATTACGTTAATTGTTGCAATATCAAATCCATGACCATCACTGCTCCAGTCACTACCCGGACGAGTAAAAACTTTAAGATCAAGTGTATCAAATTCACTGCCAGGTAATAATTCTTCTGGTGCGTGTGAACTGTATGTGTCAACAAAACCTCCACCATCAACATTTATATCTGTTGATCTTGTTCCTAAGTAGGTATCAGTAAACGAACTTTCGTATATAACATCTAGTATTGCTGGATCATAGGTAGGTAAACCTTCTGGACCAAAGTCAATATTATCATAAGGCGTGATGTCAAATCTTCCAATATCGTAACCAGTATTTTCGTCAAAGTCAGGTGCATCAACTTGTACACCAGGATAGTCGATGCCTGTTATTACTTGTGCTAGTTCTCTACCAGGCTCATTGGGTTCTGGAGTGTATAATCCAATAGTTCTATCAGCACCGTCTAGTGTTGATTGATCAACTTTTGTGTAGTTGTCTGGATTAAATGTGGCACCACTTGTGCCGTTTGCATTTACACTGTAAACTTCAGGTGAACTAACGTCTACAACACCTACTGTTGGCACTGGGTACCTTACTAAATCGCCAGCAGTATAAACAGTGTTTGCAGTCCAGTCTTTTACGGTACTAGTATATGTTATTCTATCGTACTTGACAGTTGTTTTGAAATCACGTACCTGCTGTGGCTCTAACACCACAACCGCAGTTGCACCTGTTCCATTTCCTCCTGAAATAGTGATAGTTGGAGTGGTTGTATAACCACTTCCTGTGGTAATAACATTAATTCGTGTTACTACCCCAGCAGTGTTTACGGTTGCAGTCATTGTTGCTTGTGTATTAGCGTCTCCAGTTACAACCACTTGAGGTGCTACTGTATAACCTGACCCACCGTTGATTACTGTAACACTTTTTACTTGTAGTGTATAGTTATTATACCATTGACTCCACGGAAAGGTTGTCCAGACACTTGAAGTACTCGGAACTGCACTTAAACTCTTTGGAAACTGGCTATCGTCGAGTATCGGGCTTACAAATTGATTTAGGTTTGAATCATAATATGCAGGAAGATCAAAATCAGTCACGCTTCCGTTATAGGTATCTTCGCCTTCGTAGCGTAAGTTGAACTCACGTACTTGTACATGATATGGTTTTACTTCTTCAATATATTGACTCACAAAGTCTTGGTTGTCTCTTCTAAATATTGGATACTCTTTGAGATCTCTAATTTTATGATTTACATCTATCAATGAAGTTTTAATAAGCCAGTCTGGAGCAGATTGTTCTGACATTATGTATTCAAATGTTAATATCAACAATTCATTACGGAATATTTTAAGTTCATTTGTAAATATTTCTTCATTGAGTGCTTTTAGAATTTGTCTGGTTTCGACATCTGGTGCCTGTGCAAATCTTTGTGCATCCAGAACTTCAACGTCAAAACCAAAGTTACCAACTGAATAATCCCAAATAGTTTTATCAACTGCAATGGTTCCATCTTCGAGAAAAACCCTTGTCCATTCACCGGTTGTTGTGCTATACTGATAGACTTCTTTCTTTCCAAAACTGTTTGATTCAACTGTTGCCCATTCACCGTCACTTACGTTTTCAAGTGCCAACAAATTACTGTATACTGCAACTTCGTATGCACTGGCATTTGCGGCACTATAGGTTGTGCCGTCAGCATTTGTTCCATTCCAGTCTACATAACTCCAGTACAACTCGGTATCATAGTTTTGTACTCTTGCTAATTGTAAACTTGGACCAGCAATCACAGTATAGATTGTCCACATACCTTCTTGAGTACTGTCACTCTGTACTAGATAATTGTAACCCAATGGAACCTGTCTTAGATCTTGATAGGTAAGTTCTGCGTAGGTTGCAACTTTCTTATCCCATAAACCACTGACACTTGTGGGTTCTGGATCTGCACTGTTCAATAACCTAAAACTCTTAGACTCAGAAATTGGATACTGCTTCATTATTCTGTTTGCACGGACCATGTAGTTTTCAAGTGCAAGAAATCTGTCTATAAAGAAACTTTGTCTTGGTCTAAACGCAACACCATATCTATCTGCAACACTAAGGGTTGCATCTGGTACAATATTTCCAAGAGTGTCAGTGCCACAAAAACTATCTAAAAACTTTCTATAAAGTCCAGTACCAAGAAAACTGTTGGCACTTTTTTCTGTGATTAAATCATATTCGCTATGGACGGCGTCTGTGTTTTCTAGTTTATCAAATTCTACATGCAGTATAGTGTCTTTTGCAACCAACTGTGAACGAACATTATATAAACCTATTGTGCTTTGACTGAGTGCAGCACTGTAGGATACTCCACTTGATCTTGGATCTGCAATATATTGTGTTATAGAACTTGAACTTAGTGTTTTATTTGACGGAATAGCAGTTAAGCCTTTGACCCAGTAATAGTAGTTGGTAACAAAAGTGCCTGCACTGTCTAAGTTACTGGTAATAACATAACTATCAGTGGTGTATACTGTTCCTGGACCTGCATAATCAGCCGGAGCTACTGAATTTTTTGTCCATTGATAGATGTCGACAGAAGAACCTGGAAATAATTGTCCCCATCTTCTTGCTTTGTATTCTATGTTGTCTTGATGATAATCGATAAATCTTACTGTACTTAAATCCCACCAAAATTCACCTAGGTGTTCATCTCTCCACTGTGACCCAAAGTTGTTAACTGTACCTGTGTTATAAGCCGCAGGATCAATACCGCCGGTGTAGTTGATATTTGCACTTGCAGCACCAAGTATTTTACCTTGTAATGGATCAATAAAGTCAAGATAGGTATCAACCTCATTGGTGACTTTACTGTATGTAAACACGCTGTTTAATAATGCACTGTTGACAATTGGTTGTTGACTGTACAATACTTTCCAAGCAGATTCTTTATTGGCATTTACAAACTGAGTGACTCTACCAAAATCGCCCGAGCTATCGTCTAAATCATCGTTAGGAGCACCAACTAGAAGCACACCATCATAGTAATCAACTGCACTGCCAAACTTGTCAAAACTAACCATACTAGTGTCATACAATTGTTGCCCAAAAACAAATTTTCCTGGATTGGTTGCACTTGCGGGTGCAGAGTTTAGGAAGTTATAGGTGTAGACAACACCTGATTCTGATAATGAATCAATAACATTTGTGCTTTTACTATCAAAGTATGTGGTGTTTGTATCAAACGTTGTTGGAAGGTTAGCAGTTGCGTCTGGAGCACCAACTACTAGAGTCGTTGCAGTACTATCAATCTTAACACTTTCGCCAAAGTGTCCGTAATTTTGTTCTACAGGTGATACAATAGTTTGTGCAAATACCATTTGTGCAAGACCAAGATCAGCAAATGCTGATCCTACTCCCGGTGCTACTTGCAATTTAATAAATTCTTCGCCTGCTTGTATGTTCGTTAGGTTAATTTGTAATGCACCGTTTACTTCACTTGCCGAAACATTTGGTATATCTTCATTTGTTATATCTGTAACTAAACTTGTAACTGTTGTACCAGTAAGTGTAACATAATAGTTATTAATTCTTATACTGTCTGTGGCATTAAGCACAGGATTTGTTTCCGTGCCTGTGATCGTTCCAAACAATCTGCTCTGATTTATCCATCTATCAACGCTACCGCCTTGGACTGTTATAGTGCTATCATTTGGTTCTGCAATGTATAAACTACAATTGGTTGAACACATATCTACTACTTGTCCAAAACTGTATTCTTCGCCAGGTGTTGGCGAATTAATTGTTTGTACCAATCTAAATATGTTTGTTTCAACTTCAATAATGTCGCCTACATTTAGTGTGTAAGGATTTGTTGCAGTACCAATTGTTATTGTCGTGCCTGAATGACTAAATTGTGCATTGTTATTCTGTGCAGTAGGAATCAAGTATGTTCCATTTACAGTTACAACTGGTGTGCCTACTGGAGTATCTGTTATTGTAAAATTCTGTGTGGTTGTTGACGCAGTAGTAACTTGAAACCGCTGAACACTTCTATCATAGATATAAACTTTTCCTGCATCTGTGGTTGTAGTGGAACCTACAGTTACATCTGATCCTGGTGCACCAATTATAAGTTGTCTACCATCTGTGGTTGTGGAGATACTTTGTCCGATTAAATCACCAACGCTTCCTGAGATATTGATATTTGCTACAAAATCCCAGTATGTTTTTGCACTAATTAACAAAGCTCCAGAACTTATCCCAGATAACAAAGTAACTGTATTTGCGGCAAATGTATAATCATGTATTGGACGTAGCAGTTCACCATTATAGTAAACTGCAAAACTGTAAATGTCTGTTATACTAAACACTGTAGCAGTTGAAAAAGTTGTAGTAGGAACACTAGGTAGATAGGTGACACTTTGTTTTCTGGTTATTCTAATTTCATCATTTTCATTTGGAGCACTTACAAATCTTACAACTTGATTACCACCAACAGTTTCTACCGTATACTCAGTTGTAACTATTTGCGATACATTGTTACGAGTAACTCCAATTTGTGTTTCAGCAGTTGAATTCACTGAACTAACAACAATAGTACCTGTGATAATAAAATCAGTGGTTGTACCGTTTGCGGTGTATTCTATTGTTTGATCTTGTACGCCAACCTGTTGATAAGCATACACATAGTTGCTACTTGCAGTTGCAGTTGGAGCACTAATATATAACCAACGTTCATCATCGCTTACTGCAACACTCTGTCCAAAATTATCAACATCGTTTGTTCCTGTATTGAACAATTGTGTTTGTGTGTAGGTCCCATTTGAAGAGTTACGTCTTATACCAAGGGCATAACCTTTATTACTATCACTAGTAGGAGCACCTGTAACTACACGCTCATTATTACCAACGCTTAAACTTGTTCCAACTCCTGAAAATCCAGTTGCCCCGGGTGTCATAATAGTAACCTGCTGGTATGTGTTTGTATCAGATTTGTTAAGACAATAAATTGCACCGGTTCCGCTACCGTATCCAGGAGCACCAATAGCTAACCCTTGTCCAACCAATCCTTGTTCAACAGTGGTTCCATAGAGATCATTGATTATAGGAGCGTCAGCTTCTAATTCGGTTGATGTTCCAAAAGGATTTATCTTTTGTAAGACTGCCCACTTGTCGTCGCCATAATTGTCTACCCAAACCTGATTGCCCGTTACAATATTGTTTACAAATGTTAAATCTACTACATCACTTGCTTGTACAACACGCACACTTTCAAGTGTTAGCACTAAGCCATTACCTGTGAGAGAAGTTGTATCTCCAGGTAAGCTCAAAGTAATCACAATGGTTTTCAATGATGGTACGCTATTTACAATGTAGGCTCCATCAACATCGTCATCAAAATATTTAATAACAAATCTTGTACCAACTAACAAATTATGATTGGTGTTAAATGTAAGAGTACATGTGTCATTTAAATTATCAACCACTGTTTCAAGACTTGCATTCAGTAGATTATTTCTATAAATGTTCCAATCATATGAGTTGGCTTTTGCAACCCAAACATTTGTGCCTATTGCAATCTTATCTAAATTAGCAACAACATTGGTTAGATCATTAAAGTCAAAAACTTTGATATCAACATCATCGTAATTTACGTAACCAGCACTTGGTAATGCTCGATCTTCAGGGATAGTTCCTACAGTAGGTAATATATTTTTATCAGTAATCTTATAACTTTGTTTCCAAATATCATTTACCAGTATTTCTTGGTTAGCAGTGGTTATGTCTCCAGGATCAATAACTGCCACTGTGCTTGGATTAGCAAGCAATTTACTTTCATCTAATCTAAGTTCAAAATAACTTCTATTTGCATTAGCACCATAGATACCACGTTGTATTGCCCAGTTTTCTTTAATTTCATATTCAGCTTCTTCTTTGCCAAGATTTGCACTTTTAAATTGTTCAGCTGCACGAATAGTACCTTTGGTTCCTAAGAACTGTGAGTACAAACCAGCCTGTGAAATATCATCAAGGTTTAAGTTCTGCATATATTGTCTTGGACGAAAACCAATCAATCCCAAACCAAGTAGTGTTGAATCACTTTCTAAATTTGCAACGTGTATATCGTAATTTTCTCTTTGTGCATCTGCTTTGGTTGCAATGTTTGGCAGTAGTCCAGTTTGTATTCTATCATAGTCACTCTTGATCCAGTCAGCAAATACAAATTCTGGATTTGGTGCTAATAATCTAGTAGCACTCCAGTATGCTTCTTTGTATAAAACAATTTGACCTTTTGTGTATGATTGATTTGGTACCCATTCCTTGATATTATCTTGGTTTAAAATAAAACCTTGTGCGTCTAAAGTGCCGTTCCATTCATAAACAGTATTTCCATTTAGCAACAATCTGTTTTGTCTTGCGGCAGTAACAGGATTATAAATTAAGTCATTAAAAATTGTAGTGTTGTCAAAAACAATAATGTGTTCATAACTTGTAAACCTAGCATTTAGGAAACTGAAAGTTTGATTGTTTAAACCAATAAGTTTTAATTCGTTGTCTAGTCTCTCAACTGCATAGTCTTTGCCAAACAAAGGTTCAAAGTTTTGATCAAGCATTACATCGTTGATATTTTCATTTACTAAACTTTCAACAACTGCAAAGTCCTTTTTTAGTTTCAGTATGTCAGCACTAGGGTTCAAATTTATTAGACTACCAACTGTCCAACTCTGACCAACCCAGTACAAGAATTCTTTTGCCATCTGTGTCCAGTCAACTATTGTTTCATTTGCTTGACTGTCAAATGTAAGACCCTGTTTTTCAAGATATGCTCCATAGCTAGTTAGGAAATCTACAACTGCATTTGTACTTGTAAACACATAACCATAAGGTACTTGTACAACATTATTTGAGTAGGTGTTGTTAGCTCGACTTTGTTGACCATTTACATCTATAGTTGTAAATTTACCAGTTGGAATACTTTGCAAAATTTCAAAATATGGTTTTGTAGTACTGTATCCGTTTACTGCATATCCGTTTGCGGTTCTTTGTACTGTAACTGCACTGTATTGTACTTCACTAAAACTTGGATTTTGGTATAAAAACAACTGATAACTTTCATCAGGTAATAATAAACTGCTGTTTAGACTGTTTGGTGATGATTTTTCTGAAAATATTTTCAAATAGCTCTTATCACTGAATGCAGCCATTCTATAGCACAATCTCACATCAAGGTTATCAAGTTTATTAGTAACCAGTTCTGTGCTATCAACACCAGTGACCCGGTTATAATCAACTACAAAGTTTATGTAACTATTTTTGCTGGTTCCATTACCATACACTTCGACTTGTGCTGGATCAATTCTAAATCTATTGTTGTACAAGTATTGATTGAATTCAGTGTTATACCTGTATAAATCCCTGTCAGCAAACAAGCTGAAGTACTTTGCTGGTTCGGTAAGTGCTAATAATCTTTGTATTGCAAAAGGATAGTAGCTGCTTCTTCTCCAAGCAGTTTGTGTTGGTCCATAATCGCCTGCGACCCAACTTTTAACAAAACTACTTTGATCGTAGCTTCCAACTATACTTTGCATTGGACTTACAAGATTTCCTTGGCTATCAGTTGGTAAGCAGTCGAGCAATTGTGGACGTACAAACTCTTTTACCACAACATCACCTGTTGGATACGCAATAATACCTTTGGCCATGTCGTTCCATAACACAAGGTTTCCTGATGTATATGGAGCTGGTCCGTATTTTGTTTCCCACCAAGTTGGTTTCACACTTAATCCAACCATTTCCCATGGACGAGTATGTGGACTATCAGTATCATACAGATCAAGATATATACCACGCCAGAATCCTAATAGTGGATCATTATCTAGACGATTTGAGCTGTTAGAGTAGTTCCAAGTAAACTGATTATCAGCATCATATGATTGGTCCTTGTAATTTACTCTATTTGCACCTACCCAGGCAAGAAAACTTACATTCAGAATGTTATTAACTTCTGTTAGTGTGTAGTCAGTTGTTCTAAATTGTCCTGGAATAATATCACTTGCTCGCAATGGTGGGTCATATTTTTCAGCAGCATTAATTTTTATATTATTGTATATGCGTTTTTCTAGTTCTAGTAGGACGTCGTTTCTGTAATCACCTGTATCCCATGCAACAGTTAAACTTCCATCATGACCTTGAATCACAGTTGTAGGATTTACATAGGTGTTGTCTACAAATGATTGTGGCAGATATACCGGATACAGTCCAAGCATACTAGGAGTTGCAGGAATATAACTTCCATATGTGGCAGTATATTCTCTAATGGTGATAATATCACCATTTTCTAAAGTAACTTTACTACTATTGATTGTAATCCTCGGTCCATCTGTAGCAACTGTGTATTCTTCGCCGTCTCCTATTAATAGTGTTTGCTTTCCAGTTGCTTTTGGAGTAAGATATACTAAAATACCGTTATAGTTTGCACTTGTAAAATCATAGCTGTACAAAGTATCAAACGTATAGGTTGATATTGCACTAAAAGTGTATGTGGTTGTTTCAAATACATTACCACAAGGTACAGAATCAGTCCAGTAAAAAGGAGCATTTGCATCTTTGCCTGCATTGATTGTAGTAAGTGTAGTGTCAAGAATATATGCAGTTGACTTTCCTGACCAATCGTTATTTGCTACAAAATCAAGTATTTTATTTTTAGTTTTTGAATATTCTTCACTGTTGAATTCTAATGCACGAAAGAACTCCGTATCTCGACCATTAATGAATGGAGTCATCATTGTAAGGGGAGAACTTTGTTGCAGTATTAGCTGACCGTAAGGCACAACATTTCCAAGATCACGTAAATTATTTGCTCCGTGTATCTTACCAGTAAAATCTTCTAAATTTTGACAGATAGTTTCATAGTGTGTTCTTAGTGTTCCTAGAGTGAACGCATCACTGTTTTTATTCATAGGATTGGATTCAAGGTTTGAAGGAACAGTATAAAAACCAATTGTGCTGGCACTGTTACTAAGCACCTGGGTTTCAACAACTGTTCCAACTGGTGGATCAGTATCTGGTTGCCCAGTAACATTTGGGTTAAATGTAATCTCTGTTACATTATCTGCGTTAGTAGTGTATGTGTAAGTATCTGGAAGTACAAATTGCCCATCAACAAAAACCTTTACTGGTACCTGTGAAGTATCAGTAATAACAGGTATATCCAAAACCAATGGTAATCCAGTATAATCAAATGTGAAACTTTGTCGTTGGACATTTGTGTTAAAATAAGTTTGCCATCCTAGCAATTTATTAAACGTTGTCCTTGTGCTATACTGTCTTATTATACCTGTGTCAATTTTTTGAGTTGAACTGTTAGCATTTACTACATAGGTAAATGTATCAGTATACAAGTTATTATCAAATACTATATCGCCAACATTATTGATAGAACTGTATTTTAATGGTTGATCAATAATTGTATCTGTGGTACCTGTTCCAACTGCGTAACTGAATATTTTGGTTCCCCGAAAAGTAGTGCTTGGATATACGCTAGTATCGCTATAGCTGTACCCATTGGGATCAAACACATCAAACAACGGAGGCTGGTTAGTATCAGTTTTTTGCTGACCTTTTACCCATGTAGTGCCGTTAAAATAATAGCTTTGTCCTTGCTCTTCTACACCGCTTAGTACAACCAAATTGCTGTTTATTGGAACTTCAGGTGATGTTAGGCTTGCTGCCTGTAAATCAATGGTTTTTGCACTTCCATCTTTTAGATCAACAAAGCTAACAGTATAAATTTTGTTTTTCACTTGCGGATCATTGTCATTTGCAAATATTATTCTTGATCCTTCTATCAATGTATAACCGTCAACACTGTATCCTATACTTCCATTAACATTTTGAAAAGCATTTTCCTGACTGAAGTCAATAATATCAACAGGAGTTATACCTTCAGTACCGCCATTGATGAGTTTTAGGTTTTTTCGAAATTCAAGTATTGGACGTTTTGCTCTTGTATCATTGTCTATTACTAGGGTTACATTATTATAGGTTGCAGTTGATCTTAAAACATCAATATGAAACCATCTATTGCTTCGACTCCAAGCATTTTTATCAATGCTTGCTCGATTTATTGTCATGTAATCTTGTTTAGTTGGCGCATTTGCAGTAGCGTCGTATCCTCCTTCGTCGTAGGACAAACTATCAAAAGGAGTAGTAGCACTCACAGTGTACGTTTCTGGAGTTACAAAGTCAGTTACTGGCAACAGTTCAATTGCAGTACCAACACCTTCAACATAGTATTCTTTGCCTTCATATGAGCTTGGTACAATTGATCCAGTGAATTCAATTTTAAGTCCATTTGTAAACACAACACCATTTGGTGAAGTAAAATTTGCTTTACCAACTATGTCTTCATCAACATTAAGATCTGAAATATTGGCTTGATCAACCAAGCGTATAACACCAAAGTTAAGTTCATCACTGGCATCTTGATAATAAAGTATATCAAGGTTAGCAGTTATCAATGGTTGTAATTCAAATGTTCCTTCTGCATTCTTGTACCATGTTTTTCCAGCATTGTCAGTTCCGTATTCGATTACAGTTTTGCTTAGATTAGCAATGTCTTGTACTTTTGTAAGTTCCATAAATGGACGTGCAGGATCAGCATAGTTATAGTTGATTCTCCATTGAACCAATCTATTTGTGTCGCCGTCGATAGCAACAGTGTCACTAAAAACACTAGCATCGTAGGCTTGACTGTCAAACGGTTCTTCGTCGGTCCAACCTTGATCTTGTCCGCCTACAAAAATGATTGTACGATTCTGTAAGTCTGTGATTCCGTCAATTCCGCCATTGGCATCTAAGAATACATCGACATACTGATTGTTGATTTGATTGAAATTTAAAGTGTCTTCCGCTAGATCAGTTGCACCAATATCACTAAGTGTAAAATAAAAATTTTGTGCAGTTTTACTTGGTACTCTGAAAGTAATTGTACCAAAGTCATCACCGTTATTTGTAACTCCGAGTACATCTCGTGAACTTTGATTTGGTTGTTGTGATAAAACTCCGCTTGTTCCGGGCTGACTTTGTATCCAAAAATTACGACCACTGTCGCTTACATTAAAATTATATTCACCTTCTCTAGCCAATGAAATAGTTGGTAATGTTCCAGGGTAACTTGAAAAAGTATAACCTGTGTTTTCATATTTTACATCATAAGTTGCACGAATAGGAATAGCGTTTGCAAACACACTTACACTATCTGGACCAGCAGGTACCCAATAGTATTGACCAAAATTAACATACTTGTCAAAATCGACCATTGGATCAAAACTATAGTATTCACTATCAAATAATCTATCGTCACGTGTGGTATTTGAACCTTGTAGTGCTAGGCTATCAATGATACCAGGATAGGTAATCGTGTTTTTAATTTCATTACCGTTGTCGTTTGTTTGAACGACACCTGGTTCCAATTGATAGTTGGTGCGGGTTTGTGTTGGTTCTAGTACATAGCTATCGCTGGCAGTTACTCCAGGACCTATTTTACGTCCTATATAACCTTGAGTAGGTTTAAGTTTTGGGTTTTGTGTAAGTTGATCAAGGGTACTACGCAACAACTGCTTGTTTGCAGGTGTTTGAAAAATTTCAGGTAAAAAATCTTCTGAGCGTATACGCTTAGCCATATTAGACTACTCCACTATTTGGAGCAGTACGCAACTGTGTACCAGTAAGTGCATCAATTATCTGTACATCATTGACTGTAGCCGCATTGACAAAAATTTCATTTGCCTGTGAGCGTATTTCATATAAATCACCAAAACTTTTCAGTGGATCAGTTGGTACAAGTACAACTGAACTGATGATGCTTCCTAATCTATCATGTAGGTAAGCACTGAGTTCACTGAAGAAAAACGTATCACCAAAATCCCAATTATCGATAGTAAAGTATGTGTTCATTGCACTTACAACTTGACTTTTTATTTCACTTACACTTGCAGTGCTGGCAGTATTTTTAACACATTTTATTGTTGCTTGTAATTCAACTGCGGCCTTTGTACCAAAAAGAGGTTTGAATGTTACACTATTCAGTATAATATTATCACTGATCATTTTGTATTGATCCAGCGTACTATAACTTGTGGTTAACTCATCTATTGTTGGCTTTGCTGGCTCAGCTACAGTTCCGGTACTGTCACGAATAAAGTTCTGATAAGCAATATAATAAGATTGTGTAACTAGATACAAGTCGATTATGTTTGTAGTTCCTGGGTCAATACGTCTACTCAACGGAGCATTGTGTCGATACTGAAAGTACAAACCTTGTCTTCCTGTATATGTTTCGTATCCTGTTACTTCTGCTATGGTTCTTGTTCCTTCGTAGTCGACTGTGAGCTGATAGAACTTTTTGTCTGTATATGCATAAAACACTTGCTTGTCGGGATACTCGCTTTTAACAAGTTCAATTGCAGATTTTGTAGCAAAAGAACCTATTACTGTACCTTCTGCTAATGGCAAATATCTTTCTAGGTTATCAAAATCTACTGTTTGTTGTAGATAAATTCTTTTGTTATTAGGATTGACAGTTGGAGCAACAAGTGTTTCAAAATAATCTGGATTGTCTGGAATACCGTCGTTGTCAGAATCTTTATAGGATATTCTTACTCTAAAGTCATCTACAAAACCATCTGCTTCTACAGGCTGATCGATAATATCTAAAACTTCATCACTATTAAGTGTCGAACTGCTATCTGGTAAATTGTTTGTCTTTAGTACGTTTATAAAATCATTTATAACTGTACCAGTTTTTGGATCATAAACTTTTTGTGTACCATCATAAAAAAATCTTGTTTCCAAAACACTAGCCCAAAAACGTTGCAAACTACGAGAACTAACTGTATATGTAACACCATCAGTTTCGAAAGCAACTAACCAACTGTTATCTAAACCTGTGCCGCTGGTATTCTGTGCATTGGCAAGGCTGAAAGTTGTTGCACTATTAAGATTTGTGCTTGTGATCACATACCAAGTTTCGGATGTATTATCATAACCAAGACCAAAATCTCTATATAGTTCTATGTTTTCACGCATTGTTGTTTCGATTGCAACTGGCAAATCTGTTACAAAGTTAGGAATAACTTGTGTTGGTACTGCATTAGTCGGAATAAAATTATTAAGCGTAACTGGACCAGTTCCATCAGCATTGTTACCAACTCCAAAATTAGTACCATCAAGTTCTAATGCTGTTACAGTTGCCCATAAAACCATTTTATCACCGGGCAATGTTGGAGATCCAACTGCTAGTCTGTTAGTTGCAGTAAAATATTGTCCAGCTGGTGGAGTAAATTTTACCAGTCCACCTTTGGCAATGTATTTTTTATTATCACTTGCCTGCGGCCCAACTGGTGCTGGTGCATTATTAGACACAAATCTAAAAAAACCAGTAGTTTCGTTGTTGCTTGTAGTGCTTTGACTCCAGTTTAGATTTAATCCAGTTAACGAAGGACGTAAGAAGTTTTGATAATAAAACTCCTGCATTCCTCTACTTGCTAGTACGGGTTCAACTTGATTAACAATAACATCAGTTATATCATTTTGATCAACAAATGTAAAAGTAAAACTTGGTACCGCAGTATTCTCGTATATCATGCCATCACTGGCAAAAATATTTGTACTTGAGTATTTTCCAGTGATATCAACAAGATCCAAGTATCTACTAGTACCAATTGAGCTTCTATTTACAGCTTTGGACTTGATTATAGTTGAATAAAGTGTATATGGAAAATTATTATAATCTTCACCGTTTACCATTCTGTTCTGTGTATAGAACCTAGCTGGTGCACGTTGTTTGATGTCGTTTATATTTTCTCTATTAGCAGCGTTGCTTACGGGTTGTGTTAATGCACAAGTAAAAGTTATTGTTTCGTTACGCCCAGTACGACTTACATATGCAATTGATATTGTAACATTTTGCATTTCGTCTTGATTGATTATATAATTCAATCCATTGGATGCACGCACATAAGTTCTAAAACTGCCAACTGGTATACTACTGAATACACCATCTCCAAAATTAAGATTTATTTGATCATTAGTTCTTGATGTTATGGAAAAATATCTTCGTTGCTCAGGAGTAAGTTCTTCTACTGCTCCACTGTAAATGTTTTCAACATATTCCCATTCGTTTTCGATATTGCCTTGAGAATTAAGTTGATACAACCAAACATCTTCATTGTTAATTCCTTCGATGTTGACATTTACAACTCTGTTTGAAATTCTTTCACCCAGATTGAAATCTAGATCTTGTAAACTACCTTGTTTGAATAGGAAGAAAAAGCCAGTGTTTGCACTTGCAAAACCTTGTTTATCATTTCTATAAAGTATATTAAAGGCACCATTTGGTGCAGGCGAAGGTTCATATACATAGGTTTTGTCTTGCGATGTAGCACATACTGCTTCAAAACCCATTGCAGTGCCGTTAACTGTGCTTGTAAATGGTATAACTGGCAAGAACCCTTGCAGTAAATTGATAGCATACTCATCAGTTTGTACACCTAAAATGGTTTGTGAATTAGCAGGACGACCAAAACGTTGACTGTTATCCAATGCTGCATTGATTATAACTGTGAATTGCTCTAACCAATTTGCGTTTGTAGTGTCATTCCAATTTACTGTGATATTTGATAGGTTTACACCAGTAAAATCAACTACGCCTTCTGTGGTGCTTATGCTCTGTACTTTTAGAAATCCTTGTGCAGCAGTATTACGTTTAGGTGTATAACTTACTAATTCTGCTAGTCTGTTGACACTGTCTCTTCTTTCGGCAGTATCGATAAAATTTTCTCTGGTGTTGAGATCATTTCTAAAACTACCTGCTTGTCCCATAAATGCCATAACATCGAGTAGTGCAATAAATTCACTTGACTCGATATAGTCATTAAAACTTTCTGGATAGTATAAGCGTATATAATCGATAAAGCTCTTGCGAAGTGTTTCAAAATCATAACTTTGAAAGTCTGCTTCACGGTATGTCTGGTAGATTCTTTTCCAATCTTCAACACCAAATATACTAGTCTGTCTTGTAGTCTTAGCCATGTGTATTTCCCTTACCTAGTATTTATCTACAAAATAAACTACGTAGTTTATACTAGACGTCTGAGTATGCGGCTCGTTGTTGTTGATTGTCAAAGAATACAGTTAATGTGTTTGCGTCTTGACCTGCAATTGTTTGTACTTCAAGTTCGCAGAGAAAGCCATTTTCTTGTGCAAAAACATTTATATCTGATATTTGTATGCGAGGATCTTGTGCTACAACACGTTGTAATTCAGTTATGATAGCCTGTGATGTTTGTGCATTTTGTGGTTCAAATATTAGACTCCACATTGTTGTACCAACATCAGGTCTGCCAGGCATTTCGCCTTGCCTTATATTAAGTGCATTCAAGAGGTCGGCTTTGATAAGTTCAAAATCAGTTAGTGTATAATTCTTGAATCTACCTACTGTGCTATATCCGATTACTGATGTCATAACGTATTTATGTGACTATTCCGGTGACTTTTTTGTTAGCCACCACAGATTCAAGAGCAGTATCAATTTCTGTTCGTATTACAGTTCCTGTGGTTCCTGATGAGCCTTTGGTAAATCCTTGTATCTCGGTGCTGATTTTTTGTGTAGTAAGATTTACTGCATACTGTCCACCTTTTACAAGTTCATTCATTTGCCCAGCAGTGATATTGTTGCTCAATGAACCATTCAGAGTTTTGCCAAGAACTGCACTGCCTTCTGTCCATTTCTTAACTGCGTCAACTCCAAACTTACTAGCACCACTTACCAGACCAGCTAGATCAGCTTCATCTTCTAAGCCTGTAACAACGCCTGCATTTTGCAAGCCGTTAAGTCCTTTGGTAAACAAATCAGTTTTTGTTAAGTCCTGGATGCTTTCGTTGTTTAGAAAATCACTTACACCATTGATTCCTTGATTACCAGTCCATACACTTGAACTGCTTAACACAGTGTTGAGGTTGCTTGTAGCATCTTTCAAAAAGAAGTCACTAGTACCAGGTTTCAAAAATCCAGCATCTTCTAGTTCAGGGGCACTGAATCCAAACTTACCTACTCCTTTATCGTTTGATATTTCATTTGCTTTTTGATCAACTTGTTTACTAGATTGAGCTAACATACCTGTGACTTTTTCAGGTGGTATTTTACCAACATTATTTGTTGCATTGGCTTGTTTTTCGTAATCACCTTTTTCAATCTTTTTAATTTCTGTGGCTTCGGTTTTGTTGATTGCTTCTTTGGTTTTTGGCTCTAAAGGTACAGTTGTACTAGTACTGGACAAGTTTGTGGTTGTATTAACTCCTGTACCTCTTTCAGCATAAGGTTCATGAGTTGGCACTCTTGTGGCAATTGTTTCGATTGCCGATGGTTCTGGAATCCAACCTTGTTGCGGTGAAAACTTTGTATCAGGCAACCTAAGTTTTGGAATTTCTTGAGCCTTTGGCACATCGCCTGCAGATCCACTGTTAAGTTTGATACAACCAGCTTCTAGCGTAAGTGCTGATCCAGCACCCCAGCTTCCAGTATTGCTTTTCAACATCATTGAGCTATCGCTTTTCAAACCAATCATGCTTTTGCTATAGGCCAATAGACTGTTTGTTCCTGTGAGGTTGAGACCAGCACTTTCTAAACTCATAGAGGTTTTAGCATGCATGTTGATACTGCCAGTTTCACTGTTTAAGTTAATATTTTTATCTGCATGCATGTTGATTTCGCCAGCACTTCTAATGTTTAGACTGTTTGAAGCATAAACGTCGATTGTGCCTTCTTTGCCTAGTTCAATCCAACTTTGTCCGTTGGCATGCATGATATGTATTGTTTGCCCATCTGGAGTATCATTCATCATGATTTGATGGCCTGCACTGGTACGTAGTCTTATGAGATTGTCTTCATTGGTTTGACTTCCATCATCCATTACAAAACTATGTCCACCTTTTCGACCAATTACGTTTACTTCATTTGGTTGTAAAGTTGAATTGTTTAGTTTTTGTTGTAATTGTGCATCAGTAAGACCTCCTGAATAAACTGGTCGTCCTGGTGTGCTTATGCCAAAGCACGTGCTAGGAGATTCTCTTTGACTGTTTGAAGTTATAGGACCAATCAAAGGATCAGCTATCACACCTTGTGCAAGCATTTGTCCGGCAAGAACACTGTGTACTGGTTTTGTTTCTTCAAAAAATCTTGGATTTTCTGCTATTGCTTTGTTGCTATTGTTTATTTCTACTACAGGCAACTTTGATTTGTTAGCTAACAATGGAGAATTGCTATCGTCCACATATTTCTTACTTGCACCAATTGCTGGTACCATATGATTCAATCCTGGTTCTATTGGCATACCCATATAGTAACCTTTGCTCGGATCTCCATCGACAAAGAAACACAAAACTTTTGTTCCTAAATCAGGCGGTGTACCCCAGAATCCGTAACTTTGGTTGTTTCCAGTAAAACTACCTGGTCCAGTTGGTTGTGGTACACTCTGTTGTGTATAACCGTAAAAAGGACTAAGATAATTTACTGTTCGCCAAAGACTTTTGTTATTTTTATCTGAACCTGCTAAATGTGTAATATAAACTTGGAGTCTTCCGCTGCGTGTAGGATCAACATTGTTTACTACCTCGCCGATAAACGGACCGCTCTCTGCAGGTGTACCACCTGCATCTTGTTTAAAGTTTTTTTGAACTCCAACACTTCTTTGATAGTTTTCATTTGCCATTTATAATCCTTATTTAAAAGCACCTGAAGTGGTTCCGCCACCTCTGTTGCCCACTACTGTTGCGCCTGCTTTTACTCTGCGTTTGGATGCTGCAAGTCTTCGTTGTGTCCTTCTTTTCAACAACGAACCGCCAAATCCTGTATTACCGCCAGCATCATCACTTACAGTGTTACTGCCAGGTTTAGGTGGAACTAGTGGTTGCGAACCTCCTGGGTTACCACCTACGGCTGCTGAACTTCCGGCATAATCCACATCGCCATTTATTCCTGACTCTGTAATACGTCTTGTGGACGCATTATTTACTGCAGGTCTTGGCTTAGGAACTATTTCACTTGCTTTATTGTCCAATGGTGTAAGCCCACTTGGTCTTGTTGAACCCGAGATATAATCAGGTGGACGATTTACACCAGTAGGTGTACCGCTTGAACCTTTACCTCTTGGGTCAAGAAAATCTCCGCCGCCTCTTGATCCCACAGGCACTGGTGTTTTCTTACTGGTTCTAACAGTTTCTCCAGAGCCGCCAAAAGCATCCAAGCCAGGTTCTTCAACTACATTAGATTGTAATTTTTTCTGTGCTGGACTATCAACCGCAGTATCAAAAGTTCTAATTGCACCATGTAAACGTTGTGTAAACTGTCCTGCTTTGAAATAATTATATATTTCAATACCAGAAAACACAATGCTTTCTTGTGCAATGTTAGTTTCTCCGGTTATACCACTTTTCTTAAAATTTTCTTTAAACACAGGTGTTAGTCCTGTAGCCATGTCGTAGTCAACTACTCGATTAAAACGTATTTCATATAGGACTTCACTGCTATTACTATTAACACTACCGTCAGCTTCAAAACTTCCAAGGGTAACTTTGTTATAAAAAATTTCACTTTGTGTAATAAAATCTGGATCTCCAACTATTGTAATTTGGCTTTTAGCAACGTCTGCTGGACTATATAACCTTGATGCTAGTTCTGCAGCTGGACGAGTACTTTCGCCTTCTCCACCTTGCATGCTTTGACTAGGAGCAGTTTGAAAAAATTTCTTTTCTGCAAAACGTGCATCTCCTACAACAGTATCTGATTCATCATTCAAACCATCTTTACCAACTGATTGAAGATAGTTACTGTTTACATCAATTTCAAAATCCATTACTTCTGTGTTTTGCCCTGTAAACCAATAGTTAAAAAGTTTATGTACTCCTCTGTACATTGCTGGAGGAAAATATGGAGAACGTGGAGTGTTAATTTGATATCTGCTAACAAAATATTTTATTCTGTACGCATAGTCTTTACGTTTTTGATCATAACCAATAGGCGTTGCAGTTTGTGTAATTCTATACCATTGCACTGTTTTTACTGGCGGATTTTCAATTCTGGCACCTGTTTTTTCGTCAAAGGCAACTGTTTGTTGTGCAGTTATATAGGTGCTGTTTTTTATTACCTGATCAATCAACTGAGTTATTTGTGTACCTGCAGCTATACTATATTCTCTACTGTCTACATCTAACGCTTGTTTGCCCTGATTAAGTTTTTGATTTGGATCTGGGTTGGTTTGCATTGCAGTGCGTTTTTTATCTACAGTGCCTTGTTTTTTCATCTTGGCATCTTTAAGTCCTGCAACATCTTCTAGTTCAATGATGTATTCGTCTGGTATTAAATAGCCTTTCTTTTCAACAATATCACGCTGATGTTGATTTAAGGCATCACTAAGTCCTTGGGTAACAGTTCGGTCAGCAAGACCAACTTTTTTTGCTGGTGGAGTTCTTTCAGCTACTTCAAGAGCTTCGTCATCGTCTGTGTCTGCAATCTGACGTTGCGAGTCTAACAGTTGTGTGTTTCCGTTTAGGAGTGTCTGCACATCACCAGCACTCAGTTGAAAATTAAATGGTATTGTTCCCCTGGCAGTACTGTATCCTACTGTGGTTTGCGGAACTGTTGCTTCAACATTGTAAACCACTGCGTCTGTATTAACTTTATAGGTTATGTTTGAAAATTGAAATGGTATAAATTTTTCTACAAGTGCATTAGGATCACTGGTTTGCTCTGCACCACTTGCAGGATCACTGCTCACTAGATTTCCTTGATCATCGTATCCGTAGAATCGTATAACCATTAAAAACGTTTGCGAGTTGACATTAACATCTTCTATATTCTCATGAGCGGCACATGCCTGCGACAATCTGCTTAACAATGTTATACCTTGAGGTTCAAGTATATTGAATTTCATGGTTTGTACATTATGTGGAGATTGTGTTTCTTGTGTTCCAATAGCACAACGTATTTCAAGATCTTCAATGTAAAAGTCTAAATCAAAGTATTCATTGCGTTGTCCAACTGGTGCACCGCCTGATTGAATAATCAACTGATCTCCAGGCAGAACTTTTTTATCAGTTGAAAGTAGCTGTTTGTATTCATCAGTATTCATGATATAGATAGAAATACTGTAGGTTTGACTTGCTAAACTTGCTAGTTTATTTGGTGTAGGCACAATGGTTTCCATGAATTCTGATGCCACTGCAACCCTTCCTTCAACCACCTGACTAGCATTACCAACACTGTTAGGTGTTGTTGTGGTTGAATCATCATCGGTTGCACGTGTCAAAGCGCCACCTGTGCCACCGCTTTCTACTGTTGTTGAGACGCCGTTTGGTCCAACAGGTCCTTTGTTTTGTGTTTGCGAAAGTTTTACAACGGGTTGTGCACCGCCCACAGTACTAGTCGAACCAGACCCTTTGTTGTCTCCGAGTTGCTGGTCTTCGAAGGTTCTTAGATTGCTTTGAGTAGCATTTGAAGGTTTGTTTAAACTGGTAATTACGGGTTTTACCTCTTGATCAACATTGTCAAAAAAGAAATTATCGCCAGCAATAGGCGTAGTAAATCTTGCAGTGTCAACAGATGCAATTGATTCATTTTTAACAATTGATCCAGCACTATCACGTGGTAGATTGTTTGTTACTTCAAAGCTGTTTTCATTTTTTTGAGTCGTTGTACGTACTTCGCCTAGTTCGCTAGTAAGCACATTTGTCTCTACTATGTTCTTAGTAATTTTTGATTTGGTAGTAACGTATCCAGGTTGGTTTTTCAACCCTTCATTTTGTCCATTAAGATTTTGTAGCGTTTTTCTTGTTAGTTTTACACTTTCGTCACTTTTGTTCCATTCATCAGTGATGTTGCTCCATCTTGCACCAGTCCGTGCTTGTTGTTGCAGACTTTTTACCGCAAGTTTCTGACGGTTTATTTCAAGTTGTTGAGTTAGTCTGGCTGCATTTAATTCCGCCGGAGTTGTCATATTAGATTCCTAATACTGTTTTCAGTGTGGATTCTTGTGGTAGATAGATAGTAGTGCCACTTGTAAAATCAAACAATGGATCTTGAAGTTGATTTGGATTGCGTTGTGCAAATACCCACCAAAGATTTGAGTCACCGTATAAGTCAAATGCCAAAAGATCAGGACGCAGATTGTAGGTTTCGTTAATGGTAAAACTTAAATCATCAATGAGTTTTGGTATTGGTCGATCAACCATTAGTCCAAGATATTGATTTTGAACCACTGGAGTGTCATAATATGCACTTGTACTTGCGTAAGAATTGGCCATTACCAGAATCCTTTCTTGATTAGGTTACCATTTGCATATTCTTTAAGGCTGAATACTTGACTAACTGCTTGTCTACTGACGATTGGTAAGAGATTAATAGTCATTGACATTTTGGTTGGAACATAGGTAGCACCTTTTGAACCGAGGTTACCTGGAGTTGGTTTAAAAGGTTGAGCACCAGCCTGCAATGGTTCACTACCTCCGTTACCTGCGTTTGTTACTGCGGTTTTAAGTCGGTTTAACGCACTGAAATTGCCATTTGAAGTTGCAGTTGCTAAAGGTTTTTGAAACTGCAATTGATCATCTCTGTTTATGTGTCGACTTCTTGCACGTATATAGTTAACATCATTTGGTAGGTTGTAGTTAAATTCTGTGATCGCACAAGGGGACTCATTGAATTGATATTCTCCTAATCCTGAGAGATATAATAAAGGTGGAGGCGAACCACGTTGTGCATCTTGTCCGTAGAACATTTTACTACAACTTTTCAAAAAGTGTATACATGCCAACAAATATTCAGCTTCTATTGTGTCTTGTGCAGTAAATTCGGCTACTATTTGTACAGTTTGTACACTTGAATTTTTATAAAAGTAGTGTTGATAGTTACTGTGTGTTGGCGAATACGCATTGTATTCTGCTCTGTATTGCACATCAATGGTCGGTGTATATGGAAAAATAATGCCGTCGGTTACTGCTAGTGGTGCCAGTATACCTGGATTAGGATCTTTGTACAAATAGGTTGCTTGCGGTGCTAGACGGAGCTTGACACGCCAATCACCATCAGCATTCTTCACACCTGATGCTTCTCGCATCTCATTTACTGTTTGTTGTTGTCTAGCTTTTTCTTTAAGTGCTTGTGCATCAAGAGCTGCTTGTTCTTGTTGAGAAATAGCAGCCTGTTCGACTCCGTCTACGCCTTCACCTTCGGCTCCATCTCCTATATCTGCTGTAGGATCGTCACCTACCAGACTTTCGCCATCATTTTCAACACGATCTTCTGGTGCTAGTATTGGATCGCCAAATTCGTCAAACTGTGCCGCTTCTGTATCACCAAAATCGTCAACTCCGAATTCATTCACTTCATCTGGTGAATTTATTGGATCTCCGAATTCATCAAATTGTGCTACTTCTGGATCGCCAAAGTCGTCTACACCAAATTGATTAACATCTGATGGTGACTCATAGTCTGCAAAGTCATCAACTTCGGCACCAAAGTCATTGTTGCTATAATCAGCAAAGTCGTCAACTTGTGCTGGTGTATTAATTTCACCAAAATCGTCTACCTGAGCACCAAAGTCGTTATTGCTATAATCAGCAAAGTCATCTACTTGTGCAGGAGCTTGAAACTCTGCAAAGTCATCTACCTGTGGCGGGCCTTGAGAGATTCCTGAAAAATCATCTACTTGTGTAATGTTTCTACTCGGCCCGCCAAAATCATCCACTTGTGGAACCGGTGTACCACTGAAATCATCTACTTGTGTTACGTTTCTTGTACGATCACTAAAGTCATCTACCTGTGGAACCGGTGTTCCTGAAAAATCATCAACTGGCGACTCGACTTGTGGTGGACGGGGTGGTGGTGCTGTAGGTACTGGAGTTTGAGCTCCGATTACATCTGGTGGCCGTGTTCCTAGTTCAGGTCTTGGTGTTGGAGTAACTACAGGTCCTTGTGCGTCAAATTCTGCTTCAAATGCCGCAGTCTCGTCTATTGGTGGCCTTGGTGGCGGTGGTGCTGGAAATGGGTCTGGAGCCGGTGTCCTATCACTAAATGCTTGACTTGCAATAGTACCACCACCTTGAAACGCAGTTCCTGAGCCAGTGGTGTTAGAGACAGTTTCTGATGCTGGCGGTGATGTTACAGTTGGAGTTGGTGGTGTTGTAAACGGCCTACCCGTAACTGGATTAATTCTTGTATTTGATGTTGAACTTGATGGCGATGTTACAGTTGGTGGTGGTGTGGTTGTACCAGTAAATGCAGATCCTGATCCAGGAGTTGTTCTTGGAGTATCTTCACTTTGAACGTTTTGTGACTTTTCACTTGTCACCCGTCCAAAATTACTGTTAGCCGCACGTGTCCCTACACTATCAGTTGTATAATTACCCAATTCACTTGCAGGTATATTCGCTAGAGTTGCCAAAGTACCAATAGGTGCTTTTGGATACTGCTGTGCTAGTGCGTTCATTCTAGCGGCTTTTTTTGGATCGTAACCGGCCATAGTGTCTCCTATAGTCTTATTTATGCTCACCAAAAACTGCGTAGTTAATGATTGACTTCTGATAAGTAATGTTGTATAATGTTACAGTTATTAGGCTAAGGAGAATCGTATGCCACAGGTGAGAACACCTAGAAAAGTAAACTATCTAAACAACAGAGATATTTTAAAAGAAATTTGGAAAAGCAAAAACACTTACTGTTCATATCTAGAACGCGAGTATGCACAGTACGATATAATTGTACCAAGTGTTGACAAAATAAATCAACGCACTGTTGCCGAAGCCAGACGAAACAAAGCTGATAGAATCAAAAGAGAAACTGGCGAGATCGTTAATCCTGTTAAACTCAACAACCAGGAACTGGTGTTTCGTGTTGTTTGTTGGGATCATATTCCAATGGTACCAAAAAAACTCACCAAAGCACAGGAAAAGAAAAAAAGCAAATTAGAAGAACTGCTGGAAATGGACGATGTAGATATCGAAGATGATGGATTACAAGAACTCATGAGCGATGTTGAACAAGATCTCAACTATGTAAAACTTAACTTTCCTCCTTTTTGGCACTACATGATTGATGAAAATCGTATTCCATATGTTGTTGGTAAATCGCATTGGGTAGGTGGCATGGAAAACGGATATTTTTCTAAAGATCATGGCAAAATGACAGACAAACTTGCACACATGTTTATAAAACTGTGTGAACGTTATGCAACAAGGTCAAACTGGCGTGGCTACACATACAATGAAGAGATGCGTGGACAAGCATTGTTGCAATTGAGTCAAATTGGCTTACAATTTGATGAGAGCAAATCGCAAAATCCATTTGCATACTACACTGCTACTATAACAAACAGTTTTACTAGAGTCTTAAACATAGAAAAGAAAAATCAAAACATAAGAGATGATATACTTGAACAAAATGGATTGAATCCAAGTTGGACAAGACAGTTCAACAACTCACCAGACGCAAAAAAACTACAACCAGAATTGGCTAAAAAATAGGAATATACATGGGTTTGTTTAAAAAAGCTCTCGTGTTTACAGATATTCACTTTGGCATGAAAAGCAATAGCATCATGCACAACCAAGACTGTGAACAATTTGTTGAATGGGCAGTACAACAAGGCAAGTTGCATAACTGCGAAACTGCTATATTCATGGGCGATTGGCATCATCACAGAGCCAGTCTAAGTTTACAAACCATGCACCATAGTCTACGTGCATTGGAAAACCTATCAAGAAGTTTTGACATCACTTACTTTATTACAGGAAACCACGATTTGTACTACAGAGACAAACGTGATATCTATAGTTTTGAATGGGCTCGTCATATACCTAACCTAAAAATATGCAACGATTGGTTTGAACAGGATGATGTAATACTGTGTCCTTGGCTGGTTGGGGACGATCATAAGCAGATAAAAACTGCAAGTGCCCAGTACATGTTTGGACATTTTGAACTTCCGCACTTTAAAATGAATGCCATGGTTGAAATGCCTGATCATGGAGAAATCAAATCAGAACACTTTCAGCAGTATGGCACAGTGTTCTCAGGACATTTTCATTTGCGTCAGCAGAAAAACAACATCAACTATATCGGCAATGCGTTCCCACACAACTTTTCTGATGCAGGAGATGACCAACGTGGTTGTATGATACTTGAATGGGGCAAAGAACCAGAATACATTGCTTGGCCAGATCAACCATTGTACAAAGTACTTGACTTGTCGCAGGTAATTGACTATGCTGATACCATACTGAAGCCAAAGATGCATGTTCGAGTAAATTTAGACATAGAAATATCCTATGAAGAAGCAAACTACATCAAAGAACAGTTTGCAACCAAGTACAAACTGCGTGAGATGGCACTTATACCAAACAAACGCAGTGCCTTAGAAGAAGAACTACAACCCGGAGACATAAAGTTTGAAAGTGTTGATCAAATTGTCACAGAACAAATTATAAACATTGATTCAGAGTTCTATGATAACAAACTGTTATTAGAAATCTACAGAAGTCTGTAATTATGCTTTACACAAATTTTATCAAAATAGTTAAACAGTATGTGAACATTTTAGATATACTTAGTGTGCCAACCTTTGATCAAGACTTTGACGTGTTAAGAAATAGATTACTCAAAACAAAAAAACAAGAGTATAATCACAGAGATTATTATGTAATAGAACATTATGATCCACAATATTATTTGCCACATTGTCCATATAGTCTAACCACTTTCAATCTAGTACGCACATTTCAGGAAGTTGATATATCTTTAGGAAGAACAATAATATTTACAAACAATCTTGGATACATCAATGAGTTCAAAGTATTAATACCAGAAGACTTGCATCAGTTTGGCTTACCAATTGTGTTTGACAAATACCTGTCAAACATGCCTTTTACTCATATTAAAAGTCAAGATTGTAAAGATTATCAAGATATTCCTATCAACAATACAAAAATTGAAAAAAATTGTTTAACCATGATTGGAAAAGACCGAGTGCATCGCAATGTATTGTATACCCATATCAAAACAAATGACTACCTAAACCAAATTGCTACTGTATATAATGGAGGCGACCGCACACCTTTTTACAAAGGACCATTATGAAGGTTAGGATCTATACTAATACAAAAACCAGAAACAACGAAAACTGGAATACCTATGGAACATTCCAAACTGGCATACATCAAAAATACAAAGATCCAATTATCACTGGTGAATCAGCAGGACACGATAAGATTGGTACAAAGCATTTCCAGCAACAATTTTATCAAAAAATTGGCATTGATATTGTAACAGAAACTGTTTTTGATTACCCTTATCCTAGCATCACAGAAAAAATATTGAGACCAATTTTGAATAAAAGAATGTTTTTGGTTGTAGGACCTGCTTATACCTTGCAATTCTTAAAGACTAAAGGATTCCAAACATTTAGTCCTTTTATCAATGAAGACTACGATGAAATACATGATCCTATTGATCGAATGAATTTTTTGTTACAAGAAATAGATCGTTTGGTAACATTACCAATTGACTCTATACGTGATGCCGTGTTAAACTATAAATCAGTATTAGATTCAAACTTTACTACTGTTGTGAACTTAGAAAAACTCGAACTAGAAGATTTAAAAGATAGATTATCAAAAATATGATTCAAGTCAAAGACCTTACAGTAAAAAATTTTATGAGTGTAGGTAATGCTACACAAGCTATCAACTTTGATAGACAGGATCTCACATTGGTATTGGGAGAAAATATCGACTTAGGTGGTGATGGATCACGTAACGGTACTGGTAAAACTACTATAATAAACGCACTGAGCTACGCACTGTATGGAGAAGCACTGACAAACATACGCAGAGATAATCTCATAAACAAAACCAATTCAAAAGGCATGCTGGTTAGTTTAGACTTTTGTATTGGAGAACAGTGCTACAGAATTGAACGTGGACGTAAGCCAAATGTATTAAAATTTTATATAAATGACAATGAACAACTAGCAGAAGATTACGCACAAGGCGACAGTAGAGAAACACAAGGTGCAATACTAAAACTGTTGTGTATGAGCCATACTATGTTCAAGCATCTTGTGGCACTAAACACCTACACTGAACCTTTTTTAAGTTTAAAACAAAACGATCAAAGAGAAATAATTGAACAACTGTTAGGTATTACACAACTCAGTGAACGTGCAGAAAAAATCAAAGAACTTAGCAAACAGACACGTGATGATATCAAACAAGAAGAAATGACCATTAAAGCATTGCAAACTGCTAATGATAAGATTGGTGAACAAATACAAGCACTCAAACGAAGACAAACACTGTGGATGAACAAAAAAGCAGAAGATGTCAAAAAGTTTGAAACTGCTATCAACGACCTTGCACATGTTGATATCGAAGCTGAACTATCTGCACATGCTGAACTTGCCAGTTGGACAGAATTAAATAATACACAAATACAACTACAAAAAGACATTGCCGCACTAACTGCACAGATTACTAGAGCAGAAAAAGATGTTGCCAGGACTAAACGTGCATTAGAAAGTTTAGAATCAGGAACCTGTGGTAGTTGTGGACAAAGTGTTGCACACATGGAAACACATCAACAACATGTGGCAAAGGCACAGGAGGAATACAATGGGGCAAGTGATTTCCTTAGAGAAGTACAGGAAGGTATTGATGCACTCAAAGCAGATAAAAAAGAAATACCAGCGAGACCAAGAGTTTTTTATGATAGCCTGTCTGATGCACACAATCATCGATCAACACTATCCTCACTTGAAACACAGTTACAAAGCAAACGTGCAGAAGCCGATCCTTACATTGATCAAATAGTAGAAATGCAAACCACTGCCGCTACTGAAATATCCTATGACAAACTAAATGACCTTACAAGACTACATGATCATCAAGACTTTTTACTAAAACTGCTAACAAACAAAGACAGTTTTGTTCGTAAACGTATTATTGATCAAAATCTCAGCTACTTGAATTCAAGGCTTACACACTACCTGGATCGAATAGGCTTGCCACACACAGTCGTATTTCAAAACGATTTGACTGTTGAAATACAAGAACTTGGTAGAGATCTAGACTTTGATAATCTTAGTAGAGGTGAAAGAAATCGGCTAATTATTAGTATGAGTTGGGCTTTTCGTGATGTATGGGAGAGCCTGTACGGAGCTATTAACTTACTTTTTATTGATGAAATGATTGATTCGGGCATGGATACTTCGGGTGTTGAAGCTGCACTAGCCTTGCTAAAGAAAATGGCAAGAGAACGTGGCAAAAGTATTTGGTTGGTATCACACAAAGACGAACTAGCAGGGCGTGTAAATAATCTGTTGAAAGTTGTAAAAGAAAATGGCTTTACAAGTTATAGTACAGATGTTGAAGTTGCTTAATGTTTACAATAGAAATTTTCCACGATCAATTAACAGAATACAAACTTTTTGTAGACGAACAACTTATTTCTGAAGGAATGTGCAACCGGACTGTAGAGCTGTGTGTTCCAGAATCTTTGGTTAGTATTTGGTTTTATCCATGGAAAATAGTACCAACCATTAGAATAAACAATTTTATAGTTAATACCGGTCTTGCTGAGATTGATTTATACGATCATAAATTTGATGTAGAGTTAACAAACGACTTTTACCAAAAATATCATCAAAACGATATTGCCAGTAGAATGGATTTGTTTTATCAAACTGACAATGGTAAAAATAACGAACAATTATTTGACGAGATAATTGGCTTTAACACTCACGATGATGTTGTTAAACAAATTAAAAAGGTATTAGATGTCAGATAAATTTGTTTTTGTATATGTGCCGATACAAACTGTAAGTTACCCATCTGCTGCTTATGGAATGCTAAAACCTGTTATAGACCGGAACAAATTAACAAGTGAATTGTGCGATCTTAACATACTCCTGAATAAAGAGCTTTCTAACAGTGAATTTGATGATCTATACAACTGGTCTGCATATGCTAAATCAGAGATCACTACAAAATTGAAAAATAAAGTGGTGGAAATTGCTTGTAAAAAATTAGGTAATTTCAATGGCTGGTTAGCATTTAGTGTATTCAGTTTTTACAATGCAAGAATTGTAAATTTGTTGCTAAGGCATATGAAAGACAAGCAAAGAAATTTCAAAATTTTACTAGGCGGTAATGGATGTAGTTCTTCATTAGCCGAATTTGATAACAAAGAATTTGGACACTATTGCCTGGATAACAAATTATGCGATTATGTAATTTTTGGCGAAGGAGAAGTTGCACTCAACGAATTGTTAAAGGGAAATGACACCTATCCTGGTATTAATAAAAGTAATTTTCAACAAATCACAAACTTAGATCTTTTGGAGTTTCCTGATTATAAAGGTATAGACTGGTCTGCTTATGTTGATCCAAGACTGATGATTACAGGAAGCAGAGGTTGTGTTAGAAAATGTACATTTTGTGATATTGAACTTTCTTGGCCAAAATTTAGATATCGCAGTGCAGAAAACATTGTGGAAGAAATTAAGAAAAATTTTTACGAAACAGGAATCACACAATTTGAATTCACTGATAGTTTGATAAACGGTAGTATAAGCAACTTTGACAAGTTCAATAAATTACTAATAGAAGAAAAAGCTAAAGATTCAGCTCTTGCTGATATAACCTATACTGGGCAGTTTATATGCCGGCCGCAAAAACAGATGCCAGAACAAACCTATGAATTAATGCACAACGCCGGATGCACACAAATCACAGTTGGTATTGAAAGTTTCAGTGAAAGTATTCGAGATCACATGAAGAAAAAATTTAGCAACGAAGATATAGATTACCATTTTGAAATGTGTGGTCGTTGGAGTATTCCAAATATACTATTGCTTATAATTGGATATCCAACTGAAACTGAACAAGATCACCAAACAAACATCAATGCTCTTTACAAATACAAAAAGTATAGTGACATGGGAACAATTTTTATGAGTCGTTGGGGTTTTACAATGCACATATATGACGGAACTCCAATAAGTGCAATGAAAGAAGAATTAGGAATAAGAGACAATAATAGTAATGTACACGGAGATGCAGTTTTTAATTGGATCAGCACTAAAAATCCGGGATTAGACTTAGCAGAAAGAATTCGACGTAGAGTTGAATTACACGAAATAAGTCATAGGTTAGGATACACCATGCCTAACAGTCGTAAAGAATTACAAACCTTGTTGAGTATTGCAAAAGACTATACAAAACAGAAAAATTTGGTTGCACAATGATGTGGATGTATAAAGGCAAACAAGTATCAGATATTCCAGAAGAATTTATTGGATTTGTATATCTAATTACAAATACAACAAATAATAGACGATATATAGGTAAAAAACTTACACAATTCAAACGCAGTAAAAAACCACTCAAAGGCAGAACCAACAAACGTAGATACACAGTTGAATCAGACTGGCGTGATTACTATGGAAGTAGCGACGAGCTTTCTGCTGATGTAGAAGCACTGGGCAAAGACAAGTTTAAACGTGAAATATTATTTTGGTGTAAGAGCAAAAGTGAACTGAGCTACATTGAAGCAAGAGAACAATTTACACATGAAGTACTAGAATCAAAACAATGGTATAACGGGCACATACGGGTTCGTGTACACCAAAAAGGCATTTTAAAAGAATAATTAAACCCCCAGATAATAATGTCATAAACAATATGACACAGGCACTACTAGAGCAATGCTCAGAGCAACTTTTTAAATTTCCCAAGATAATATGACATCGTTTGATCGAGGATGCTCGATCCACCTTGAAGTTTGCCAACGTGAGTTGTAGCCAACAGAACTAGTGCGTCAAAGGATATAGCTAACTTAAGGCTAGAATGATATGGGCTCTGTGAAACAGATACAACCCATGCGTTAGTATACTTTGCTTGAATGGGTATACATAACGTTCCGTTGTGAGACAAGGCTAGAGTAAGGGGTACAGCACAACCGCCCCTGTTACAATGTAAATCTCTTTATTCATGTGACTGGACCAACTCAGATGATGACAGTTAACTTGCCCGTAGTAGGGCAAGTATGACTAAACTATCTAGATGATAACGGAGTAATTGTTGCTGAACGATAGTGAAGCAAAAGATGTCTTTAGACATCTAATAAGTATGTTTATGGGTCTGATTAAGTTTAAACATTATACAAAAAATATAGCAATAGTACGCAATCATAAATGCAGTACCACGACTATGTTGAGTTATGTAGCACAAGCACTGTGGAATGCAGATCCAAAAGAAGAACAGTACTATCAAAACTTTCAAAACGAACGTCCAGGAGTTTATAATAAGGCTAGGCAATTTGACGAATATAAGGAGGATCTGCTTGATGCTGATCTACGAATCGCACTGTGGCGTGATCCTATTGAAAAGTTTGTAAGTGGGTTTCATCATACAATGAGCAATCCTGCAAATAAAAATTTGTGGATCAAAACTCCAAGTTTGTTAAACTTTGTTAAAGATATTGATGTGTATAGACAGAATCCAAATGTAGCAGATCATTGCGAAACAAACACCGCACGATTAGGCAAAGACAAAAGCATTTACACACACATATACAATTATAAACAGGTGCACAAGATAGCAGAACTGCTCGGAGTACCAGCATTGGATACGCATCATCGCAAAGACAACACCATGCGTGCCGGACCGACTGATCTACAGAAACTGCGTATTAAACAGGTGATGTTAGAAGATTATGTAAATGGTTGGTGCTAGTCTGGATAGTCTCTATAGAGAAAGTGTTGTATGGTTTCTCCATCAACCCACTTATTGAAGCCTACATGTTCTGTTTCAATATCATCCGTATTGGATACCACATGCGACATAGCATCATCTAGTGCCTGCATGGTTTCAAATTCCATATCAATTCTAAACTCTGGCAAGTCCATTGAACGGAATCCTAGCTTCATTCTTGTGATTCTGTAGGCATGCATAGTGGGTAATTTATCTAGGAAAAGCTTCATGTTAGCAACAAAAGTTCGTGCATCTATACCTTCTTTTACATCGGCATAAACTGTGTAAACGTTCATTATAATCTTCCTCCTAGTATTTCAAAGCCGTCAATTTTTGTTTTATAATCATCTGCTTGACCGAGATACAAATAGTCAAAACCACGTTTTTTATATATTGCACACTCGTTTTTTAGACTGCGTATGCCTAGTCGCAAAGCTGGATTCCCATAGTCCCAAGCAAACTGTAAGGCTTCTACATTTTTCTTATTATAGCATCTAAGTAAACTAAATGCAACCAGTTTTTCTTCCTTGTTGTAGTAACCGTATACTTCGTTTTTTTCATCATAGTATTCTTCGGGAAAGATAGGCATTACACTTTTGAATTGTTTGTACTTGCAGTAAGCATCATAGATTGGTTCCAGTTGATGCGGAAACGGACAGGTAATTTTTTTACAGTTTGGCATGAGATCATAGTTTGTCTGACTAAGATCAATTCTTGCGTATATCATTTTCTTGGATCTTTTCTGTGTGCAAATACTTCTTGCAGGTATTCCTCGTTCCATCCATCATAGTAGCCTCTGTGTGCTAACATACGTGCATGGTCGTTTAGTTTGGTTTTGTCTTGTATTAATACTAGTGCATATTTACCCATATTGAAACAAACACCGTTGTGTGTTTCAACAGTGTCAGGATGATCTGCTAGTGCTAGTAGATTGCGTTTTCGAAAACCTTTGCTTGTGTTCATTGTGTCGACTGCCCAGTTGAAGTAGGCATCGTCATACTGATCAGGTGCATAGGCAAATATCACAACATCATTTTTACCCAAGTACTGTTTCTTAGCAAACAAAAATAGATCACGTTCAACATCTGCGCCTAGTCTTACGTCATATTTGTTTCTCAGTCTTGACTGTCTAGCAAACGGACAGGGTGGCCAATTGCCTAGTGCTGGATGAGGCACTTCTACAAAGTTTACCAGCCAATCTTCTATATCGGCTTTTACTTGATCGATTACCAAAAGGGTTGTCCAGTCTTTTTTGCAGTTTCTAGGTTTTCCTTAATAAGACTGCCTATGTATTCACGTTCTGGTTGACTCATATGTACTATTTCACTGTAGGTCACACCACCTCGCATGTACCATACCATTTTAAGCATGTCTTCTTTAAGGCCCTTAACTTCTTTGTCCATATCCTGAATAATCTTTTCAATACGTTCAGGAGAGGATGTTAAGAGCCTGATGCGAAAAAATTAGCAACATTCAGTGTAAACGGAGTTTCGTATTGATTTTGACACTTGTCGCAGGTGATGTTCAATGGTTTTATTTCACTGGCTTCTTTGATGTGTTCAATCTTTTTTCGTATTTTATCAAAGTGTTTGTTGTCGCAGTTTTGCAAGTATTCTTTGATGTGCGTTTTATCAACTACTATATCATCACCAGCTTGTATCATTGCTATGCTATCGGCTATGGCATTGAGTGTGAGCAAACTTATATTGTTAAATGCTTGTTGTATTTTTTCTAGTTTCTCTTCTTCAGGCAAATCACTAGTTGGTAACGCTTCTAGCATCTTTTGATCTTGGAATTGAACAAGACTGTTGTCATTTTGTTCTTTGTAGGTCAACGGTTTGAAATGAATACTAACATCACCATTTACAACAGGCGTAGAATAATCTGGAACACTGATGCTTTCTAGGATTGTTCTAAGATCAATTCCAAAGTCACTTATTTCTTCGCACTTTGGACAGGTGCTTGTAAACTCCATTTCATGACCATAACTGGCCATACGTATTGATATCAACAGTGTGTCTAGATCGGCAGTGCTTATCTGCCATGGGTCTTTGAATGCTGGCACACAACTTTTCACAACATTTGCAACTGCGGCTCCGTTGAATAATGCGTCAGCAGTACGATATGATATCTCATCCAATGCAGTCATTGGATACACAGGTAGCTCTCCGTTTTCTGGCATGTCCACTATTGATTCATCATAGTATGCACCTTCACTTGGCAATTTTATATAGATTGCTGGTTGCCTAAAATGTTTTGCAAGTGGATTTTGTTGTTTTACTTCCATGTTTTTTCCTACATAAATACTGTTAACAATGTACTTATACGGCGAAAAAACGGGCTTTTAATAAATGGCAGACGACGCAACCATCGAAGAACTTACCAGAGCGGTCCAAAATCTTACCAACATTCTTGCACAAGGTAAGAACATAGATCCAAAAGAAGTTTCCAAAGTCGAAATGGCTTTGGCCAAAGCCCGTACATCGATTAGCTCAAATCAAGACGCAACAAAAAAGAATACCGACGCAGTTGACAAAGGCACCAGCAGTGTAGGAAGATTTGCAGGTGGTGTTAGTAACCTTACAAAGAGAACTGTAAACCTAGCAAAAGATTTAAACGATGCCGCAGGTGCAGTTAGAGAAAACAGAGAAGATTTTACCAGTTTAAATCCAGCAATCAAACTGACAGGCGACACAATAGCCAAAACAGGACAACTTACAGGTGGTGTAGTTGATGCACTCGGTGATGCACTCAGTGGTATTCCTGTTGTTGGTGGACTAGTTGGTGGACTTGTAAGTGGTGTTGGTAAAATAACTGCCGCTCTAGCAGAAGCAGCTGGAAATATAATCAACACTGTCGGGCCTATGCTCACTGCAGAACTTGAACGTGCAAGTAAAGCATATAGACAAGCAGGACAGGTTGGAGCATTAGGAGCAGACGGGTTAAGAGGATTAGCAAACCAAGCCATAGATGCTGGACTGAGTTTTACTACTTTTGCAGGAGTAATTAACAAGACTGCACCTGACTTGGTGTTTGCACTAGGTAACAGTGCAGATGCAGCCAAAACACTAGCAAGTACCAGTAAAGAAATGGCACCGTTTAGACGAAACTTACTTGCTCTTGGTATTACAGTAGAACAACAAAATGAACTTACTGCTGGTTATATTGGATTACAACAGAGATTAGGCAGGAATGAAGCCAGAGACAGTAGAGCACTAGCACAAGGAGCACAAAATTACATCAAGAACCTAACTGAACTTTCGAAGTTAACAGGTAAAAGTGTACAAGAACAACAAAAAGAACTTGATGATCAAATGCGTAATGTTCGAGCATCAGCAGCCATACGTGAGGTACAACGCAAACTTGGCGGGCAAATGGGTAAAGATGCCGCCGATCAAATTCAAGGTGTAACAAGTGTATTGAAACAACGTGCTCCAGCTATTGCTGCTGGTTTTGCTGATGCACTAGGTGGCAATCTAGGAACTGATGCGGCTCGTAACTTTCAACAAGCAACTGGACAAGCTGGACTTGCAATTATTGAACAGTTAAAGGCAGGGCAAATTGACAGAGACACTGCACTTGCTAAAATTCAAGAAGCAAGTGCCCAAAGATATCAAGCACTAGGCGGAGACAAATTTGCAATGGCCGTTGGTGGCATGAACACTGCACTTGAACCAGTGATACTTGATTTACAAAACCTAACCTTTGGTGCTAAGTTTGGCGAACAAGTTGGGAAAGTTGAACAACAGGTTAATAAAACTGCAAAAACAACTGATGGTGTTACTAACTCGATGATCAATGCTCAAGAAGCAATGATTAAATCTGCACAAGCACTAGACAAGTTAGCATTACAAACAACTCTACCTCTAGCGGCCAAAGGTATTGAAACCTTTACCAGTGCAATGGTAAAGTCCACTACAGAACTTACAAAGTATATAGGAAAAAGCAAAGAAGAAATTGCGGCCATGCTTAAAGAACAAGCTGGCCTTAGCACCGAAGGAGTTGAAAAAGGTGATATAGCTTTAACAAGCGGAATATCAGCTTTAGGTGGAGCAGGTATTGGTGCTGCAATAGGTACTGCAATTCTACCAGGAATTGGAACTGCAATTGGTGCAGGCATAGGTGGTCTAACCGGATTGGTCTCGGGTATGTTTGCTAGTAAAGAAATGGGTGTAGGCAAAGATATGATCGACTTTGGCGAAACCTTTGGAAAAGACAGCTGGCTTGGAAGTTTATTCAGTGAAAAGAAAGCATTAGGTGGTCCAATCAAAGCTGGAGGCACATACACAGTTGGAGAAAAAGGTCCAGAATTATTGGTCAGTGGTACTGATGGTATGGTTATACCAAACAATCAATTACCAGATATATCTAGTATTTTAGGTGGTTTAGATATAGGAGCTATAGGCAGTAATCTCACCAGTGGAATTCAAAACATAGCAGGACCTGCAGGTGGAATGAATCTTGGTTTAGACAACACTGCTCTACAACAAACACTACTTCCTGCAGAAACCACTGATACAACTGCACCTGCTATGACTGGTCAGAACCAAAATCAAAATGTGTTAGGTGAAGCACAGATTGCAAGACTTGACATGCTGATTGCAGAAACATCCAGAGCAAATCAAATCAATACAAAAATACTGCAAGCCGCACGGTCATAAGGTTGACAAAGTCTTGTTTTGTGTTATGCTAAACATTAGGGTCATAAATACTCTATAACAAAGAGTACATTGGAATTCGCATGTCTTGGAAAAAATACTTTAAATCTGTTGGTAATGCAGGCGGTCAACTTAGTCCTATAAGTGGCAACAACTACCGAGGTCCAAACTATGGATCAGGTTCAAGTGGCGAATTTGGTTTCAAAAACTATCAAAGCCATTTGCCTGAAGTATACACAGGTCATCCAAATAGAATAGAACGCTATAATCAGTATGAAAACATGGATACTGACAGTGAAATTAATGCATGTTTAGATATACTTGCAGAATTTTCAACACAGGAAAACGAAAGCAACAACACACCATTTGAAGTGCAGTACTCAGATACTCCTACAAACAATGAAATTGAAATAATTCGTACTCAACTAAAACAGTGGACAAAACTCAATAGGTTGGACCAACGTATTTTTAAAATGTTTCGCAATGTCTTGAAGTACGGAGATCAGGTGTTTGTGCGTGACCCAGAAACATTTGAAATGTACTGGGTTGACATGGCCAAGGTTGTGCGTGTAATTGTAAATGAAAACGAAGGCAAACGTCCTGAACAGTATGTGATACGTGATATTAATCCAAATTTTGAAAACCTCAGTGTTACTAGTAAGAACACTGTGGACTATGGTGCCGGAAATACTGGACAGATAAACGGCACAGGTGGTAACGGTGCAATGGGCGGCGGAGCAAACTATAACATTCCGAATACACCTAGCACTGGCAGTAGATTTGAACACACCATAAACGAAACCGTGATTGATGCAAAGAATGTGGTGCATCTCGGACTCAGCGAAGGCTTGGATTTTTACTGGCCATTCTCTCAGAGTGTACTTGAAATGATATTTAAAGTATACAAGCAAAAAGAACTGCTTGAAGATGCTATACTGATTTACAGAGTACAACGTGCCCCTGAACGTAGAGTTTTTTACATCGACGTAGGTAACATGCCATCGCATCTTGCAATGCAATTTGTTGAGCGTGTGAAAAACGAAGTGCATCAAAGACGTATTCCGTCTGCACAAGGCGGACAAGGTGCTACAACAATGGATACCATGTACAATCCACTGTCAATCAATGAAGACTACTTCTTCCCGCAAACTGCAGAAGGTAGAGGATCAAAAGTAGAAACCTTACCTGGTGGCGAAAACCTTGGTCAAATTGATGATCTCAAATATTTCAACAACAAGATGTGTAGAGGACTGCGTGTACCAAGTTCATACTTGCCCACTGGTCCAGATGACTCAGATCGCCCGATGAATGATGGACGTGTTGGTACTGCACTTATACAAGAGTATCGATTCAATCAGTACTGCGAGAGACTGCAAAGACAAGTTGTACTTAAACTAGACGACGAATTTAAAATGTTCATGCGTTGGAGAGGTTTCAATATAGACAGTGGACTGTTTAATATAAAGTTCAATCCACCCCAAAACTTTGCAAGTTATAGACAAGCAGAACTAGATACAACAAGAATACAAGCATTTAGTGCGTTAGAGCAATTGCCTTATATGAGCAAACGTTTTCTCATGAAACGTTATCTTGGTTTGTCCGACGATGAACTACAAGAAAACACTGAACAATGGCAAGAAGAAACTGGACAACCAATTGAAACAGAACCTACTGGAAATGATCTACGTACCGTTGGTGTTAGCCCTGGTGACATAGAAGGCGATGTTGCAATGGGAGATGCAGTAGCTGGAGAAGAGGCCGCCGCAGAAGCACCTGGTGGCGAAGAAGTTGATGTGAGTGTAGAAGCTCCAGCAGAAACACCACCAGCATAAAAATGTTCTTGAATTTATCTATCGAATTTAGCGAAACCGATCCTGAAATCTTTGTAGATATTTTATATAACAACAATTTTGTTATAACAGATACATTTAGCAAAGGGTTTAAAGAATATACAGTTGAATTTGAGGATACTGACGAACACACAGATCAATGTGTGACTTTTAGCATGCGTGGTAAAACAGAACAACATACCGTCGTGAAAAACAATGAAATAGTAAGTGATGTGTATGCAATGATAAAAAATATTACCATTGATGAAATTGATGTTACAGATTTATACACAGAAGGCACACTTTGTTATCATCATTTAGGCAGTAATAATAAACAAAATGGACCAGTGATAATTGATGAATTCTATGGATTTGTTGGTTTTAACGGAGATGTAAAATTAGAATTTACAACTCCGCTTTGGAAATGGTTTAACAGTAAATGTTCTTAGATCTAAATAAAATTACAAAACTAACAATTGAAGCATCGTCTTTTTGCAATTTGCATTGTCCTCAATGTCCAAGATTTGATTCCAAAGGTTTTTTAGATAAAAACCTAACCACAGGACATCTCGATTTTAATAATATAGAAAAAAATTTACATTTAGAAAAGTTACCAAAACTAGAGGTTGTTACCTTTGAAGGAGACTATGGCGATCCAGCAATGAATCCTGATCTACTTAAATTTATAGATTTTTTCAAAGACTGCAAAAAAGTGAAACTGTATACAAATGGGAGTATAAGGGGCAAAACATGGTTTAAAAAGTTAGCCACTTACAAAAATGTAGAAACTACTTTTTCAATTGACGGATTAGAAGATACAAATCATATCTATAGAATTAATTCAAATTGGAACAAAACCATGGACAATGTAAAATCATTCATTGATGCAGGAGGAAATGCAGTTTGGAAAATGGTTGTATTCAAGCATAATCAGCATCAGATTGAAGAAGTACGTAAACTATCACAAGATTTAGGATTCCAAAACTTTGAGTATGTGCTTTCTAATAGAAACTTTTATGGATCAAATATTTGGCCAGTACATGTTGAAGGCGAATATCAGTATGATTTAGAAATGACAACTGTATCAGATCTTAACATAAAAAAGAAAAGCCATACATTCGCCAATGATATTGATAATTTTACAAGTCCTACATGTAGCTGGATCGAAAAAGGTATAATGTACATAAATTATCTTGGTCGGCTTATGCCATGTTGTATGACATCGGGAACTACTTGGAAAAATACAATTTCTGACAGATTGTTCAGAAAAATTATTGGAAATATCGACGATATTGATCTAAACATAAACGACATAGGCAAAATAGCACAATCAGATTTTTATCAATTTAGACTACATAACAGTTTTTCAAGTCAAAAAACTTGTCATAACCTTTGTCTATCAAATTGCACAAAAAAAGTAATTGGATAAATATTTTTATGAAACTATTTGAATTTTACAATCACGATCAAGCCGACGAAGATTACCAAGATCAAAAGGACGATAACAGTGTTCCTGAACTGGGTGAGCTACGCAAAACTAAACTTACACTCAAGCAAATTTCAAAATTGCGTAGAATGTATGATATGCGTAACTATGAAAAAACAGAAGATCTCAAAAAGATTCAAGCACAATTTGCTCCACCTCCACCACAAATGTAGGTTAGCATAGAAAAAAATTCATTTTCTACCCATTTTACCCCTATAAACTACTAGTTTTTTAATTTCTTTGTAAGTACTATACTGAGCCCAATACTTAGAAGGAATATTTCATGAACAAATTTGAGCAATTAATTGAATTCGTTATCAACGATGACGAAAAGAATGCAAAAGCACTTTTCCACGACATAGTTGTTGAGAAGTCAAGAGACATATATGAAGAGATTATGTCTGAAGAAGAAATTAAAGAAAAGCAAGGCTATAAGGACCGCGAAGATGAGCATTTAGGTGCTAAAGACGGTGCTGAAAAAGGCAAGAAACAATCCATGAAAGATCGTAGAGATGATGAAATGGGTAAGTTTGGAAAGCGTGATGCCGAGCATGATAACAAACAGAAAATTGATGATGACGTAAACGAGTCAGAAATTGGTGGATCTCAGGTTGACGATTTAATTGATGAAGTCGAAGCTGAAGAGCAAGGCGTTAGAATGGAAGACGAAGAAGAAGAGATCGAAATGATCGATATCGACGTTGACGATGATGACGGCGAAGAAGAATTGGAAGATCGTGTAGTAGACATCGAAGATAAATTAGACGAACTAATGGGTGAATTCGAAGAGTTAATGGCACAGGTTGACGATAACACAGACGACATCGAAGGCGAGCAAGATGAGATCTCAGACATTGATAGCGATACTGACATGGAGCAGGACGAGATCGATGACATGCAGGCAAAAATGGACGAGCCAATTGATGTTGACGTAGAAGTAGAAGGTTTTAATGAGGCTGTAGATTTAGTTCCAGCACCAAAGCCGGTTACAACTTCACCAGCTAGTAAAAGTCCAGTAGCTGCCAACTCAGGTCAAAAAGGAATGGATGCACATCCAGTCGATTTTGATGATGGTAACAAAGGCGCACAAGGTCGACCAACACCAAAATATGGTGACATGGACGGAACCACAAAGCCAGACGTAAAGCCAGCTCCAAAGCCTGAATTAGCACAAGCGTCTGGTGTTAACAC
>MDTB01127407.1_pt1 | contig 78430 bp, 73 predicted proteins | sample 811161 | NCBI WGS metagenome assembly MDTB01 (sample SAMN05326650, study PRJNA326480) | marine metagenome | isolation source: seawater | place: Mediterranean Sea | collected 2009 | reverse complement strand
TATGACTAGTGAATTTAGATTGGGATTAGGCGTTGGGGCAGATGAGTTCAACGATGTTGACTTTAAAGTTAAGGATATGTTGGGTGCATATGTGAAAATGCACTCATCTGAAGGCGCAACTAAACCATACTTTATTATAGGCGTGACGAAAGGAAGGCTTGAGCTCAGTGACTTTTCTGGCTCAGAGTCAGATTCAGAAGATGATTTGTCATATGGTTTTGGTGCTGATTTTTCTAATGGACTAAATCTTGAGTATATGAAATACATAGATAAGGATGGTGTCGAACTTAATGGATTATCAGTTGGCTTCACTTTTTAGTCTATGGTGTACAAATATCTAAAAAAACCTGCATTCGTGTGGGTTTTTTTGTATGCATTTCCAATGGCAATCGATTAAAAACTTATTTGTCGATTGACCTGTTTGGAAAGAAATAATGGTGGGCCCAGTAGGACTTGAACCTACGACCAATCGATTATGAGTCGACTGCTCTAACCAGCTGAGCTATGGGCCCTATAACTCTTTAGGCGAATCATTCATCTATAAAGCTACGTAGGTGCTCTGATCGCGTCGGGTGACGCAATTTTCGGAGGGCTTTTGCCTCAATCTGCCGAATGCGCTCTCGAGTCACGTCAAACTGTTTTCCGACTTCCTCTAATGTGTGGTCGGTGTTCATATCTATTCCGAATCGCATTCGAAGTACTTTAGCTTCGCGAGCAGTAAGACTGCTTAAGACGCCTCTTGTAGATTCTGTCAGGTTATTTTTTGTTGCCTCCTCGACCGGCAACGCTATCGTTATATCCTCAATGAGGTCACCAATGCTGGCATCTTCGTCCTCTCCGATCGGAGTCTCCATAGATATAGGTTCTTTTGCTATTTTTAACACTTTTCTTATCTTGTCTTCGGGCATCTCCATGCGGTCTGCAAGCTCCTCCGGAGATGGTTCACGCCCCATTTCTTGGAGCATTTGGCGGGATATTCGATTCAGTTTGTTTATAGTCTCTATCATATGCACTGGAATACGAATAGTTCTTGCCTGATCTGCAATAGAACGAGTAATTGCCTGGCGTATCCACCAAGTGGCATATGTTGAGAATTTATAACCGCGCCGGTATTCAAATTTGTCGACGGCTTTCATTAATCCAATGTTTCCTTCTTGGATCAAATCTAAAAATTGGAGGCCCCTGTTGGTGTACTTTTTGGCAATCGATATAACTAGTCTTAAATTGGCCTCCACCATTTCTTTTTTTGCGCGTCGGGACATCGCTTCTCCAATTGTTAAGCGACGATTAATATCCTTGATTTGAATAATACTGAATCCTGTGTCTGTCTCAATTTTTCCTAATTTTTTTTGTGACCGTTGAATTTCAGCTAACTCAATTTGAATATATCCAGCCCAGGAGGAATCTGACATTGAGAGTGTTCGCGACCAGTCCGGGTTGCTTTCGTTTCCAGGAAAATTTTGAACAAACAGCTTTCGAGGCATCTTAGCTCGCCGGACGCAGAGGTCTTGAATATGTCTCTCTTCACGACGTATGCCGTCTATGGAGGTTTTAATGGTAGCTACAAGCGGGTCAAATTGTCTGGGAGTCAATTTGAAAAATTTGAACAGATTGGCTAATTCCTGCATATTTTTTGTCGCGCTTTTGGACATCCGACCATAGCGAGAAATGGACCGAGCTGTTTTGACGAATTGTTTCTTTAGTTCTGTGAAGCGTTCCAATGCCTCCTCTGGATCAAGACCGCCCTCGTGCTCCTCTTCAGACGTCGGATCTTCGCCGTCATCCTCATCATTTTCGGCTTTCATCGCCTCCGCCGCTTGTTGTTGCGCTAAGGCAGAGGGTACATGATCCATTGGATTGAGGTATCCACATATAATGTCAGTCAGGCGTCGCTCTCCTAACGGTATTTTGTCATACTCCGCTAAAATTTTTTCCACTGAGTTTGGCCACTCTGCGATGGCGGCCATTAACTCTCTCGTTCCTTCTTCAATTCTTTTCGCGATTTCTATCTCGCCCTCTCGGGTAAGTAATTCAACAGACCCCATTTCCCTCATGTACATCCGGACAGGATCAGTAGTTCTATGTTGCTCTGACTCGACGGATGCGAGGGTTGCCGCTGCTTCTGCCGCCGCAACTTCATCAGGCGTATTATCTCCGGCCAGCATCAAAAGTGACTCAGCGTCTGGTGCTATTTCAAACACTGTTATACCCATATCGTTGATCATTTGTATTATATCTTCAACTTGCTCCGGATCTGCGATATGCTCAGGTAGATGGTCGTTGACCTCCGCATAAGTTAGGTAACCTTGCTCGCGGCCCTTGGCTATCAGGTCTTTGATTCCAGATTGCTGCTTATGATTGTTGTCAGACATATGAATAATGAAAATAAAATTTGGCGCGCCATTATAGCTGATATGTTGTGAAGTGTCTCAGACTATTTAGCTTTATTGGCTACTTTTTTTGGCACTTACAAGCTTCTGTTTTATGTCTTTTTTTACATCTTTTTCGGGAGGCTCGTCTGATAGTTCGAAGAGTAATCTATATAACTGTTTCACATCACTTTCCCTGAAGGTTTCGCGTTTTAGTATTACTTTTGCTTGCTGGACGAGGGGCAATGCAGAAAAAAGCTGCTTGGAAACGTGATCATATGCATCGCAAAACTCATCAACATTTCGTCGTTTTGTGTCCAACGACGCACTGTACATATCATCTTGGGTAAAGCTTTTCAGATACTCCACGTCTTTCGTGAGTTTAGGATTACTTACCCAGTAGGTTAAAATTTGATGAGTGTTATATTTAGGATGTTGTCGGATAAAATTTAGCAACTGCACAAATATAACAATTTCATTATCTTCAGATTGTTGAAGAATTGAAGCATCTCGGATATTTTGTGAGAGAGTTGGATAATTGATAAGTAATCCAGTGAGGTAGTGAATGGGGGATAATCTCAATTTTTTTCTTAGTTTTTGATTAGGTAGTCCCAATCCAATAGTCTCAGATATCCTCACTGCGCTATTTTTAACGGCCGCTCCTGTTATTTCCGAATCTGATGAGCCTTCATTTACATGAGTATCTTCTATATGGTTGCTGTTATTGTCAGATATAAAATGTCTCAAATCTTCTTTTGGTACTCCAGTTCTTACAGCAAGCTCTTTAAACATGAGGTGTTTAAAAACACCGTCAGGAATTTTGTGTATATGTGGAGCACAGATTTTGCAGAATTTTGCTTTTCCATCAACCGTACTGAGATCTATACCGTCCATCATTTGAGAAAAAAAGAATTCAGAAAGAGGCAGAGATGTCTCAATTAAATCTAGGAACACCTTTCTCCCTCGATCACGAATTAAGCTGTCCGGGTCATGACCCTCGGGCAAGAAAAGAAAACGAGCAGTTAAACCATCATTTAGTTCGGTTAAGGAGGTATCTAAAGCTCGGTCGGCGGCAGCTCGACCGGCGTTATCTCCATCAAAACAAAATATGATTTCTGAAGTATTGCGAAAAATCTTTTCGAGATGATACTTGCTAACAGATGTCCCTAATGTGGCTATAGCATTATTTACACCATGCTGAGCGAGAGCTATGACATCAAAATACCCCTCTACCAAGAGAAGTTTTGGTATGTTTTTTAATTCTCTTTGCGCCTCGTAAAGTCCATATAGTTCCCGACCTTTTACGAATATAGGTGTTTCTGGGGAATTTATGTACTTAGGTTTACTTTCATCCATAACGCGCGCACCAAAACCAATGGTGCGTCCACGGTTATCACGAATTGGAAAAATAATGCGATTACGAAAACGATCATACAGCCTGCCTTCATCCTTTTTTTTGATAATCATCCCAGATTCATTTAGGAGACTTTTTTTATGTGCGTCAACTCCCACATCCTGAAGAAGATTGTCCCAACCGGGGGGAGCGAAGCCGATACCGTATTTTGCTGCAATTTGACCGCTTAAACCGCGGTGTTTTAAGTAGCTAGTAGCTTTAGCTGCATGTTTATGGGTCCGTAGCTGTAACCGAAAAAAATTGTCACATTGATTGAGAGTGGAATATAAGCTTTTTCGTTTTTCGTCCTCGTTTTTTTGCCTACCGATTGTTGATGGCACTTGTACTCCAGCGATTGCAGATAGCACTTCTATCGCGGCAATAAATTCGATTCTTTCAAATTCCATTATGAAGTTTAATGCGCTGCCGCCTCTACTACATCCGAAACAGTAATAAAATTGCTTATCCTGTGCTACTGAAAACGAGGGTGTCTTTTCATCATGAAAGGGACAGCATGCTGAGTAATTCTTACCAGCTTTTTTTAATTTAATTCTTTTACCGATAACGTCAACGATGTCAACGCGCGATAAAAGATCGTCGATGAAATGTTGTGGTATAAGTCCGGCCATTTAATTGCTACAGGAACCCTAACTGAGAAGCGTATAGTGTACCCTTTGGCAGGAAAAAGTTGAAATTATGCGTCTCGGAGCTAAACTCAAATTCAATTAGCTAGCGCAACTCTGAATTACTTTATTAGTATAGCCTTGTGAACTTTCGGGATTCTCTGGAGACCTTTTTTTGATTCCTCTTAACCGCTGCAGCTGCCTTTCGTTTCCGCTCCCACGTAGGTTTCTCATAAAATTCGCAGCTTCTTACTTTTGCAAGTATACCGGCTTTTTCACATGACCTTTTGAACCTACGAAGCGCTATATCAAAAGGCTCATTTTCTTTTATCCGCACGCTCGGCATTGTATTATCTTCCTGTTTATCACCCTCTCATGAGAAAGTGAGAATTTTATTAAATAAGGTTAGAAGTATAGCGAGTAATTTTTTATCATGCAAAGATTGTAAAGTTTAAGTTTAAGTTTATGAGATCATGAGTGTGAAATAGGTAACCTTTGTACCCAATATTCGCATAAGTAAAATTTGAAAAAAAATTTATTGAGTGTAAGTAACACAAATTTAAAGTGATTGACGGAAATTAGAGAAATGCGCGTTTTAGGAATTGAAACCTCGTGTGATGAGACAGGCGTCGCGCTATACGATAGTAAGACAGGATTATTAGCAAACCGTGTTTACTCTCAGGCCCATATTCACTCTGATTTTGGTGGAGTTGTCCCAGAGCTTGCCTCGCGCGATCACGTAAATAAAATATTGCCGTTAATATCGTTGGTTTTAAGAGATGTCTCACTTAAAACGACTGATTTGCATGCAATTTCCTACACGAGAGGTCCGGGGTTAGCTGGGGCTCTTATGGTGGGGGCTGGAGTCGCATCATCATTAGCCTTCGCTTTGAATATTCCAGCATTGGGCGTACACCATATGGAAGGTCATTTATTGGCGCCAATGTTAGAGGAGGACCCTCCAAAGTTTCCTTTTATAACACTGTTGGTTTCAGGAGGGCATACCCAACTGGTCCATGCTGAGGCTTTCGGAAAATATAGAATTATAGGAGAATCGAGGGATGACGCAGCCGGAGAGGCCTTTGATAAGATAGCCCAGATAATGGGTTTAGGATATCCCGGAGGTGCCGAAATTTCGAGAATGGCTCAATTTGGCGATATGAATCGATTTAATTTCCCGCGTCCGATGACAGACCGTCCGGGGCTTGATTTCAGCTTTTCTGGGTTAAAAACTCACACTAAAAAGTTAGTCTTAGATAACAGCCAAGCGGGGGGCTTACCTCACCCTAACACCATCGCGGATATCTGTGCTGGACTTCAAGAAGCGATAGTAGATACATTGGTCGTGAAGAGCTTACGGGCGCTCCAAGCAGAGGGTTTGTCGAAGTTAGTTATTGCTGGAGGTGTAGCTTCTAATGCTAGATTACGTGAAAAGCTTAGTAATATGGTTTTGGACGTTGGAGCGACAGTTTTTTATGCGAGGCCCGAATTTTGTACCGACAATGGGGCAATGATCGCCTATGCTGGGTGTCAGCGGCTACTTGCAGGAGAATCTAGTAGTCTATCGATTTCTATAAAACCGCGTTGGCCAATTTCCTTCCTATCGGTCATGGGAGACTGACAGTCAATGGACATAGTTTACATATCAGATCTTCAAATAGAGACCGTGATTGGCATTTTTGATTGGGAGAGGGAAGTGAAGCAAGTTGTAAGTCTCGATATCGAGATGGCAACAGATATTCGCAAGGCTGCGGACACTGATGATATCCAATTTGCGATCAACTACAAAGCTATTGCAAAAAGAGTCATTAAGTTTATACAGGAAAGTGATTTTTTTTTGGTTGAGCGGATGGCTGAGGAGGTTGCAACGCTAATCATTAAAGAGTTCTCAGTAACTTGGCTACGTTTGCGGGTTAGTAAACCCGGTGCGCTCAGGGGCTCAAAGGATGTGGGTATAATAATCGAGCGCGGAGCAAAAGCCTCTTGTCCTTGATTTACTTGAGTCTTGGTAGCAACATTGATGCCGCGAAAAACATCCACTCTGCTTTAGACAACTTAGAGCAGCAGTTTGGAATATGTTTAATTTCTTCGGTCTATGAGAGTAAATCTTTAGGCTTCCATGGAAAAAATTTTTTAAATTTAGTGGTGACAATTCAGTCCAATCTGCCCATAAATGAGCTTTTGAATGTCTTAAAAAAATTTGAGGATTTACTTAAAAGAGATAGGAGTGCACCAAAATTTTCAAATCGCACCATGGATATTGATATCTTATGCGTTGATGGCCTTTCGGGAAATTTTGATGGTATTCATTTACCTCGCGCGGAGATTCTCAAAAATGCGTTTGTATTGTTACCTTTGGCCGAGATTGCTCCAGATTGCAAACATCCTTGTACCGGATTAACTTACTCTGATCATTGGCAGATGTTTAATATAGGACTTCAATCGCTGTGGAAGGTGGACTTTTTCTGGCGCGGAAAACAAATCAGTTTTAGACAATATACCTAAGGCTTTATAAGGTTTATTGTAGGCAAGGTCAGAGAAGACTATTAGATGCGCCTCCATCAACTGCGATCGTTTGTCCAGTAACGTATGTTGCTATATTTGACAAAAAAAATGTTGTCTCTGCTATATCAGACTCTGAACCCAGTCGGCCAATTGGTATAGAAGAGAGAATTTTTTTGTGTTTGGCTATATCGTCTTGCTCATGTGCTGGCCATAAGATTGCTCCCGGAGCCACACTGTTCACTCTCACTTCAGGTGCAAGCTCGAGGGCTAATGATTTGGTCATGGCAATATTGCCAGCTTTGGCTATGGTATATATAGAGTGTTTTTTAAGCGCTTGTCTAGCGTGCATATCAGAAATATTTACTATAGAACCCCGATTCCTTTTAAGCAAAGGTGCGAGTTTTTTACTTAAAAAGAATGGACCTTTGAGGTTAGAGTTGATTAAGTCATTCCAAGCACTTTCATCAACGTTTTCAAGCTCTGTAGGATAAAAACTGGAAGCATTATTCACCAGAACATCAAGCCGTCCTATTGACTCAAGTAAATTTATGATTCTCTCAATGCTGGCGGGTTCATTCAAATCGCCCTGCACTAACCAAGCGCTTTCTGACCGTTTTTCGTTTAAGGTGTCGCAGAGTCGGTTAGCCTCAGCCGCAGATTTATTATAGTGAATAATGACTTTGAAATTCCTTGAATGGAAGACATTTGTTATTGCAGAACCAATACGCTTAGCGGCGCCCGTTACCAGTATTACTTGGTTATTTCTCGATTCGAACATTTTTAACCTTTTCTTCTTTGGTTGCCGAAAAATGATAAGTTAGTTTAAACTCGTCAAGGGCTTGGAGACGTTTTATTTTTATTAAATCTCCAATTTCATCTCCTTTAAAAACGTTGCAGAGTATATCTGATAGGTCAAGATTGGCTACTATTTTTTGCGCTGCTCTTAAGAAGGATGATATCTTGGGTTTACGGCTTGATTGAGTTTTAGCGGCTAAACAAATTAGCAAGTTTTCAAATTCGGCATTTGATTGAATGGCGTTGACGCTTAGCAAAATTCTGAGGATTTCCTCCGAACTTAGTCCGTGAATTGTTTGGGGTAATTTTCGATAACGGTTAACATTTAAAGCAAGTCTTCGAAATTTGCCGGGAACTTTTAATCGATCACAGAGCTCGGCTAAGAGAGCTCCATCTTCTTTCTCTTCAACTAACTCCGGTTGAGTATCGGATTCTTCAGTTTTTTGGCTAATTTCGGAAAAAGTGGCTGCGAATCGAACCATGACGCTCTCGGATAATTTAGCTGCGGTTATCAAAGAGTTTAAAGGGTTTTTCATCGACGATTTCTTTCTGTTGTGGCTAGAATCTTGTGATATTTTTATGGTAGCGTCTAATTCTGGTATCAAAGCCTCCAACGCCCCGCATTGATGCAAAATTTTGAAGTATATGTGGGGAGTTTTTTCTCCTAGAGCTTTTTGTGTTTCCCTCCAGACCCGCTCAGCAACCAAAAAGCCGAGTTCTCCACTCGATGCCATGTCATGCATCATTGAAATTGTGGGTTTGGCAATACGGAAACCAAGATGATGGTAGCGTGCAGCAAACCGTGCTGTGCGAAGAACTCTGACTGGATCTTCACGAAATGCGCTCGAAACGTGGCGTAACTTTTTTTTTCTAATGTCTCTTTGACCGTGGAACGGATCTATAAGGTATCCGTCGGAACTCTCTGCGATCGCATTTATCGTGAGATCTCGGCGTCTTAGATCATCTTCCAGTGTCACTTCGGCGGAGGAAGAAAAAGCGAAGCCATGATATCCATATCCGGTCTTCTTTTCGGTGCGTGCTAGCGCATATTCTTCTTTGCTAATCGGATGTAGAAATACAGGAAAATCCTTCCCGACCGGACGGAAGCCAAGTTCGATCATTTTGTTTGGGGAGCTACCCACAACGACCCAATCATTTTCATTACTTGGATAATTTATTAATTGGTCTCGTACAGCTCCTCCAACACGATAAATTTTCATTCCAAAAGTCCTACCGATCTGTATTGTTTCAGATGGACAAGCCCGATATGCAAGGCGCATGTTTCTTGTCCGATACTAGAAAAGGAGTACCGTTTGAGACCAATAGTAGAGGCACTTGTTTATGTAGTAAACTATAAAGCTATTATTTTGAAGTTTTCTTTAGGATTTAGCATGAGAGAATTTTTAATACACACTATCACTAGAAGCATGCGCCCGGATGATGTTCTCTTACACGGCTTTTCTGCTCAATGAGTGCAAAGAGATTGGCGACATTCAGAGATAAAATGTTACAAGCAGAGGATCTCATGTTTGAGAGGAATGGATGTACCATTTTCAGCGGGGTAAACTTTCATCTGAACGAGGGAGAGCTGCTATTACTGCAAGGTATCAATGGTTGTGGAAAAAGCACACTACTGCGTATTTTGACCTCTTTAATGAGACCTCATCAAGGTTTTGTGAACTCTTATGGTGAAAATATCCATACTAATAGGTATGAATATCTTAGAAACATAACGTTTATTGGGCACCAATTAGCCTTGAAATCAGCCCTGAGCCCTCTAGATAATCTCTGTTGGGCTGCCTCATCATCGAAAGAACGACAATATGTTTTTCAGGCGATGGATGAGATGGGGCTAAGTGCTGTGAGCAGACTACCTTGCTATCGTTTATCAGCGGGGCAATTAAAAAGGGTTGCGCTAACCAGATTATTTCTGAGTAATGCAAAGTTATGGCTGTTAGATGAGCCATTTGCTGCATTGGATTTCTCTGGTGTATCGATCATAGAAAAGTTAATTGAGAGGCATTTGAGTCAGAATGGAAGTGTTCTTATGACTAGTCATCAAGATCTGAGCTTATTAAACATTCGTAAAATCGATATGTCCATTTGGTGTCGTTGATATGTGTTCAGTAAAGATACGGCGCGATATTGGTTTTTATGTTTACTTTCGACGAGAGCTTGCTTTGGCAAGGTCTGCATTTGGGGCCACTACCGCGCCGGTATTGTTTATGTTCATGGGGGTCTCGCTCATCCCACTCGCGTTATCTAGCGACACTGCCTCGCAAAGTAGTATTGCACCAGGTTTCGTTTGGATCATGGTCCTGCTCGCGTCTTTAATGTCAATAGAGAGAATTTTTACGTTTGATTATGACGATGGATCCTTAGAACAAATGCTTATATCGCCGCAGCTTTTGGTTCAACCCATATTTGGGAAGGTGGCAGCACATTGGGTATTAACTGGATTACCCATGTCGCTCTCTTCACCCATGATGGCGCTTGTTCTGTCGCTTCCGGCTGAAGGATATTTACCTATGATGTTAAGCATAATAATCGGCAGTGCGTATCTGAGTTTAGTGGGTTCGGTGTGTGCATCGCTGACTGTATCGCTTGGGAGAGGGGGTTTTTTGTTACCGATTACCTTAATTCCACTTTACATGCCAATCATAATTTTTGGATCGGCAACAATTGACTTCGCAGTAAATAGTATGGATTGGTCATTTCCTTTAGCAGTTATGGGGTTTCTTTTATGTCTAGCGATAGCGATTTGCCCAATTGCGGTTGCTGCCATACTTCGTTCCACACTTTTATTTTAAAGGTATTTTTTTGATTCGATCCTTTTTTAATTTGATTTGGTTGTACAGGCTCAGTTCACCAAAATTCTTTTATCGCATCAGTGGTAGGGTTATTCCGTGGCTTTTTTTGGCTTCAATTACACTTCTAGCTGTTGGATTATTTTGGGGACTTTTGATTGCGCCCCCTGATGCTCGTCAAGGACATAGCTTTCGAATTATTTATATTCATGTGCCAGCTTCCTTCCTTGCATTAGCAGGATACTATTTCATGGCAGCCGCAGGTGCTGTGGGGTTAGTATGGCGAACTAAAATGTCGTTTTGGTTTATGAAATCTGCTGCATCAATCGGTGCAGCCATGACTTTTATAGCATTATTTTCTGGAGCGATTTGGGGAAGGCCGTCGTGGGGCACTTATTGGGTTTGGGATGCTCGCGTGACATCAATGTTAATTTTACTATTTCTCTACCTCGGTGTGATGGCAATGATTAGGGCTTTCGACAATTCAGAGCTTGGCCAGAAGAATGGTGCAATTTTGGGCTTAATAGGCACGGTTAATGTGCCGATCATATATAAATCTGTTGATTGGTGGCACACATTGCATCAACCCGCCACCCTGAAAGTCACGACGGAATCTTCAATCCACATAGACATGTTACAACCGCTTTTAGTAATGATTGCTGGCTTTTACTTATTCTATGCTCTAGCGATTTGCCTTTTTTTGAGGGCTGAAATCTTGTACCACGAACAGGGCACCAGTTGGGTCAAAGAACTTTGCGCTCGAAGAAAAAAAGTTAGGGGGGTGCTTTGATGGCAATACAGTTTTCTTCGTGGCTTGAACTTATTGACATGGGCGGACACGGGATCTTCGTTTGGACTACTGTGTCGGTTTCGCTTCTGATCTTTTTGATTTTGGTTTTACTACCTGTTTCTGCGCATAGTCGAACTTTAAAGAATGTAGAGCTTAATATGGAATTTGAGGCAAGATCATTGCAGAATGCGGACGCTGACAAATGATGCATCCACTTCGCAAACAGCGCATGCAGTGGATTTGCCTTATGCTAATTGCCGCTTCGGTAGCCACTGCTCTCATCGGATATATGCTCCGACAAAACGCCAATTTCTTTTATACACCATCTCAAATTGCGAACGGGAAAGCTCCAGTTGGTGTCTCTCTACGCGCTGGTGGTGAAGTGGTCAAAGGAAGTTTGAAACGTGCTAAAGAATCCTTGCTGATTGAATTCTATGTCTCCGACGGCTCGAACAGTGTAAAAGTGACTTATGAAGGTATTCTTCCTGATTTATTCAGCGAGGGCCTGAGCACAGTCGTTACCGGAAAAATTGATAATCAAAATACACTACATGCCGTCCAAGTTTTAGCCAAACACGATGAAAATTATACTCCTCCAGAAATCGCTGAAATGTATGAGTAGAGGGAATATGCAGCAAGCAAATCATGAATGTTTTTCTTAGCCCTGAGCTGGGCCACATAGCTCTTATCATAGGGTCATGTCTTGCAGTAGTTCAAGCGATCCTCCCCTTTGCAGGATCATATACCGGCACGTTCAAATGGATGCAAATGGGGCGCTCACTCGCTTTTGGAAATCTATTTTTTATTTTCTTTGCGTTTCTATGTCTATCGAATGCATTTTTGAGCGATGACTTTACGGTTCGATACGTAGCTCAGAATTCTAATACTCTCCTGCCCACGTACTTTAAATTCAGTGCTGTGTGGTCTGCACACGAGGGTTCATTGTTGCTGTGGGTACTAATATTATCCATGTGGACCGCCGCCGTGGCTCTTTTGTGTAGTGAGCTTCCGTTACAATTTTTATCACGAACTCTTGCGATTTTGGGATTAATATCGGTAGGATTTTGTTTTTTTCTGTTATTCACATCTAATCCGTTTGAACGAACATTACCGCTACCGCCAGTAGATGGTCAAGATTTGAATCCTCTTTTGCAAGATATTGCATTAATCCTTCATCCTCCACTTTTATATTTTGGATATGTTGGGCTAGCGGTTCCATTCGCTTTTGCTATTTCAGCATTGTTAGAATCAAGGTTTGATAGTGCTTGGGCTAATTGGAGTCGTCCTTGGACAATAGCCTCGTGGTGTTTTTTAACTCTTGGGATTTTTTTGGGAAGCTGGTGGGCTTATTATGAGCTAGGCTGGGGGGGATGGTGGTTTTGGGACCCAGTAGAAAATGCCAGTTTGATGCCTTGGCTGGTCTCCACCGCTTTGATACATAGCCTAATTGCGGCTGAACAGAGAGGTATATTTCGGAGTTGGACAGTTTTATTAGCAATTTTTGCCTTTTCACTGAGCTTATTAGGAACATTTTTAGTACGCTCAGGAGTCTTGACATCAGTTCATGCTTTTGCGAGCGATCCTGAGAGAGGCATTTACATATTACTTTTTCTATCAATAATAGTTGGTAGTTCGCTCACTTTATTTGCTATTCGTGGTCCAGTTTTGATGTCTACATCATCTTACTCGGGCGCATCACGGGAGACATTCCTTCTGATCAATAATCTCATCCTCACAGTGGCAGTTGCAGTTGTTCTTTTGGGAACAATGTATCCATTGATATCCGATGCTTTTGGGCTCGGCAAGATATCTGTAGGTCCTCCATACTTCAATTTCTTTTTTGTGCCACTAACATTTATTTTGTTGATATTTCTCCCGCTAGCTATGCGTTCATCTTGGGGCAATGTATCGGTAAAGATCTTGTCAAGCTGGTTGATAAAACCGCTTTCACTTAGTTTGCTCGTTGGTCTTGCAGGGTCCAGTATGCTTGCCTATTGGGTGGGTGAGGAGCAAAACTCACTAACGGCGTTGGTTACATTAACTTGTGTATCCTGGGTATTTACGATGATTTTTGTAGATTTTAGAGACAAACTTAAGTCAGCAACCTTTACCGTGCTACCTCTTCGCTACTACGGCATGGTTCTAGCTCATTTGGGAGTTGCGGTGACTGTACTTGGAGCTGGTTTGTACGCTGCATCTGGAATTCAGAGGGATGTCAAGATGGGCATAGGCGATTATGCTTATCTTGGAGGGTATAAATTTTATTTTTCTGATATAAAGCGTGATCGGATGTCCAACTATTCATTTACTAAAGCAGAGATTATTGTTTCGAGAGCAGATCGAGAAATAGTGACTCTTAGGCCAGAAAAACGCCATTATTTTTCTAATCCACAGACTATGACGGAGGCTGCAATCGATGCGGGGCTACTGAGGGATTTGTATATTTCGCTGGGGGAACCTTTGGATAATGATCACTGGGCGATCAGACTTCATGTGAAGCCCTTTGTAAGATGTATATGGTTGGGGGGCGCAATGATATCGTTAGGTGGCCTCCTTGCCATTTTGGATAATCGCTATCGAAGACGTAAAATGAGTAGTATGCGAGATTCCAAAAACCTCTCAGACCAAGCTGCCCTCTAATAGAGAGGTGACATAAGTGAGAATAATTCTTTTCGTACCTCTTTCGGTTTTTTTAGTGATCACTGTATTGTTGTGGTCCGCACTTGAACGAGAGCCCGGTAACCTGCCCTCTGCTCTAATAGGAAGGCCATTCCCTAAATTTTCTTTGACAAAATTACGCGCACAAGACCAATACTTATCTGAGAGGGATTTGATCGGAGCCAAGGCTTTAGTTAACGTTTGGGGTACTTGGTGTTATGCGTGCAAATTTGAGCATTCGTATTTACAAAAGTTAGCCTCAAAAGGGGTCAAAATTATTGGTCTAAACTATAAAGATAACCGCGAGGCTGCTATTGAGTGGCTTGAAAAGTTGGGAGACCCCTATTCGGTAACTATTTTTGATAAAGAGGGCTCATTGGGATTAGATATTGGTGTTTATGGCGCCCCAGAAACTTACTTAATTGATGCGCAAGGAATTATCTTGCATCGGCGAGTTGGGGTATTAGACCAGAAAGTGTGGGAAAAAGAGTTTTCTCAATATTATGCAGACTCTGAGGGATAAAGTTATGCTTAATAAAAAAGCGCGTGTCTTTTTTTATCTTTTGGCAAGCTACTATGCTGTTCTGGGTTGCTCTGTTTTAAGTGTTGATATCGTTTATGCGAAAACGAGTATGACCGACTTCACTGATATGGCGCTTGAAAGGAGATATGTTTCTTTGATTCAAGAACTTAGATGCCCAAAATGTCAAAATCAAAGCTTACAAGACTCTAACTCAACAGTGTCACTAGACCTAAAAAATCAGATACAGCGACTACTAGAGAAGGGTAAAAGTGATGAAGAAATCAAATCTTATCTTACCGAGCGATATACAGAATATATTCTCTACCGACCTGTGTTAGGGTATCACACCCTTCTGCTTTGGGCTGGACCTTTATTTTTTGTGTTGATTGCGATAAGCGTACTTTTGTTTGTTAAACGGTTAAATGGTAGCTCACAAATGAGTAACAAAAATTTATCGCCGGTTCAGCCTCGTCCGGATCAAGTGCGATTGCGTGAAGCTTTAGAAAACTTTAAAAAAGAATAATCATAGGTCGGCTTAGAGTTGTTATATTTACTGTTGTTGTCAACCCTATTTGTCATTTCTCCATGGCTGTTCAGATTTCATGAACCTGACCACCACAATAATAGCTATAGGAAAAAGACTAATAAGAGGTTGCATGAGAGTCAGCGTCGCTACTTTCTAAACCAGTTTCAGATGGGCGCGATATCTGAGAACCAGTACACCAGTCTCATGTTGGATACGCGTCAGATATTTTTTGATGAGGCTAAGGATAGTGTTGTAAAAATCACCCATCATAAAGGTCTTTGGTTAGCCCCATTTGTAGTTTTAGCATTATTTATTTCGGTATTTTTAATGTACTCGCATCTTGGTAGTGAGAGAGATCAGATAATATTTAATATCCTTTCTCATGGTTCTATAGGAGATGAGCCTAAAATTGTAGATGGTGAGGATACCGAAGCACTTGTAGCCCTCCTAGAGGAACGAGTAAAGGAGAGGCCGAAGAATATACATTACTGGATGTTGTTAGCTAAATTTGCCCAACATAACTTAAAATATCGAGATTCCGTGGATTATTATACTTCCGCATTAGTTTTGGATCCGAACAATAGTTATATTTTAGCGAATTATGCTGAGGCACTATTCCTTGCTGATGGTAGCCGCTTGACTGATCGAGTGATCGAGGCAATCCATGTTGCGTTTATTTCAGATCCAAAGTCCTCAAAAGTTTTAGGACTCAAGGGCATCGAGGCCTATGTTGAGAAAAGATTTTTGGATGCAATAAGGTTTTGGCAGTTAGCCAAAAGAGGTTTAAACGAAGATAGTAACGACGTGATTGCGATTCAAAAAGGTATTGAGAGTGCTATAAGAGCCTTGACTGTTCCAGTCGAGGGTCATGCGACCGAGGGTTCGCACAATCGTTTGCCTTTGGGTATTAATGACCACCACGCTAATGAAACAACCACAATAGATTTAAGCTTAGGAAATATCCTTACGCGTTCTTCTAGTGATGAGGTATTTTTGTTAGTATTTGAAGCAGGTTCTTCTGATGTTCCGTTGATGGCTAAAAGTGTGCAACTAATGTCATTACCCCGTTATGTTGTATTTTCAAATATAGATTTATTGGACCCACTGCGAGTGGCGTCAGAACTTAGACATGTAGAGGTAGTTGCCCGAATTTATGGCAAGGGGAGCGGGTCCTCAATGGAGAAAAACATAGAGATTAGGTCACGACCGATAGATCTCTTCAGTGAACCGTTACCATTCGCTATCGCGCTCAATGAGTATAGCAGTGATTAAGATAAGCTAATCGACGGTGTCTATCCCCCTTACGGTGGATTAATTTTACTATGATAACAGATCATGCTATTAATTTTTTGAAGGCTTTCAGAGTAAGGCATAGAAGAACTATAGAAAAATAAGAGCACTTATGCGACTAAAACTAATCAAACTTTCAGGATTTAAATCCTTCGTGGATCCAACAACGGTTTCCTTTCCAAGTGAAATCTGCGCCGTGGTCGGCCCAAATGGGTGTGGGAAATCGAATGTTATCGATGCCGTAAGGTGGGTTCTAGGGGAATCGTCAGCACGAAATTTGCGTGGCGATTCCATGGCGGATGTCATTTTTAATGGTTCAGGTGCCAGAAAGCCGGTGGGTCAAGCATCAGTGGAACTTATGTTCGATAATTCTAAGGGGCGCTTGAAGGGAGAACTTTCTACTTATAATGAAATTGTCGTGCGTCGCACTTTGAATCGTGATGGACAATCGCAGTATTTTCTAAACTCCAAGCTCTGTCGGCGAAAAGACATAACTGATTTATTTTTGGGGACTGGTTTGGGGCCAAGGAGCTATGCGATTATAGAACAGGGGACCATATCTCGGTTAATTGATGCAAAACCCCAAGAATTACGTTTGTTTCTTGAAGAAGCAGCTGGCATTTCTAAATATAAAGACCGACGGAGAGATACCGAAAATAGAATTGCACGGACGCGTGACAACTTAGAGCGCCTCTCCGATCTGAGGGAAGAATTGCATCGACAGCTAATGAGATTAGAACGACAATCGAAGACGGCGCAACAATATACTGAGTTGAAAGAAAAAGAACGATGTAAGCACATCCAGCTAAAAGTACTCCGATGGCTTGATCTCGACAAAGATATACGAAAAAATTTTACTGAAATCCAAAAATTGGAAGTAGAGAAATCTCGACTTGTAGCTGACCACAATGAGTTGGAGTCGAGAATTGAGAGGTTTCAACTTGAACTTCTGGAGTATTCTGACGACGTCGAAAAAAAACAAACTCATTTTTTTCAAACGAGCGGAGAAGTTACTCGGATAGAGCAATCGATTCAACACCAGTTGCAACGAGAAAAAGAGTTGAAACGTGAGTTACATTTGATAACGATGAGTATCGACGAATCGCAACAGCAGCTTATCGAGGACAAACAGCGCTACGAAGAATTGGATTCGGAATATGCCGGGTGTCTGCCAGATCTTAAAGAAGCTGAAGAGGAGGAAAAATCGATTTCTTTACGGATTGAGTCGGTGGAGGCTGCGATAAAAGAATGGCAGCAGAGTGCCGATGTCTATCATCGACGTCGGGCTGAGCCCTTAAAACAATCTGAAGTCCAGCAGGCTCGTATTAATGATTTAGAGAAAAGAATTGTCGACCTCTCTCAACGACACAGCCAGTTGCGTGAGGAGGTCGGTAGTTTTCAGCTGTACTCTCAGCAAAATGAGATACAAGTGCTTCAAACTAGGCTCTCTGAGCAGATTACGGCGCAAAGAGATAATGAGGATAAAAGAACTCAGCTTGCTAATGATATTACTGAAAAACGTTTTTTGCAGGATCAATTAGAGGAAGAATTGAATGGATTGAGAGAGCGTTATCAGATATTAATTGGACGTTGCACAGCTCTTGAAGCGTTGCAAAGTTCCCTCGATGGTAGTGAGAAAAAGCAAAAATGGTTGCTTCAGTCTGGATGGTATTATTCACATTTTGCTGATTCTTTGAGAGTTTCAGAGGGTTGGGAGGAAGCTGTGGAAATTGTATTGGGAGGTCATTTGCAGGGGCTTATCGTTTCCAGCTTTGAGGATAAAACGGACCACTTGAAAAAATTTGATTCGGGTGAAATAAGTTTAATTGACTCTAATGTCCGACTTGAGGAACAAACTAGTCAGAGAATTAACCTTCCAAGATTGAGCGGGTTCATTCAATGTGATTATTCTGTATCAGTAGCCGCAAATGTTTTTGCGGCTGAGCACTTAAAGGAAGCGCTATCTTTTCAATCAGATCTTAGGTCATTTGAATCAATTGTGACGAAAGATGGAATTTGGCTAGGGTCTAACTGGGTTAGAGTCGAAAGAAATGTTAATAAATCTCAAGGATTCTTTAAGAGAAAGAGCGAATTAAACAAGATTGGTGCACAAGTTAAAGAGCTGAATACACAAATAAAATTGCTGTCTGGTAATCGTCAAACTTTAGTAGAAGCAATTGAGATCGCTGACTTAAATCAAAAGGAAAACATTACTAAAATTAAGACACAGCAGGATAAAATTTCGGAGATGCGATCGGAGCTGAGTGCACTTGAGGTTAAATTTTATCAATACGCCGATAGAGGAAAGCGAGCGGCAGAGGAATTGTCTGAGGTGGAAGCTTTACTAGATGACGACCAAAAGGCGCTAGCAGTTGCGAAAGAGGTATTGGCAATTGCAATTGATCGGGTGAAGCTGGATGAAAAAGAGGGTTATGAATTTCAGGAGAATAGGGCACGCCTTCAAACTGAAGTTAGTGGCTACCGAAAAGAGTTAGGAGAGAAGCAATTATTGCTTACAGAATTGAGATTGAAGATTAAAGCATTAGAGATTAGACGAAACACGATAGAGGAACTCACTGAGCGTTTGGAGTCACAGGTAAAACGATTGAAGACTCGAAAGACAGAAATAGAGAAAGTAAGTGCAAATGATCTCTCAGTACCTCAGATGCAACAAGAATTACAGCGCTTGCTAAAGAATCGAGTTTTAGCAGAACAGGATTATAAAGATGCTAAATTAGCTATGTCGTCGTCAGAGGAAAAGCGCATCGAAGTGGAACAGATGCGCGTAACAATTAATACGCAGATAAATTCAATGAGAGAAAATTTAGAGAATGCGCGCCTCTCGGGACGTGAATCAATAACGTTACAAAGAACTTTGGGAGAACAAATTTCATCAGATCCAACTAAGCTAAATGAGCTAGTTCAAAATGTTGATGCTGGTATCGATTCGACATCCTTGGTGGCTGAGCTAGATGTTCTCGAAGCAAAAATTGGTAGGCTGGGATCCATTAATTTGGCGGCAATTGAAGAATATAAAATCGAATCTGAGAGAAAGGATTATTTAGATCGCCAGAATAATGAGCTTGTTGCCGCACTTGAAACTCTCAACGAAGCCATTAGAAAAATAAATCAAGCCACTAAAGCTAGGTTCAAAGAGACCTTCGACTCAATAAATAACTATATTTGTGAACTATTTCCTAAGTTGTTTGGTGGCGGTGAGGCTTACATGCAGCTTTCAGGAAATGACCTTTTGGAGGCAGGCGTTGTTTTAATGGCAAAACCTCCGGGAAAGCGAAATAGTACCATTCAGTCTCTTTCGGGAGGAGAAAAAGCACTTGCAGCGATTACAATGGTGTTTGCGATTTTTAAGTTAAACCCTTCGCCATTTTGTATTTTAGACGAAGTTGATGCTCCGCTAGATGATCTAAACGTCAATCGATATCTTGGTTTAGTTAAAGAGATGTCACCAAAAGTTCAATTTATCATGATTACCCATAATAAAATTTCGATGCAAGCAGCCGAAAGCTTGCTAGGAGTTACAATGTCTGAGGCAGGTGTGTCAAGATTAGTGTCAGTTGGAATTAATCAAGAGTCTAATTTGGTCGGTTAAGTTAATAATTTGGTGAAAACACTTTTGTTTTTAAAAAGGCGAATTACAATAGTGAGCTAAAGGAGATCAGGACTAATGGATAGACATGGAATTTCTGGCTGCAAATAAAACTCTTATTTTGGTTGCAGGGTTAGTGCTCGTAGCTATTGTCTTGGACGGAATGCGCCGTGCGAAAAGATATAGATATGAGAACCTGCAGATGTCTACTCACCTTGATAAGGTGGAGAAGCGCGGAGCTAAAGTGGAAAATGTGGAGAATCTGTTTAGTGCTGATTCATCGTTGAATAAATCTGACAGGTATGGAATGACCGTTAAGGGGGGTATAGAGGATGTTCTTCTCAGCTCAAAAGATATAGTTTGTCATTATTCGCGCACCACCGACCTGAAACAAACAAATATTGATTTTGAAGGTTCTAAACTTGTTTCTCAGCCGAGTGAAGAGTCCGATTCCTCAACTGGGAGAGTCTCAGAATCCCATTCTTCAGGGAATGAATTTGACATAATAATAGTTCATTTGATGGCGAATAGGGGCGAGTTTTTATCCGGCTCGAATTTGCTTGAAACTCTCTTGCAGGCGGGGTTGCGTTATGGAGCTATGGGAATCTTCCATCGCCACGCCCACGAGGAGGGAGAGGGTCCAGTTCTCTTTAGTTTGGCGAACTTAGTTAAACCTGGGACCTTTGATTTGCAGACGATTTCTGCAATCGAAACCCCCGGAGTGACTCTTTTTTTAAATTTAAATGACGTAGAAGATGCTTGCGTTGGGTTTGAATCAATGATTACAACTGCGCATTCTGTCGCCCAAAGTCTAAAGCTCAATGTTTTAGACGAATCGCGAAGCTCGATTACACCTCAGACAATCGATCATTATCGGCAACGCGCGCGTGACGTGGCCGGACGCCAAGCACTTGGTTGAGTAGAAACTATAATTCCATGACTAAGATAAACGACGGTATTCTTACCAGCTATAGACAGTTGGTGAGTGATCTACATACGCATAATCATTATTATCATGTTTTGGATGATCCACGTATTTCGGATGTTGAATATGATGGGTTAATGCGGCAGCTTATATTGGTTGAAAAACAGTACCCTCAGTTGATCAAAAAAGATTCCCCATCACAGCGTATCGGTGGAGCTCCACTCCCTCAATTTAGTCAAGTGCAACACGCGGTTCCCATGCTTTCACTCGACAATGCTTTTAGTGCGAAAGCATTGAGAGATTTTGATCGTCGTGTACATGAAAGATTGAAAGGTTCTGCGGATATTGCATACCTGTGCGAGCCAAAATTGGATGGAGTTGCCGTTAGTCTAATCTACGAGGACGGTATTTTAGCACGCGCTGCAACTAGGGGAGACGGTGCTACTGGAGAGGACATAACTTCCAATGTAAAAACTATCAAGTCGCTTCCTCTCAAGTTAATAAGTGATCTTCCACCCAGACTCATTGAAGTGAGGGGTGAAATTTATATGACGAGACAGGGCTTTGAGCAATTAAACGTCTCCGTGGAGAAGAGTGGTGAAAAGCCTTTTGTAAATCCCCGAAATGCTGCAGCTGGAAGTTTGCGACAACTAGATTCCAGAGTCACAGCTCAAAGACCATTAAGTTTTTGTGCATATAGCGTGGAGCAGTACTCAGACGCTGGGTCCCCGGATACACAGTGGGAGATGCTGAGGTATGTTGGTCGATTGGGTCTTAGGATTAATCCAGATATTTTTTTTGCGGCCAATATTGATGCTTGTGAGAATTACTGCAATGACTTGTTCACGCGCAGGGCTTCACTATCTTATGACATTGATGGTGTTGTTATAAAAGTTAATGATCTTGAGAAACAAAAACTTTTGGGCTTTCTATCGCGATCGCCTCGGTGGGCGATAGCACGCAAATTTCCAGCCGAAGAGGCGTCCTCTCAACTATTGGCAGTTGATTTTCAAGTGGGAAGAACAGGAGCTGTAACACCAGTTGCCCGTTTAAGTCCTGTGTTTGTTGGTGGTGTAACAATCAGCAGAGCGTCGCTTCATAATGCTAACGAAATAGCTAGATTGGGTCTACATTTGGGAGATACTGTGGTCGTGCGTCGTGCGGGAGATGTTATTCCTCAAGTGGTTCGGGTGGTTCATGGGCGCAGGCAGGAAAATTCGTCTGTAGTCTTGTTTCCGAAATTCTGTCCAGTTTGCCACTCACCAATTCTTCATCTGCCCTCCGAGGTTATCGCTCGTTGTTCCGGGAGTCTCAGGTGTGCTGCTCAAGTAAAGCAAGTGATAAAGCATTTTGCGTCGAGGAGCGCAATGAACATCAGTGGTCTCGGTGACCGGTTGGTTGACCAGTTAGTTGATACAGGTTGTATAACGTCGATTGTGGATCTTTATGACTTGAGCCTATCAATGCTTACACCACTAGAGCGATTGGCAGGTAAGTCGGCACGTAATCTTCTTAATGCTATCGAGAAAAGTAAGAAAACTACCTTACAAAAATTTTTGTATGCTCTCGGAATCAGAGAGGTGGGTATAAATTGTGCTCGTTTATTATCCCAGCAGTTTGCATCGATAGAGGAAATTATGGCGGCGCGGGAAAACGAGCTGTTAGCGATTGATGGAATTGGACCAGTTTTAGCAGAGCATATTCAAATGTTTTTTGCTAATCCGAAGACATGTAAAGTTATTCAGGATCTCCAAAAAAAAGGCGTTCATTGGCCTGTGACTGCCGCTGATGGAGTGCGAGAAATTCCACTTGATGGACAGGTCTGGGTATTCACTGGACGAATTGAATCAATCAACCGAGAAGAGGCAAAAAGTGTATTACAAGCATTGGGCGCACGAGTCTCTGATTCAGTTTCTTCGAAAATAAGTCGATTAGTCGCGGGGAAGGGAGCGGGTTCTAAACTGGCAAAGGCAAAGGCTCTTGACATTCCAGTATTTGATGAAAAACAGTTTTTGCAATTTTTAGAAGAGATACAGACAACGGACATTTGAACATTTTTCAGCGTAGCCCTTTCGTGAAGAATTACGAATCTTATTGCTTTTATTGTCTCTTTCGAGCTGAATTGACTCGACTGTGAACCTTTCTTCTTTTTAAAAGCTCAAATAAATATACTCATACAAACCGCTCGTTTAAACTTGTCGATAAGGACATCGTCCTTTTTGTCTTGTCGTTTTCTACCCATTTATGTTGTTCAGACAATGATTTGCCGTGACTCATGACTAGCCCTATATTTTCTATTAAATACTATTTGGGAGCGATTGGCACTAGCAGCATTGCTATGGGAATTCATTCCGTTTTATTTCCTTGGTTAGTAATTGGTGTTCTCGGGGCATCAGCAAGTCAGTTAGGATTAGCACAGATGGCTATCCTACTTCCGAATACAATTTTCCTTCTTTTCGGCGGAGTAGTTTCAGATCGAGTTCACCGCGGGGCATGGTTATCACTGCTGTATATGCTTTATAGCATACCCTTGACAATGCTCTGGTGGTTATACGAATTTAATTCTTTAACGTTCAATTTCTTAATTTTGAGCGGAGTTATGTTTGGATTTTTGAACGCCTTTGTGCAACCTGCTCGGGAAAGTTTGTTAGTTTTTACGCCATCACGTGTAATGCATCAGTCTGTGGCTAAATCTATAATAGTCAAATTTATTGCACAAGGAGTTGGTTTTGGGTTTGCCGGTTTGTTGGGTTATATAGATCTGCCTGCTCTCCTGGGCATTCAAATTTTCATGTTCGGTTTGTCCTCATTTTTGATTTCGCGGGCTCACCGTTTAAACAAAAATCTTTCTAAAAAACCTATAGTGAGTAAACCCTCGTGGAAAGACTTGGTTAGTGGTCTGCTATTATTTTTTGATAATAAGAGTTTTTTGCATCTTCTTTTTCTTGTTTTTGCAACAGGATTATTACCCTTTGGGATTTATTTGGTGGGAATACCGGTTCTTGTACAGCAAGTTTATGACGGCGGAGCTATGCTTTTGGCAGCGCTTCAATTACTTTTTACGTGTGGTGTAATTTCAGCCAATATTGTAGTTGCAAGGAGGAAAAAGAATTTTGTAAATTCAGGTAGACTTATGGTGATAAGTTTTTTTTGGCGTGGTTCGTTATTTACTTTTACCGCTTTTTCTCCTCCTTTTTGGATTTTATTTTTGGTAATTTTTTTGTGGGGGTTCTCTACAGGATTATCGATGGTCTTGGGTCGGACTATTTTGCATAACAACATTTCTAAATCTTATCGTGCTAGAGCTTTGTCGATTTATCAGATATGTTTAGTTGGAGGCACTCCTCTGGGAGCTTGGTTATGCGGTCTTTTAATAGACGATCTCGGAATCAACATTGCTTTTATGTTTATTTCTTTAGTTACTGTAACTTTAGCAATTGGGATGTCGTTATTTTCTCCACTTTGGAAGCTCCGAACAACTGATTCTTAAGTTGAGGAAGCGTTTTTCAGTCGCCTTTGAAAAACGAGGATTGCAGCCACAGCGGCAACATTAAGAGATTCTACACCTCTATTCATCGGTATCCTGAGCGCATGGTTGGCGACTTGCCGAACGGGCGAACTTATACCATAGGTCTCATTTCCTAGAATGTGTATGATCGGAGAAGAGGGGGAGAAATCATAAATTGTGGTAGGGGCATTTGAATCGAGAATCGCTACCTCAAACCCTCTTTCTTTGAAGTCAGTAAGCGCTTCTGCAAGCTCTTCGCAACGAAGGATGTTGCATTTGAAAGCTGTTCCTGCGCTGGCTTTAACCGCAAGAGGCGTAATAACTGAGTTTCTTCTTGCAGGGATCAAAATGCCGAATGCGCCACTAGCTGTTACGCTACGGATTATCATTCCAAGATTGATCGGGTTTGTAATCCCGTCAAGAGCAATCAATTTGGTGGTCTGACCCAGTGGTACGGAGTCTATGATTTCTGTGTAATGTCCGTATCCCGGGCATTGGATATCACAGGCTACACCTTGATCTTGTTTTCCATTTCGTGAAATTCGTGCCAACTGAGGTCGACTGTGCCAATGTATACTTATTTTGCGGCTATTAGCGAGTAATATGAGCTGTTTAAGCGACTTACTGTGTCTATTTGTGTCTGCTAAATGAAGCCGGTATACGTTCAAACTTTCATCGCATATAGCCTCATGACATATATTGCGCCCATATATCGTGATCAAGTTTTTTAGAGACTTTTTTTTTGCTATGTAGTGCAAGGTGTCGACTTTTCTGTCCATATTTTAGCATCCTAATTTTTTACACCACTCGCTTATTTCTAAGAGTTTTTAAATTATCGTTTTATATAATATTTATGCGAGTAATCAAGCAATTGATAAAGAGCGGACTAACTAATTCAATGCTGATCGGAAGGCTTGGAGTGCATTTTTCAACCCTCGGGTGAGTGCCTCAACAGTTAGCGCATGACCAATTGATACCTCAGTAAGCTCAGGTATTGACGCAAATTGTTTTAAATTCTGTAAGTTTAGATCATGACCGGCATTAACCTCCATTCCTAGCTCTGCTGCTAGCTTTGCGGCGGCCATGTGTTGCAAAAATATTTTTTCCGATAATTCACTGCCCCACGCTTTGGCGAAAGGGCCGGTGTATAGTTCAATACGATCGGCACCTATTCGGGCTGCTCTCTTAACTTGCTCCAGATCTGGATCTATGAAAATACTGGTACGGACTCCAAGGGATTTTATTCGCTTGATAATTGGCATAAGTTGGGTTTCGTATTCTCGCAAATTGAAACCGTGGTCGGAAGTTAACTGATCGCTGTTATCCGGAACTAATGTGCATTGATCGGGCTTTGTGTCTTCTATCAAAGCCAAGAATCCAGGGTGTTTTTCAGTCGGCATACAAAAGGGATTACCTTCAATATTCAGCTCAATATCCTTCAGCGGGGCAATAAGATGGGCGAGTTGTCGTACATCTCTCGGCCTTATGTGTCGCCCATCTGGTCTGGGATGGACAGTGATACCATGTGCTCCAAGGTTGATACAACTTTGAGCAAATGTAAGCACGCATGGAAAGTTCCCCGGCCTAGAATTCCGAAGTAAAGCAATTTTGTTAACATTTACGCTTAGAGCAATCATTTTATATTTATCCCGATACTTGAGTTTCATTGACGACCGACACATTACAAAGTCTTTGTTGTAGTTCTCGTGCTTTAAGAATCCTTATTGGCGTGATTGGTACATCCTTAAACAAGCTGTTGTTTTGAGTTTTTTTAGCTGCGATAGCATCAACCGTGGCCATTCCGTCTACTACTTTGCCAAATACAGCATAACCGTGACGCGTTGCGGATGAATCAAGTGATGGATTGTCTGTTATGTTTATAAAAAACTGTGATCGCGCGCTATGCGGATCTGAAGTTCTCGCCATGGCCACAGTTCCTCGGACATTTTTAAGTTTATGATTACCCTCATTTGGTATGGGGAGAGTTTGGCTCTTACGAGGCGTAAAATCGAAGGTATACCCACCTGTCTGTATTACAAATTCGGGTATTACTCGGTGAAAGATCAGCCCATCATAGTGAAAATTGTTAATTAATCTAATGAAGTTTGCGGATGTAAGTGGGGCACCATCGGGATATATTTCGATGATAAATGTCCCAGAGTCTGTAATAAATTCAACTTTGTTACATTTACCTGCTGCGACCTGGCAAACAGTGATGCACCAAATAAGTAGAATTATATTGGTCCGACGACTAATTTTTTTTTTCACGATCGGTTACCTTATTGCCAATTGGATAAGCGCCTTCTTCCCCGGATCTTTGGAATTAACGCTGTCAAGAGGGCACCTAAAAAAACTAATATGCCACCATACAAGAAAAACTGGCGTCCGTCGTTTTGATATGCTGACTGCAGTTGAGCTTTTAACACATCATTTTCTTGGATGAGCAAATGGTTTCTTTCAACCAATCGCTGAATATTTTTTCCGGTTACCGGGTTAGTAGCGTCATCGTTGGTGCTGGTCGCTTTTTTTACTTGATTTTTATGGTTAAGTGCTAAAGATTTTAATTCATCGTTTTTTAGTGCGAGAGCGTTTTTTAACCTTTCAGAGGTGCTTTGTTCCTCTTTCAACATTTGCTCTAGAATTTTTTTAGCTTCTCGCTCTTCGGTCAGTAATGTGGCTGAGATTGGACTTTCTGATATGAATCGTTTCTCAATCCAACCCTGCTGACCGAAGTCAGTGAGGATTTTCTTCCATTGCCCATCGTTGTCAATTACTGTTACTGGTGTACCGCTCTTGAGACCATTAAGGGTAACTTTTCCATTTTTATTGGGTACACTTCTGACCGGAACATAATAAACATCACTTATGTAACCCCGCTTGTGATGTACATTACTTGCTCCGATAGCCGATTGACTGTCATCGGCGTTCGATCGAGCTTGCGATTCAGTTGATTCATCTAACGTTTTAAAGTCAAAATCTTCGTCATATTCGTTTTCATTTGTAGAATCAATGTTGTTGCGTTCAATAATGATTGTTTCTGCATCATTATCATTGAATGCTCGAAGTTCTTGGCAAATCCCGAGCTCGGAGAGGATACCAAAAGCAAGCAGTGGCCCAAAAAGCATCAGTTTTAGCATAAAGTTTCTCTTTTAATTTGGAGGGATGTCATGCTCCCACTTAGCATGAGTAATTAGGTGTCATCTTCAACAAGATTACGGTAGTACATGTTTAAAGGGATTCACTTCTATTTTTTTATAGACGCCCACTCTTAAGTATGGATCTTCACTCGCCCATATTTCTGCTTCTTGTAGTGAGCTAAACTCAGCAATTATTAAACTTCCTTTGAAACCATGTCTTCCGGGATTTGCATTATCAATCTTTGGGTATGGTCCTGCTAGTAATAGTCGCCCCAAGTCTTTGAGTTGCTCCAATCTGGCTAGATGCTCTGTTCTCGCCGATGATCTTAAGTCTATAGTGTCTGGAAAATCCTCGCAGTTAATTACATACCACATATGTCAGTTTGTCGTTTTGTTCTTCAGTAAATCTTCTAATGGAAGGCCTGTAATGCGTCTGATACCCATCAGAAGATAATAAAGGTTTGCGACCAAGATGAGCGTCACCGGCAATGCTATTACGGGAAAACTGAGCGCCCACATTGTGCCAAGTTGTTCGTTGAAGGCCACGGTTCCTGGTTGAGCGGTCAAAATGATGGTCGCCAATGAGTAATTTAAAATAGCAGAGATGAAAAAACCGGCCGCGAGAATCCAAGAGCCGTTAAGTAAAAGAGATTCAAATTCTTTACCGCATTCATTTATTCTCAGTGTCTCATTAATTAGCTCTATATCGAACACAAATTCAACAAATATACTTATTACCGGCTTTGATGATTTCAGGGACATAAGGGTAGCAATTGCAAAAAGGGAGGGTATTGAAGCCTCTTTGATGGCTATGTAGTGAGCATTTAGCTCCATTAAACTTATGCCTCCCGTTAATAAAACACTGATCGCACCGAGGGCAGAAAAAAAGTTTATATTTTTTCTTACTATGAAATCTCGAATGCCGTAAAGTAGGGGAAATAACAGAGCAGTTATTATCGCGAGTTTTATGCCTAAATAATCCTCTCCGCTAAGTTTCATGAAGGTGAAAGAAGGTATTATTAAATTACACGCGATATTGAGGAATAAATTCTCCTTAGGCACAGTTTGGGTGTTTTCACTGTCACTTCTGTCTTCGCTCTTGGGACTGTTATGGTAATTCATGTTTAAGTCATAACTCTATTTTTTCCGTAAGTCCTAAAATAGCACTTGTCCGACTCTCGTTAAAATCAACAGACTCGTCGTGTTTATTAGGTAATGTTCAGTTCACTTTCGCCTAAATCTTTTGCCTCTATTATGCTTAAAAATTATAATTGAGCACAAGCAATATCAACTTTGACACGCAGGAATTACTTATGAGTTTGTTTTTAACAATTCATCCCGAAAATCCACAAATTCGTTTAATCCAGAAAATCACCGATATACTCAAGTCAGGCGGTATACTGATTTATCCGACGGATTCAGTATATGCGATAGGTTGTAAAATTGGTGAAAAGCGTGCTGTTGATCGGATTCGCATGATTCGTGGGATTGGGAGAGATCAAGATTTTACACTTTTATGTCGAAATCTCTCTGAAGTTGCAAAGTTCGCCAAAGTAAGTGACAGTGATTTTCGTATTTTGAAGGCAAAGACTCCCGGGCCGGTTACTTTTTTATTGCCAGCTTCCTCCTCTTTACCTACTCGATTGTTTCAGCCTAAAAGGAAAGTGGTGGGGATAAGAATACCGAAAAATAATATTGTTATGGCCCTATTGACCGAGCTCGATGAGCCTCTAATGAGCCTTACTTTTGCAATAAAGAATGATCCATATGGTTTATCAGACCCTAATGAAATTAGGCAACGCTTTGAAAGTATTGTTGATGGCATCATTGATGGAGGATATTGCGGTATTGAGCTTACTTCTGTTGTTGATTTAACGGGGCAGGTGCCGAAACTTGTTCGCATGGGGTTAGGTGATTTGGACTCAATAATGTAAGCTTGGGTGTATACCTTAAATAAATTAACCTTGCACTAGCACTGATTAAGTAATAACGAGCCTAGGTTAGCAGAGAATTGCGCGAAAAGGACTTTTTTGACTCGGATAACGCCTAAAAAAATTCAAAATAATGCCTTTCCTCGGCAAGTAGAGATGCCCTTCGCGGTTGTGCAAGGACAAACGCTCTCCGTAGTTCCTGATGACCTTTATATCCCACCTGATGCTTTGGAGATAATCCTTGAAGCCTTTGAGGGACCTCTAGATTTATTGCTATACCTAATAAGACGACAGAACTTGGATATTTTAGATATTGATGTTTTGGAGATAACGCGTCAGTACACTGCCTATATTGGCCTTATGCATGGTCTTAAGCTTGAGTTGGCATCGGACTACTTAGTTATGGCTGCAATGCTAGCAGAAATTAAATCTCAAATGCTTCTTCCTCGCGTCTGTGAAATCAGTGATGAGGCGGTGGATCCTCGCGCGGAATTGATTCGAAGGCTTCAAGAATATGAGGTATTTAAGAACGCGGCCATGAATATGGATAAGTTAACGCGACTAGATCGCGATGTTTTTTTAGCTCGAGCAGAATTTAGCGGTCCAAACCGCGTTATCTTGCAACCAACCGTTACTTTGGATGACATAAAAAAAGCTTTGCAATCGGTGTATGAGCGCTCTCGTTTGTCGCAGCATCATGAGATCTCTAAGGAATTTATCTCTACTCGTGAGCGTATGGCGGACATTTTAAAGCAGATAAACAATCAATCGTTTGTCACCTTTGGAAGTTTATTCGATCTCTCAGAGGGAAAGTTGGGAGTTGTAATTACGTTTTTGGCCATGATGGAGTTGATGAAAGAAAGGTTAGTAGAAATCGTTCAGCCCAATTCTTTCGGGATAATCTACGTTAGAGCGCAAGAATTATGAAATCTTTGTTGCTTCGTCAAATTATTGAAGGTGCTTTACTTGCGTCTCCTACGCCTTTGGCGATTAAAGATTTAGAACAACTATTTTCTGATTCGGAAAGGCCGCACAAAGATCAAATATTGGCAACTATCGAGGATATTCAATTAGATTGCCGAGATCGAGGTTATGAATTAGTGGCGGTTGCTAGCGGTTTTCGGTTTCAAATTAGGGAGCAGCTAGCCGGTTGGATGCATCGACTTTGGGAAGAAAAGCCGAAGCGTTATTCTAATGCAATGCTTGAAACTCTCGCACTTATTGCATACCGGCAACCGCTCACTCGTGGGGATATTGAGTTAGTGCGCGGAGTGGCAGTAAGTTCAGATATGGTTAGAACTTTACTTGAACGAGAGTGGATAAAAATTGTGGGGCATCGTGACGTGCCAGGAAAGCCGGCCCTTTATGCGACTACAAAGCAGTTCTTAAATTATTTTAATTTGAGCGATCTTGAGCAGTTACCAGAATTAACAGGCGTTACAACTATTGAGGGTGGCGACCATTCGACGCTCGGTTCACTGGAAAGTGCCCGTCATAGGGCGATAGAGCGCTAGAGCCTGTGAATCAATTCTAAAGATGCTGCTTGGTACCAGTGCCTTTATAGAGACAAAATCAATTGGAAAAATCAATGTCTGACAAAATTCATAAAGTGCTTGCTGTGTCTGGTCTTGGTTCTCGCCGTGAGGCGGAGCGTTGGATTGCTCAAGGACGAGTATTTGTGAACGGTAAGATTGCTAAGGTGGGTGACCGAGCGGTCTCCTCGGATAAAATTATGTTGGATGGGAAATTGGTAGCAATTACCCCTCAAGGGTATACAAGGATTTTAATGTACAATAAACCGGAGGGAGAGATATGCAGCACTATCGATGAAAAAGGGCGTCCGACGGTCTATAAGCAATTGCCGCGTCTATCCAAAGGGCGTTGGATATCTGTAGGTCGGTTAGATATCAACACCAGCGGATTACTCTTATTCACGGATAATGGCGAATTGGCAAATCGCCTTATGCATCCTAGCTATGAAATTGCTAGACAATATTTAGTAAGGATTTACGGAGTTGTCAACCTTTCAATGATTGCTCGTTTAACCAAAGGCGTTACTCTGGACGATGGAATTGGTAAGTTTGACTCCGTAAAGGCGAATCTTGATTCTCGTTCCGATAATGAGATTAATTCATCCAACAAATGGTATCGAATTACCATTTCAGAGGGTCGAAAGCGCGAAGTGCGGCGCTTGTGGGAATCGCAAGGTGTTGAAGTTAATCGTTTAAAGCGTATTAGTTTTGGACCAATTGAATTACCTTCTATTGTTCGTAAAGGTGAATTCATGTTTTTAAACGAATTTCAAACTAAGTCTTTGTTGGGTATTGTCAAGCTTGAAGCTAAGAGTTATCCGGAAAAAGAAATTTACAAACATATGCGGAAGCGCAAAGAAAAAAAATTGCGAGCCAGAGGAAATAATAATGGTCATCAAAGAAAAAAAGGACCTTGAAGGGGTAAAAGAGAATCTTCAACGACGTTTTTGTCCACAGATAGATCCATTTTTTTTCATCAACAGTCTCGAAAATACCTTAAAAGAAACTAGTAGATTTAGCGGGCGTTACAAGCGGTTTATCTCACAATTGGGCGTGAATTGTTTTTCCGTTGAGTCCAAGACTATCATCACCAAGTAAGTAAAGGTATGCCCATGTAATTTGATCGGCGCTTATTAAGTTAGTTGGGTTTTCTGCAGGATACGCTTTTGAACGCATTGCCGTGCGCGTAGCTCCTGGATTAATGGCATTGATCCTAAGTTTTCCTAAATTTTCTTGTTCCGCGGCCCAGCCTCGCATAAGTGCCTCCACTGCACACTTTGAAACGGCATATGCGCCCCAAAATACGCGCCCCGCTTGCCCTGCGCCAGAGGTGGTGAAAATGACGGATGCGCCATGACTGGATTGTTCTAGAAGAGGCATTAATGATCGAGTGAGCTGAAACTGCGCGGTTACATTAGTGTGAAGTACTTTCTCCCAGAGCTCTGACTTATATTGGTTAAGCGGCATCCTATCTCCCAGAATCGCTGCATTATTCACTAACCCATCCAAAGCTCCGAACTGAATCTCTATTTGATTTTTTAACTCAACGTAGTCAGAGTCTTTTGCATGCTCCAAATCGAGAGGACATATCGCGGCTCTGGGACCCGCTTCGCGCAATACTTTGTCGTAAGTACTCTCAAGAGAATTGATGTTCCGACCCGCAAGCAGCACTGTTGCGCCATGCTGAGCAATTGAAATCGCGACGGCTTTACCAATCCCACTACCTGCGCCAGTAATCAAAATAACACGCCCCCTCAATAAATCACTCGGTGATGTGTATGAGGAGACTGGAAAATTTGTCAATATTCTAGCTCCTTAAAAAGAAGATCAAAGAGTTTCTCAGGCGTGAGTGTAATCCAGTTGGCATCCCAATAAGAGATTTTTTCATCTTTATTTATGTACCCCCAGGCAGCGACAATGGATCGCATCTTCGCATTTTTAGCGGCTAATATATCTCTTGAATGATCGCCTATGTATATACAATCATCTGCCCTTAAGCCTAAATGCTTAATGCCAAGTTCCAGTGATTCGGGGTGTGGCTTGGGCTCCTTAACATGATCGGAGCATATCACGCAGTGGGCACGATCAATTAGATTTAGTCTAGTTAACAAAAGCTCGGTATATAACCAGTGTTTATTTGTAACTATGCCCCATGGTATTGTTCTGAGGTCGCATTCGGTTAATATTTCGTTAATGTTTGGAAACATTTTCGTTTTCTTTCCAGCATGTTCAAAATAGATAGTCAAAAGTTCGCTTTGCAGTGTTTCGAAGTTTGAGTCGGTGGGTGAAATATTAAATGCAAGTTCGAGTAATCCGATTGACCCATCACTAACTCGGTTTCGCACGGCCTCAGAGTCGAGCTGGACACGATCATATCTTTTTAAGAGAGTGTTTATAGTGGTTACAAAGTCAGGTGCTGTATCAAGCACTGTTCCATCTAAATCAAAAAGTAGGCCATTAAAATCGATCATCGTAATTACTATCCAAGAATTTTCTTAGGTAAGTTTTTTCGCGTGAATAATGTAATTGACGTCCACTTGATCCGAGACAAGTTGAAAGTTCCGTGTAAAAGGATTAAAGGATAATCCAGTAATTGTCTCTATTTTTAACTCAAATCCTCTAGCCCATTTGGCGAGTTCGGATGGTCGAATAAATTTGTGGTGTTGGTGAGTTCCGATAGGTAGTAAACGTAACAGGTATTCGGCGCCCAATATTGCGAATATAGCCGATTTAACATTTCTATTAATGGTCGAGAAAAATACACTTCCACCGGGTTTGAGAAGTGTGGCGCAAGCCCCTACGACTGCAATTGGGTTTGGGACGTGCTCTAACACCTCCAAACATGTAACTATGCCAAATTTTTCAGCGTGCTTGGAAGCGAAGTTTTCTGCGGTTGATAGTTGATAATTGATTGTTAGCCCAGATTCAAAACTATGTTCCTCAGCAATATCCAAAGCGGCTTGCGCAATATCAATTCCTGTGATGTTGCCTCCACGTCTGGCAAGAGCCTCTGATAAGATTCCACCTCCGCATCCCACATCCAAAACGTCACAGCCCGCTATGGGTGCTATCTGGTCTATCCAATTCGCTCGCAATGGATTGATTTTATGCAGCGCTTTAAAGTCTCCGTTACAATTCCACCAATCGCTATTACTCGAGTTAAATTTTTTTACTTCGGATAAGTCGATGTTATTCATTAATTCACCGAGATTGGAGTCATGTTTTTTTATAAATCAACATTAATCGCACTTTTTGCCCAGTTTTTCCGTTTTCGTTGCAAGAGCTCTTCATTCAGTATCTCAAGATTACCATTTATCATAAGGGGCCGGCCTCCAACAAAGCTGTGGGTGATCCGATGATTATAACTTTTATATACTAGTCCGGCCGCGAGATTGTTAATAGTTTGCTCCTCAAGGTAATTAATTTCAATTGCGATGATATCGGCGAGTTTGTTGGGCTCAAGTGTCCCAATTTCTTCCTGCCAACCCAGAGCTTTCGCTCCGTCTAGAGTAGCCATACGAAGTGATTGATGCGGTGATAAAGACAAACCATCGTTGGTTGATGCTTTATTTAGCAGCAATGCGAATTGTAAATCATTGAACAAATCGAATGAAAGATCTCGTGTGAATCCACCAGACCCTAGTGCAACATTGATGCCCATCTTTTTAGCTTCCTCAAGTGGACAGAATCCACCGGATTGTATGAGGTTGAATCGAGGACAATAAATAATGTGACTATTAGACTCTTTCAAGAGTAGTAAGTCGCTTTTTTTAAGCTGAGTTATATGAGTCAATTGACTTTGCGGTGTGAGGAGTCCACATTCCGCTAATCTTTGAACTGGTCTTGCATTGAAGTTTTTCGCTGAAGATGAAATTTCTTCACGGCTGTTGTGCGTATCGATTTGTAAAGGAAGTTCTATTTCATTAACGTAGGTGGCTAGATTTGTGAGTTTGTCATTATTTAATGACGAGATTGATTGTGGTGCGCAAGCCACTCTCACATGTGCGCTATCCCTGTAATCATCAAACAGTCGGAGACCGTCACTCATCTGAGATTCCCAGCTGTTATTGATTAGCTTTGAATACTCGGTCATGGGAAAACTAATTTGACTTCTCATTCCACACTCTCTGACGACGTTTGCCGCGATATTTGAAAAAAGGGCGATATCCGCAAAGCATGTTGTACCAGTCTTTATCATTTCGGCGATGGCAATTTGCGTTCCATCACGCACGAGTTGAGGGGTAATTGGATATTTAGCCAGCACCTTGGTTAAGGTTTCAGAGTAGTCTTTGTTGGACTGCTTAAAAATGATTTTTGCTAGTATATTCAAGGATGCGTGAGTGTGGCTGTTGATCAGCCCCGGCATAACTAAGTGTCGGTCCAGTGAATAGGTTGCGGCCGCTTCGAACTTCTCTAAAGCCTCTGATTGTTCGCAAATTGCGATTATTCTCTGGTTATGAATTGCAATTGAGACCCTCTCAAATACATGGTCTTCTGGGTTTATTGGAATGACCCACCTGCAGTTTAGTAAAGTATCAATAAACACTGGCACCTCCCCATGCCACTCAAGAATTATCCGCCGCTACACTTGTTTTACAACAGATCTTGGAAATTTTCTGAACTCTCTCGTTCATTTCTCGAGAATATAATTGCGCCGCAAAGCCACACAATATGTTATTATTATATACAAATAGAGAGTCGTTTTTGTGGTTGTTTTTTCAAGAGTATTAGACTGCGTGAACTTGCGAGTAGTCAACGATATATATGGAGACATATGAGCAATTTGGCGAAAGATATTGTACCCGTCAAGATTGAAGAAGAACTTAAGCAATCTTATCTTGATTACGCGATGAGCGTGATAGTAGGGAGAGCATTGCCTGATGTCAGAGATGGGCTCAAGCCGGTCCATAGACGAGTGCTTTTTGCGATGCACGAGTTAAATAACGAGTGGAACAAGCCTTACAAAAAATCTGCCCGAATCGTAGGTGATGTTATTGGTAAGTATCACCCTCACGGTGATAGTGCGGTCTATGACACCATTGTTCGTATGGCACAATCATTCTCGTTACGACACATGTTAATCGATGGACAAGGAAATTTTGGTTCAATCGACGGTGATTCTGCTGCCGCAATGAGATATACCGAGATTCGAATGACGAGGATAGCGCATGCGTTGCTCGAGGATTTAGACAAGGAAACAGTTAACTTTCAACCCAACTATGACGAATCTGAGTCAATACCAATCGTCATGCCTACTCGTATTCCAAACTTATTAGTAAATGGATCGTCGGGCATCGCGGTGGGTATGGCAACTAACATACCACCTCATAATCTCTCGGATGTCATCAGAGGGTGTCTCGCTTTGATTGAGAACAACGAGATCACTATTGATGAGTTAATGGAACATATACCCGGACCTGATTTTCCAACCGGCGCAATAATAAATGGAAGAGCTGGCATTGTTCAAGCCTATAAGACTGGTAGAGGCCGGATATACGTCAGAGCATCAGCGAGTGTTGAACTTAACGGCAAAAGTGGTCGAGAATCTATCATTGTAACGGAGATCCCATATCAGTTAAACAAAGCACGCTTGATCGAGCGAATTGCGGAACTGGTGAAAGAGAAAAAGATTGAGGGAATTTCTGAATTGCGAGACGAGTCAGATAAAGATGGATTACGAGTTGTTGTCGAAATCAAGCGAGGAGAGATTGGTGAAGTTGTGCTAAATAATTTATATGCACAGACTCAATTACAAAGCGTTTTTGGAATAAATATCGTTGCATTAGTTGATGGTCAGCCAAAGATTTTAAATCTTAAAGAATTACTTGAGGCTTTTATTTCGCATAGACGCGAGGTAGTTACTAGACGTTGTATTTTTTTGTTACGTAAAGCACGTGCGCGGTCACATACCCTAGCCGGCTTTGCAATAGCTCTGGTAAATATTGATATCATAATATCTGTTATTAAGAACGCTGAAAATCCCGCTGAAGCTAGGGCTGCGCTTTTGGGTAGAGCGTGGATTCCGGGCTCGGTAGAGGCGCTACTCGAGAGAGCTGGTGATGAGCCTTCAGTTAATATTTTTCCTCGCGAAGATGGATTTGGATTAATCGATGGACAGTATTATTTATCTCCTAATCAGGCTCGCGACATTCTCGATCTAAGATTACATCGTCTTACAGGCTTGGAACAACAAAAAATAATGGATGAAGCGACGCAAAAGTTTGATGAGATATCAGAGTATCAGAACATCTTGTCAGACACCCAAAAGCTAATGGCTGTGATAAAGGATGAATTGGAGAGTGTTATCAAGGATTTTAGTGATCCGAGGAGAACTCAGATAGTGGAATCACAGCATGATCTCACTGTAGAGGATTTGATTGCTGAAGAAGAGCGGGTAGTTACCATATCTCATGGGGGGTATGCGAAAACACAGCCTCTCTCCGACTATCAAGCACAAAGACGCGGTGGAATGGGCAAATCTGCTATTGCGGTGAAAGAGGCCGATTTTGTGGAGCACTTATTAATTGCAAGCACACATGCAACGATATTATGTTTCACGAGCGTCGGAAAAGTATATTGGCTAAAGGTGTATCAGATTCCGGTTGCTAGTCGTAACTCAAAGGGCAGGCCGGTAGTAAATTTACTTCCGTTAGATGCTGAAGAAAGGATAAACTCTATATTGCCCGTTGAGGGCTACAGCGTCGACCAGTACGTTATCATGGCAACAGCTAATGGAACCGTAAAAAAGACGCAGCTATCTCAATACTCTAATCCTCGCAAGGCAGGGTTGCGTGCGGTTGAGCTTGTTGAGGGAGATGTTTTAGTTGGAACTGCTGTGATAAATGATAGGCAAGATATTATGTTGTTTAGTAGCGAAGGTAAAGCAGTTCGTTTTGCGAGCTCAGATGTGCGTCCGATGGGTCGTGTATCAAAGGGAGTTAGAGGTATGCGGCTGACAGATGGAGCCAAAGTGATTTCGATGGTGATACCAGAAGAAAATGGGTACTTGTTGACAGTTTGTGATAATGGATTTGGTAAACGTACCGAATGTTCGGAGTTTCCGACTAAAGGTAGAGGTGGAAAAGGAATGATTGCCATTCAGGCAAGTGATCGCAATGGCCCCCTCGTGGGTGCGACTCAACTTTTTTCTGGAGACCAAATAATGTTGATTTCAGATCAAGGGACAATGGTAAGAACGCGTTCCGAGGAAGTTTCAGTGGTCGGCAGAAATACGCAGGGAGTAAGAGTGATTCGTTTAAAACAGAGTGAACGCTTGGTGAGTTTAGCGCGAATTGCTGAAGCGGAAGAAATGGAGATACTTGAAAGATCTGATGGGGCTTAATATACGCGAGATAAATTTCTAATATGAAAGACAAGGACCTTCTTTCCAGTATTCGATCTGAGATAGACGTTATCGATTACCAAATTAGTCAAGCAATAAATAATCGTGCGAGATGTGCTCAACGAGTTGGAGAGCTAAAACGAAAACAGGGGGATAAAAGCTTTTATCGACCAGAACGGGAGGCGCAAGTCCTACGACGTGTGATGGAAGCGAATACTGGTCCTGTAACAAATGAAGATTTGGCGCTGGTGTTCAGACAAATCATGTCTATGTGTCTGTCGATGGAAAGGCCTTTAAAAGTTGCATTTCTGGGACCGGAGGGAACTTTTACGCATGAGGCGGCGTTAAAGCATTTCGGAAAATCTGTCATAAACGCGCCGCAGCCGGCTATTGATGACGTTTTCCGAGAAGTCGCAGCTGGAGAGTGTGACTTCGGTGTGGTACCCGTAGAGAATTCTACAGAGGGCATGGTAAGTCAGACACTGGATAATTTTGTAGATTCGACGCTATCAATTGTTGGTGAGGTTGAGCTGCGGATTCATCACTATTTGCTTATCGGATCCAATTCGGATGCGAAAAAAATTACTCGGGTATATTCTCATGCGCAATCCTTAGCACAATGCAGGAAATGGTTGGACTCCAATTATCCAAAAATTGAACAAATTTCTGTTAGCAGCAACGCTATCGCAGCTAAATTGGCGCAGGGAGAATGGAACTCTGCGGCTATTGCGAGCCTTTCCTCCTGTGATTTATATGGGTTAAAACAGTTAGAGAGTAAAATTGAGGATCAGTCAGACAATTCTACGAGATTCTTGATTATTGGTCGAGAAAGAGTATTGGCAAGCGGGCACGATAAAACCTCAATCGTAGTTTCAATGCATAATAAACCGGGATCACTTTATGGTCTATTGAAGATCTTTTATGCTGCCGGTGTTGACTTAACAAGAGTCGAGAGTCGGCCAGCGAAAGGAAGCAAGTGGTCTTATATTTTTTTTATTGATTTCGTAGGTCATTGTGATGAGCAGAGAATTGATCAGTTGTTAGAAAAGTTGAAAAACCAGAGTATTTCTATAAAGCTTCTCGGTTCTTATCCTCAATCAGTTCTCTAGGTTGGCATTCACAATTTCTAATAAATCTTAGTAAATATCTAGAAACCGAGTGTGTATATGAGCGATGAACTGCTAGTAAAAGACGTACTTATTAACCGTCTTGTTATAATCGGACTGGGGTTGATTGGTGCAAGTGTCGCTCTTGCAGCGAAGAAGAAAAAAATCTGTCATGAAGTAATCGGATTAAATCGACAGTTCTCTACCGTTATAGCAGCAAAGAAAATGGGGATAATTGATGAAGCAATCAAGCACTTATGTGAGATCTCATCAAATCTAAATAAGAACGATTTGGTACTAATTTGCGTGCCTACGCTAGAATTTGAGAGTGTTTTGAGGGAGTGCCAAAGATTATTGCGAGACTGTGTTACCATAAGTGACGTTTGTAGTGTGAAGGGTTATACAGTCGAAACCGCGAAAGCACTTTATGATTGTAATCCATCTCAGTATGTTCCAGGTCATCCTATAGCGGGGTCTGAAAAAAGTGGATTGGCGGCAGCGGACCCCGAATTATTTGCCGACCATCTCGTTATCTTAACTCCCACCTTGAGAACTGGTAAAAAAAACCTTGAGCTCGTGAAACGCTTCTGGGAAGAATTTGGAGCTTCAGTGTGTCGTATGGATACCTCTCGTCATGACGAAATTCTTGCTTCAACAAGTCATCTTCCTCATATGCTCGCATATTCTCTTGTTGGAACCTTGGCGTCACGCGCAGATTATCAAGATATTTTTCGTTTCGCTGCTGGAGGCTTCAAAGATTTTACTCGAATCGCCGCGAGTGATCCAAGAATGTGGAGAGATATTGCGTTAACCAACAGACGGGCTATAGTAAATGCGTTGGACTGCTCATTAACTGACCTCCATGCTTTGCGAAATGCCGTCGATTCTTGCGATTCAAATACCTTGATGGAAGTTTTTACTAAGGCCCAGAGCGCGCGGAAGCACCTTAGTAGAATCCATCCAAATGTGCCTAAGAACGGAAGTAATTCTGATGGTTCAAAAGACCCTTGTGAAATTAAATACCTTGTAAGACCAGGAGGACATTGTTGTGCTGAATTGAGAATCCCCGGCGATAAGTCAATTTCACATAGGTCCCTCATGATTGGTGCTATAGCAACGGGATTAACCAGTGTAGCTGGTTTTTTGGAGGGCGAGGATACGCTAGCTACTTTGCAAGCGTTTCGGGATATGGGAGTGGTAATAGAAGGCCCTTCCGATGGGAAATTATTAATTCATGGCGCGGGTTTAAATGGTCTTCAGAAGCCCCTTAAACCGCTTTATCTTGGTAATTCTGGAACATCTATTCGACTTCTAAGCGGTCTCTTAGTTGGTCAAGATTTTGAAGTTGAATTGGTGGGAGATGCTTCGCTGTCAAAGCGTCCTATGAATCGAATCGCAACTCCTCTGAAGCGAATGGGTGCATATATTGAGACTTTCGCAGACGGATTTCCGCCAGTAAAAATCCGAGGTACTGGAAACCTAAAAAGTATAGACTACGACATGCCGATGGCAAGCGCGCAAGTCAAGTCAAGCATTCTCTTGGCGAGTCTTTATGTTAACGGAGAGTGTTCCGTTACTGAGCCAGCCCCGACAAGGGATCATACAGAGCGTATGCTGAGGGAGTTTGGATGTGATGTGACAACTGAAAAGTCTAAGATTGTTATTCGGGGTGATAAGAATTTAATTGGGAAGTGTGTAGAGATTCCCTCTGATATTTCTTCTGCAGCTTTTTTTATGGTAGCTGCGGCAATAACTCCCGGATCTTCAGTTTTGTTAAGGAATATAGGCGTCAATCCGACTCGCGTCGGCGTAGTCAACATCTTAAGGATGATGGGAGCAGATATTGAATTTTTGTGTACTTCCAATTATGGAAAAGAGCCGGTTGCGGATATACAAATAAAGTATAGATCCTTAGTGGGAATTGATATTCCAGAGGATCAAGTTGCACTAGCAATCGATGAATTCCCAGTAATCTTTGTCGCTGCCGCATGTGCTACGGGCACTACTCGGCTATCAGGTGCAGCCGAGCTCCGTGTGAAAGAAAGTGATCGTATAAAAGCAATGTCTGATGGGCTGAAGATATTGGGTATAGAGGTATTTCCTGCGACAGACGGCCTAACTATAATTGGCGGTGCAATTGGCGGCGGTGAAGTAGACAGCTTAGGTGATCATCGGATTGCAATGGCTTTCAGCATTGCCGCATTGAGAGCTGAGTCTGAAATTTGTGTTTTGAATTGTAAAAATGTGGCAACATCTTTTCCTACGTTTATTCAACTATCTAGTGAAATAGGACTTGATTTGGTCGCGGAGAGTCAGTAGTTGTGAGTATTGTAAATGTTGTGACTCTCGATGGACCGAGCGGGGCGGGCAAGGGCACCTTGGGAGTCAGCATAGCAAACAAGTTATCATACAATTATCTTGATAGCGGCGTATTTTACAGGGCACTAGCTGTGGCAGCAGAGCGTCATAATGTTGATTTAAACGATAAAGAAGGACTTAAAAAGCTTGCGAATAACTTAGATATATTCTTCCAGGTCGAGTTTGCATCAATTATTAAATTGTTTTTAGAGGGCGAGGATGTAACGCGAGAGCTGATGCTTGAGAGCACTGCGTCAAGGGCATCAATATTGGCATTAGACTTTGGAGTAAGAGCGGCACTGACGGCGCGTCAACGACTTTTCGCTATTTCACCAGGGTTGGTTGCTGATGGGCGTGATATGGGAACTGTTGTATTTCCAAATGCTACTTTAAAATTTTTTTTAACCGCTAATATAGAGACCAGAGCAAGACGACGATATAAACAGTTGCTCCTTAGAGGGGATAATGTTAGTCTGCCGGCCATTTGGCGGCAGCTTGAGGAACGAGACGAAAGAGATACTAAACGAAGTATTTCTCCTCTGGTGCCTGCGAAGGATGCTATCAAGATTGATACTACCAATATGGTGGCAGGGGAGGTTGTAGAAGCTGTAATGAACATCCTCGTAGACCGCGGATTTTTTTAAATGAGCCAGCAACCCAAGCTTTGCCAGTACTTTGGCTTCGGTTGCAACGAAATTAATAACGTCGCACTCACTGGTAATGCGAAGCATTGAAGTTTGGAGAAAGTGGAAGGTTTACTACAAACGTCATGACTATACTCTGAAGGTAAAATTTAATGAGTGAAAATTTTCAAGAACTGTTCGAAGAAAGTCTCAAAACCGTTGAGATGAACCCTGGTGCAATAATAACGGGCGTCATAATTGACATTGATAAGGATTGGGTCACTGTACATGCGGGCCTTAAATCCGAAGGAGTGATACCTGCAGACCAGTTCTATAATGATAGAGGTGCTGTCGAAGTAGTGGTTGGGGATGAAGTTCAGGTGGCACTTGAAGCTGTTGAGGATGGCTTTGGAGCAACGCGCTTGTCGAGAGAAAAAGCACGACGAGCTGAGTCCTGGCTTGATCTTGAGGCTGCTCATAAATCAGATGAAACTGTGATTGGAATCATCAGTGGCAAAGTAAAAGGTGGATTTACTGTTGACGTCAGGGGGTTACGTGCCTTTTTGCCTGGCTCGTTGGTTGACGTTCGGCCTTTGCGAGAAATTACGCATTTAGAGGGCAAAGATTTAGAATTTAAAGTCATAAAGTTAGATCCAAAACGTAACAATGTGGTTGTCAGTCGGCGTGCAGTGATGGAGAGCGCAAATTCCGCAGAACGCGATGCATTACTTCAGAATCTTGAGGAGGGTGTGTCTATTAAAGGTGTCATAAAAAACCTCACTGATTATGGAGCGTTCGTAGATCTCGGTGGAATCGACGGATTACTGCATATTACAGATATGTCTTGGAAACGAATCAAGCATCCGTCAGAAATGATTAATGTAGGGGACGAAATCGATGTAAAAGTACTGAAGTTTGATAGGGAGCGTAATAGAGTATCTCTCGGGATGAAGCAAATGGGGGAAGATCCTTGGGGAGATATAAAAGGTCGTTATCCAGAAGGAGCTAGAGCGACAGCAAAAATTACTAACTTGACCGACTATGGCTGCTTTGCTGAGTTGGAGGATGGAGTTGAGGGGCTAGTTCATGTTTCTGAGATGGACTGGACAAATAAAAATGTCCACCCTTCAAAAATAGTGCAGCTAGGGGATGACGTGGAGGTAATGGTGCTGGATATTGATGAAGAGCGCCGGCGTATTTCTCTGGGTATCAAGCAGTGTTTCCCAAATCCTTGGGATGAGTTCGCTAGCAGTATGGAGAAAGGTAAAAAAATCTCAGGAAAAATCAAGTCAATCACCGATTTCGGGATTTTCATTGGTCTGGACGGTGGAATTGACGGACTTGTGCACCTCTCCGATATTTCATGGACTGACTCTGGCGAAGAGGCAGTGCGCAATTTTAAAAAGGGTGAAGAGGTGGATACCGTTGTGCTCAGTATAGACGCGGAGAGAGAGCGTATTTCGCTTGGTATCAAGCAACTTTTGGATGACCCTTTTAGCGTGTACGTGGAGAATCACGACAAAGGATCGGTGGTCAAAGGCACGGTCAAAGAAATTGATCAAAAAGGGGCTACAATTCAGTTAACAGAATATGTCTCAGGATATTTAAAGGCAGCGGAAATGTCTCGAGATCGTGTGGATGATGCGCGATTTTTGGCAACCGTTGGTGAAGAAATTGAGGCTAAAATTATGCTAATTGATAATAAAAGCCGGACCATAAGTTTGTCGATTAAATCCAAATATGTCTCAGAAGAGAAAGCCGCGATTAAAGCACATCGCAAGAGTGAGCCCGAGGTTGTGACTGCGCCAACCACAATTGGGGATTTGATAAAAGCTCAGATGGACAAATAGTTTCCTCGACTTTGCTAGCTCTTGTAAACAATCAAATAGTGTTTTTAAATTAAATATGGTTTGCTTTATTGTATCTATCTATTATCATAAGTTTCAGAAAAATTACAATGTTTTGTAATTGAGAGATCAAAGTGCGGCCTTTGCCAAGAGGTATGAAAAGGCGATTCAAATGACGAAATCAGAACTAATAGAAAAAATTTCTGCTAGCCAAGATCATCTGTCTCCCAGAGACGTGGAGTTGGCAATACGGATGATTTTGGAGAGAATGACTACCTCTTTGGCAAGTAATCGTAGAATAGAAGTCCGAGGCTTTGGTAGTTTTTCTCTACATTATCGAGCTCCAAGACTGGGACGTAATCCAAAAACTGGAACTTCTGTGAAACTAAACGGTAAATACGTACCCTACTTTAAGCCGGGCAAGCAACTACGTGATCGTGTAAATAATGTGCTCTAGAGCGATAAAACATAGCAACTCAAGTTGTCCCTGATGCCCTTATTTGCGCATTGCCCCGCGTGGGTGACAGCTTACTAAACCGCATTTATCACACAAGTTGATAAAGAGCGTAGCCAGAATTACATCATTTTTGCTTAAGACATTGTTTCTTCATTATTTCGTCTTAAAACTTTTCATATTTGATAAAAACTCCCCCTAAGTGTTACTTATCGGTAAACTTGGGCTAACTTTTATGTCATTTTTATCATAGATTTTCGAATACCGAGTCGAGTATGGTCGGTTCTATACTTTTGAAGTTTTTTCCTCTCTTTTTCAACCACTTCTTTGGGCGCTTTACTGGAAAAGCCGGGATTACTTAGCTTAGCCTCTAGTGCCTGACATTGAGAATCAATTTTGTTCATTTCTCTATCTAAACGCTTAAGTTCATTTGCAATATTGGCATGACTTTCCATTAGGACCAGAACTTCTAAGCCTTGGGCTAATATGGCGATTGCCGGTGGAGTTTCAACTTTCTGGTCTACCCATTTTATTGTCTTTAACCGCCCCAATTTTATTAGTAATTGATACGTATCCTCTAACAATTTGTGGTCGTCCTCGGTACCTTTGTCTAGCATAATATTTAGCAGTGTGGCGGGCGGAATACTCATTTCTGCTCTTACAGTTCGAATTGCAGTCACTAAAGATTTCACCCAATTGATTTTTGTTTCAGCCTCAGCATCCATAAACTTTGTGTTAGATGATGGGTATGGCTGAAGCATAATTGTATCCCCGCGAACATTAGCAACGGGTGCTATATGTTGCCAGATTTCCTCAGTAATGTAAGGGATCATAGGATGTGCCAATCGCAGTATTGTTTCTAACGTAAGAGTAAGTGTTCGCCTTGTGCCAGTTTTTTTTACTTCCGAACTTTTCACGTCCCATAAAATTGGTTTTGATAATTCTATGAACCAATCACAGTATTCGTTCCAAATAAAGTCGTAAATTGATTGTGCTGCTAGATCGAACCGATATTGTTGCAAGCAGCTTAAAACGTCATTTATTGTTGTTTGAAGCCTCGATTTTATCCATCGGTCCGCTAAACTCAATTGGTCATGGTACTGCTGATCCCCAAGATCATGGTCTTTTGTGTTTAGAAGTACAAATCGAGAAGCGTTCCAAAGTTTATTGCAAAAATTTCGGTAGCCAGCGAGTCGCTTCATATCCCAATTGATATCGCGTCCATGAGATGCAAGTGCGCAAAGAGTGAATCTGACTGCATCTGTACCATGGTTGGCAATTCCATTTGGAAACTCTTTTGCTGTACGATTTGCGATTTCGTCAAATAGCTTTTTCTGCATCATATTTGACGTACGCTTCCTTTGAAGATCCTCTTTACTAATTCCATCTACCATATCTAAGGGATCTAAAACATTCCCCTTCGACTTCGACATTTTCTGTCCTCGTTCATCACGGATGAGGCCGTGCACATAAACAGTTTTAAAAGGTATTTGGGATACTGCATTTTCGTCTCGTAAAAGTCGCATAGACAACATAATCATACGCGCTACCCAGAAAAAGATAATATCAAATCCGGTAACAAGAACTGAGGTTGGGTGAAACGTTGATAAACGTGAGGTGACTTTAGGCCACCCTAAGGTGGAGAAGCTCCATAGTGCGGAGGAAAACCAAGTATCCAAAACATCAGGATCTTGACGTAAAATCATATCTCCAAGCTGGTATTTTTTACGTATTTGCTCATCGGAAGTTCCGACATAAACGATTCCGCGTTCGTCGTACCACGCTGGAATTCGGTGTCCCCACCAAAGCTGTCTCGATATGCACCAATCTTGGATATCCTTGAGCCATGAATAATACATATTTTTATATTGTTCTGGCACGAACTTTATTTTCCCTGTTTCTACAGCATCGATTGCAGGGCCAGCGAGTTCACGTGCGTTTACATACCATTGGTTTGTTAGCATAGGTTCAATGATGACTCCACTACGGTCGCCGTAGGGCACAGTAAAATCGCTGAGTTGTACGGATTCTAATAGCCCCAAGTCTTTCAAGTCAGAAATGATTTGGCGACGTGCTTCGAATCGATCTAAACCAACATATTTCTCTGGCAACTGAGCTTTTATGGTTTTGTTAACACTTCCATCTGCATTCAAACACTCAGCTTTTTGCAGAATTTTGGCATCTTCATCTAGAACTCTTATTATCGGTAGTTGGTGGCGTTGTCCTACCGCATAATCATTAAAATCGTGAGCAGGCGTTATTTTAACGCAGCCAGTTCCCTTCTCGATTTGTGCATGGTCGTCTGCAATAATTGGTATAGTTCGTCCCAACAAGGGTAGCTCAGCGGATGAACCGATTAGATTAGTAAATCTCGGATCCGCGGGGTTAACGGCAATCCCGCTATCACCAAGAAGAGTCTCAGGTCGAGTGGTTGCGACTACAATAAAACTGTCACCATTTTGTGACATAGCGCCAGACGTGAGTGGATAACGAATATGCCATGTATTTCCTGTTTGCTCTCTATTTTCCACCTCAAGATCAGATATTGCAGTGTGTAGTTTTGGGTCCCAATTGACTAATCGTTTGCCTCTGTATATTAATCCTTCATTGAAAAGGCGGATAAACGCCTCAGTCACACTTTCAGAGAATTCTTTGTCCAAAGTGAACCGCTCGTTTTTCCAGTCTACCGAGTTACCAAGTCTTCGCATTTGTTGGGTTATTGTGTCACCCGATTTCTCTTTCCAATCCCATACTTTTTCGATGAATTTTTCTCGTCCGATTTGTAACCTGCTTGGGTGTCCTTGCTCAGCTAAATTTCGTTCTACCACCATTTGAGTAGCTATTCCGGCATGATCCGTCCCGACTTGCCACAAAGTTTTTTTCCCTTGCATGCGCTTATAACGTACTAATGTGTCCATAATCGCATATTGTAACGCGTGCCCCATGTGGAGGCTTCCGGTGATATTTGGTGGGGGAATGAGAATTGAAAATGGCTCACCGTCACCTTTTGGGCAAAAATAACCTTTTTTTTCCCACTCTTTCGACCAAAATTTTTCAATTGTGTGGGGTTCGAATACACTCTTCATAAATGCCTTAAAATACTCTTCTTTCGCTTGTCCTTTCCGATTCAATTATATTTTGATACATACTGTATGTCCAAGCCCCTTTTCACGAGGGGATATGAAACTGGTGAACAACGTATCCTGATGCGACGATGACTACTTGATTGGGCTACAACGTTAAGCACTCCTCTCGAATCCAAGAGCGTTGTTTCTTGAACGTTCTTTGGCTTTGGCATTTTACGAACTAGGAAACTTTTCGTTGCTCAGATCAATATAAGCGGTCTCATAACCTCGATCTTTGTAAAAACGAAAGTGTTCTCTTTTTATTTCTGTATCCTTTGGATCGTTATATATCACCTCTATAATTTGTTCGAAGCGGCTAAACCATGCTGGTATATTTTGTTGGAAATTTATCAAAACCTCATGGTGAATTCCTGGTGTCGACTCTTTGCTGACACCTACAGGATCAGACAAAGGACCAGCACTATGTGGAACAAAAGATGCGTCTGAAAAGCTCCAAAGGACCTGATCTATCTCCTTCACAAAAGTTTCATCTGAAACTTGCCACAACACTTTGCACCTTTTTTTAGCTGATTTTTCGGTAAGTTCCGCGGCTAACTTGACGGCTGAGGTAATTCCCCCTGACACTTTGTAAAACGAGATTTTTGTCATGACTTTACTGAAATATTCCCTGATTTACAGCGTGAGTCGTCTGAGGTAATTCATTAATAGTGGCACAGGTCGACCTGTAGCGCCTTTCTTTGTCCCTGATAACCAAGCGGTACCAGCTATGTCAAGGTGAGCCCAACGAAAGTTTTTCGTGTAACGAGCCAAAAAACAAGCAGCCGTTATTGTTCCGGCCTCACGACCTCCGATATTTCCCATATCGGCAAAGTTACTTTTGAGTTGTTTGTCATAATCATCCCAAAGCGGTAGTCTCCAAGCGCGGTCTCCGGCTTCAGTGCCACTTGTGAGCAGCTCATTAGCTAATTCTTCGTCATTGGATAAAAGCCCCGACGCGTGTTTCCCAAGAGCCAGTACACAAGCGCCGGTCAATGTGGCGATATCAACTACTGCTGCTGGCTTGAATTTAGCAGAATAAGTAAGTGAATCACAGAGGATCAAACGGCCCTCTGCATCTGTATTTAGCACCTCAATTGTCTGTCCTGACATACTTGTAATAACGTCTCCCGGCTTAGTGGCGCTTCCACTTGGCATGTTTTCTACTGCTGGAATAAGACCAATGACATTAAGTTCCAGACGACTTAGGATCAAAGCCTGCATTACGCCTAAGACCGAAGCGCCGCCACACATATCGAATTTCATCTCATCCATGCCACTACTGGGTTTAAGGCTTATGCCCCCAGAATCAAAAGTAACTGCTTTTCCAACAAGCACTACGGGTGGTTCTTTTTGGTTACCTCCTTGATAGTGCATTTCAATAAATTTGGGGGGCTCGACTGAGCCAGCTGAGACTGATAGAAGAGCGCCCATTTTGAGCAACTTCATATCATTCGCGTCTAAAATTGTGCTTCTAAGAAATGGAACACCTTGAGCCATAGTCTGTGCGAATTCGGCCAAGTAAGATGGTGTGCAAATATTTGCGGGCAAGTCGCCTAACTTTTTTGCGACATTCAAACCCGTCCCAACGGCTGCGCCGAAATTCAGCGCTGATTGCACTGGCGAAATACCGCTGTGGTTTTTTACCCAATAAATTACCTCACAGGGAACTTTACTCTCGTTGTTGTTACTGTATTCGAAATTATAGCTGGCTTGAAAAATTTTTTGCGCGATGATTGATGCTATCCACACTGGTTTGCTCTCTCTTCTGCAATCTAACCATACAATTGTATTAGCTCCAACGCGCACGCATTGCTCTGCGGCTGATTCGATTACATCTATCTCTTTCTGTTTGTCTGTTGCGCCGTCAATCCCGACTAGGAGTATTTGCTTAAATGCCATTGTAGGAGTGTAAATCTGCTTCAAGCTACCTTTTTTTCCATTGAAGTTGGTAACTTTTGAAAGGGTGATAAATTGGTCCCGCAAAGCTTCGTCGAGATTCTTAAGTTCACACTCGAGATTACCTTTGCTTATAAAAATTATGCAATCCGACTTTATTTTTAACGGACTAGCTGCAGATGCAGTAAACTTCATGAATTCGACCTAATTAAGCTAAAAGTAGCCATGTTGGACAAGATACCAGTTTGTTTAAATTTACCCAAGGTTTCTTGAGGATAATTCATTGATTATTTTTCGATATATTTTTCGTGAGGTTTTAACGTCGACTTTAGCCGTGTGCACAATTTTATTAATGATTCTAATAAGCGGTAGGTTAGTAAAATACATGGCTAAAGTAGCTTCTAGCACAATGGACATCGGTGCAATGATTGCACTTTTAGGCTATAGAATTCCTGGATTGTTAGAACTTACGTTACCCTTGGCGTTCTTCCTCGCGCTTTTGTTGTGTCTTGGCCGAATGCATGCTGACAACGAAATTAGTGTTCTAAATGCATGTGGAGTTTCGGAGCGGAGACTACTTGGATATGTTCTTTTAGTCGCAGGTATGTTTGCTATCGGCGTTTCTTATCTGAGCTTGATTTTGTCTCCCTTAGGCATGCAAAGGGCTGCGCTTGTTTCTGAGGCACAAAGATCTCGAGGAGTTTTTGATGAGGTCATAGCTGGTAAATTTTATCCATTTCGCGATGGAGAGGGTGTCATTTATGCAGATGATGTAACCGCTGAACAGGCGCTCGATAATGTATTTTTAGTGCTGTCCACTATCTCATCTGCCACATTAAGTGCGCCAGCAATTGTAGTATTTGCAAAAGAGGCTGAACAACAAAACACTGATTACGATACAAAAACATATATCGTCTTAAACGAAGGCCTGAGATACGAGGGAATTCCCGGAAGCACAAATTATCACATTACTGAATTTGAGGAATATGGATTACGTCTTTCCGACAGTCAACCCTACGAAGAGCGGGTCAATCTAGAGTCAATATCGACATCTGATTTGATGGTTTCTGAGGAAGTCGATCATTATGTGGCATTACAGTGGCGACTTTCAATACCTCTGATGATATTTGTCGTGGCGCTTTTGGCATGGCCTCTCAGTCGTGCGAAACCTCGACAAGGACAATACTCAAAACTTCTTCCGGCAATTCTGCTGTATTTGTTTTACTTGGTTGGGTTAAACGCACTACGCGGATCGATTGAGTCTGGAGCGGTGCCATCTTGGGTAACTCTTCTGCCGATGCATTGTGTTTTAATAACGTTTGCATTGTTTCTAATTTTCCGCGGGTCATTCAAGCGTCATCGAGCACACATACGGTCGAAATAGACATGAAAATTTTATCACGTCATATCGCCAGCTCAGTATTTTCAGCAATAGTTCTTTCCTTAGTTGTGGTTGTCGGTATTGATGCAATTTCCGCGATTGTTGACGAATTAGACTCTATTAGAAACAACTACAAGCTCGAAGACGTTTTTGTTTATGTAGCGACGAGCCTGCCATCTCGTATATATGAATATATCCCGATCTCTACCCTGATAGGTTGCCTGTTTGGCTTAGGACAACTAGCCGACAGAAGCGAGATCGTCATTATGCGCGTTGCGGGTATATCCACTACAAAAATTGTATTCTTCGTTATCCGTCCAGCTTTATTTTTTGTTTTTCTTGGTCTGGTCTTGGGTGAATATTTCGCACCATATCTCGATCAGCTTGCAAAAGGCCAACGAGAATATTTGCGTAAGAGTGATTTAGAAGTTGATTCCAATTCCGGTCTTTGGATAAGAGAGGGGAACGAATTTATGCATTTTAATGCGGTATTTCCCGGCGGTGTGTTATTCGGGGTGACTCGTTTTGAGTTCGATAAAAATCTGAAATTAATTCAAGTTAGTTACTCGTCTCGCGCTTCATATAATAGTGTTGGCAAAGTGTGGGTAGAGGAGAACGTCTCTCTCACTCGGTTCTATCCCGAGCAATTAGAGACAGACAAATTAATCACTCGTGATTGGAATTCAGATCTCAGCCCTCAACTACTGGTGGTCAATATTTTGCCTCCAGACAAGCTATCGATTTCTACGTTGTATTATTATATAAACTTTTTGAAAGATCAGGATGTGTCTACGGATATCTATGAACTAGCTTTTTGGCGCAAGGTATTGCAGCCATTCGTTATAATTGGCCTGGTGTTGCTCGGAATATCATTTGTTTTTGGTCCTCTTCGAGGCTCTTCAATAGGTTCTAAGATCTTTGCGGGAGTTTTAGTAGGTGTCGTTTTTAATATTTTTCAGGACTTACTCGGTTCAACAAGTGTTGTGATAGGGTTTTCGCCATGGTTAGCGGTAACAGCGCCTATTTTGCTCTGTGTTTTATGTGGAATCTTTTTTCTTGTAAAAATTAAATAGTTCCATTTCTAGGGTTCAACTTTTATACGCTCTAACGCATCACGCCAGCCAGAAAGCTTAATTTGACGCTTTTGGCTACTCATTTGGGGTATAAAACGGTGCTGGTATTTCCAGTTTTTCGCAAAGTGTTTTTGTGTAGGCCAAAACCCAATTTTTGATGCGGCAAGCCAAGCAACCCCTAGCGCTGAGGTTTCAATTAAAATGGAACGCTCTATCGGAATTTGAAGAATATCTGCCAGAAATTGCATAGACCAGTTGCTTTTTGACATTCCGCCATCAACTCGAAGTGAACTTATTGGAGAATCATGTATGTCTCGCTGCATAGCCCCCATAAGATCAAAGGTTTGATAGCAAACTGATTCGAGCGCCGCGCGAGCGATTTCTTTTTTCCCCGTAGAAAGCGACATACCAAGGACCGCCCCTCTCGCCTTTGTATCCCACCAAGGCGCACCGAGCCCCGAAAAAGCTGGTATTAGATAAACCAAATCATCAAGATTGGACGATTCCGCTAATTTGTCATACTCATCGGGCGATTCAGTAAAATTTAGCCCGTCCCTAAGCCAGTTTATGACAGCTCCAGCCGCAAATATAGATCCTTCAATTGCATAATTAATATTACCGCTGATTCGATATGCAATAGTAGTAATCAGTTTGTTCTCCGAGCACGCGCGCTCATCCCCCGTATTTAAAAGGCAAAAACATCCAGTCCCATAAGTCGATTTGATCATTCCTTTCGTGAAGCAAGCTTGGCCCAAAGCTGCAGCTTGTTGGTCACCTGCAACGCCATATATGTCGATGCTTGTACCCAAAATTGATGAATGGGTTGAGCCAAAATAGGCATTACAGTCCCGAACCTCGGGGAGAAGATTTTTTGGAATATCAAAGAGCTCAAGTAGTTCACTATCCCAATCTTGACAATTTATATTAAACAACATGGTTCTCGATGCATTCGTTATATCTGTCGCATGAACTGCACCATTAGTGAGGTTCCATAAAAGCCAGCTGTCAATGGTTCCAAAAGCCAGATCGCCCCTATTGGCAGCAGATCGAGCACCATTAACATTAGCCAGTATCCATGAGATTTTAGATGCGGAAAAATATGGATCTAAAATCAAACCAGTTTTTTCTTGTATAACTTTTGAAAAATCTCTCGACTCCAATAACTTACAATCCTCTTCAGTTCGTCTGTCGAGCCAAACAATTGCATTATAGATAGGTCTACCAGTTTTGCGATTCCAAATAACTGTTGTTTCACGTTGATTTGAAATTCCCATCGCCGCAATTCTTGTGCTTGTTAACTCTGCGATTTTGATAGTCTGCCGAAGGGTCTCTTGCGTGTTTTGCCATATTTCTATGGGGCTTTGTTCAACCCAACTGCTCTTTGGAAAATATTGTTTAGTATTAATCTGGTGTTGTGATGTGATATTACCTAATTTATCGAATAAGATAGATCGAGAAGATGTAGTGCCCTGATCAATGGCGAGAATAAAATCTTGCTTGTTTGGTATTGCCAATGGTCTTTCTTTCACTAATAGCACCGTCGTTTTTATGTAATATTACACTCTTAAGTTTTCGACAAAATTTGGTTATGTGCTTTTTAAGCAGACAATCTCCGTATCACTTGCCATATCCTGCCAGCTTGATTTTTTTGGAGTGAGATAACGCCAAAAAAAACCTAGCCCAAAAAAAGCGAAAGCGATTGAAGCTATTAAGATTCGCAGTATGCATTGTTTTGGGGTAGGTGAGTTACCATTAACATCTTGTAATTTTATTTGCCATGTTTTCATACCAAGAGTTTGACCTTGTTTGCGCCAACAAAGATAAAAATAGCTGCTTATCGAGACATAAAGCCCCAATAATGTGAGAGTTTTGGTCAGAGGGTTGTACTGATAATGTAAGGCTACCTCGTTTCCTAAAAACACTACTTTAACGATTACGATTAAAACGCCATAGCTCATCACAATTGCAAATATGAGGAAAGAGTCATAAATCAAACTAGCGAAGACGCGCAAGAGTCCCGGTTGTATTGATTTTGAGGATGCTATATCTAACTCTATTTGTTTGTCCATGACGTTTTTTTTCTTTCGGTACTAAATTATATGGCTAGTCATGCTTTTACACAAAAGGAGTTTTTAGCTTGGACAAACAAGGTGTCGTATTATGTCGTTTACATTGCAATATCTTGTTTAATTTTATTTAAGGGAAACATATGACTTGGTTTTTCGGAATCCATACAATTGAGACAATATTGAAGGTCTCACCTGAACGAATTAGGGAAATTCATCTTTTGAAGGGAAGAAGTAATATTCGATTTAAGACCATAGAGGACATGGCAGTCCGGCAGGACGTGTCCTTACAATACTCGTCATCAAAATTTCTTGATGAAAAAGCCAATGGCAGGCATCAGGGTGTTATAGCAAATTGTGTCGAACTCTCTCCCAAAAACGAAAAATTTATTTATTCCTTACTGAAAGAAAGATCTGAGAAAAGTTTTTTTTTAATGCTCGACGGTGTAACAGATCCACATAACCTCGGTGCCTGCTTGCGTACTGCGGAATGCGCGGGGGTGGATGCGTTAATTGTACCGCGTGACAATGCGGTTGGGTTGACTCCAACTGTAAGAAGAGTTTCTTGTGGAGCTGCAGATACCGTTCCAATGGCATTCGTTACAAATTTATCGAGGACTTTAACAAAGCTTAAACAAGAAGGCATGTGGGTAGTTGGAGCCTCACAAGATGCGCCGGCATCAATTTTTAATCAAAATCTCACTGGCCCCCTACTCTTAGTCATGGGTTCAGAGGGGAGAGGGCTCAGAGCACTAACAAAAAAAAATTGTGATTTTTTTGTGCAAATTCCAACATTTGGCGAAATAAGTAGTTTGAACGTCTCCGTAGCCGCTGGAGTCGCACTTTTTGAGGTGGTACGACAGCGCTATTTTTTGGAACCTAAATGATACCAAATTTTTAGTGTCTAGAGATAGTTTATACTTCCTTGCAAGAACATATCCTAGCTATTATAATCACGCGCGCTCAGGAGTTCGGAGGCATGTATTTTAGAACTCAGTAAGTGGGACTAGATTAGGGTTAAACATAGCAAGTTTTTCATGTAACCTCCTTCTTTTACTAAAAAACAGAATGTACGAGTTTTAAGGAAACACAGATACCGAAAGGAGAGAAAGTGCGTCATTACGAAATAGTTTTTTTGGTACACCCGGATCAAAGCGAGCAGGTGCCTGGGATGGTCGAAAGGTATACTTCTGCTGTTTCCTCAGGTGGGGGAAGTGTGCACAGGCTTGAAGACTGGGGGCGTCGCCAATTAGCATATCCGATCAATAAAATACATAAAGCACACTATGTCTTGATGAATATTGAGTGTAATAAAATTGTCTTGGATGAGTTAAATTCAACGTTTCGTTACAACGACGCAATTCTGCGAAGTATGGTGTTGAAGCGGTCTGAGGCGATCACCTCTGAGTCAGCTATTATGAGCCAAGAAAATGCAGAAAAAGCGGAGCGAGAAATGCGAGAATCCCGTGCGCTCGCGAAGGCCAAGCAGGATCAAGATATGGGAGAAATTAGCGTTTCACAGTCTAAAGATGAAACTGTTTATCAGGGTCTACCAGATAAAACACAAACACCATCTGAACAATTAGTGGATGCGGAGTCTACTGAAGACAAAGGAGAATTCGATGGCTAAATTTGTCAGAAGAAGAAAGTTTTGTAGGTTCACTGCGGAGGGCACGACCGAGATAGATTACAAAGATTTAGAGACATTGAAGGCTTATGTCTCTGAAACTGGAAAAATTGTACCTAGTCGTATTACAGGCACTAAGGCTCGATACCAGAGAGAGCTGTCAGAAGCAATTAAGCGCGCGCGCTACCTAGCATTACTTCCATTTACCGACAGCCATAGTTAGCTTCAAAGAACTGATGCGTTCGCTTGCTCACTTTATTATGCGGGGAAGGGCTCATGCTTGCGGTGTGGCTTTGGTGGGATATCTCTTACCGTTAATTAGTCAGGTCACCATTGGTTTGGTTTCTCTGAGAAAAGGATTTTTAGAGGGATCAGTTGTAGCTCTTTGGGCATCGTTGCCGATCATATTGTCTTGGTTTGTAGGTAGTTTTGATGAGCATGATGCTAATAGATTACTCATTCTGGTATCGACTTCCATCCTGTTCATAACAGTAGTTGGGGCACAAATACTTCGAGTAACCTCTTCATGGCAATGGACTATTTGTGCAATAGTTTTTTTTTCGATGAGTGTTGTCCTGATTCTGTCAAAGTGGTTCTCAGAAGGAGTGGATGCATTAATTAACAACTTTATAATTTGGCTACCCGACACGTATCAAATTGTGACACAGCCTTTGGAGCAACAAAAACTTTGGCTAGTCTCTGGGTTGACGACTTTTAGTATATTTTCTACCGTTATCTGCTTGTTGATATCAAGATGGTGGCAGTCTCAGTTGTACAATCCTGGAGGGTTCCAAAAAGAATTCCATAACTTGCGTTTAAATAATCGGTTGACTCAAGTATTAGTTTTAAGTGCAATTCTAGGACTAATCCTCGTCCGAGACAGTTTTATGCTGGTGCAGTTGCTTCTAGTGCCACTTTTGATCTCAGGAATATCTTTGGTGCATTGGACCGTGCAGCAGATGAGGCTAAGTTTAGGATGCTTAATCATAATGTACGTAGCTCTTTTAATGTTCAGTCCGATTTTTCCATTTATGATTGCGTGTTTAGGCGCGGTGGATAGTCAGTGCCGTTTGCGATTAAAATTTGAGTCTAATTTTGAGCCCCCCCAAAATAAGTAGGAGTTGATTATGAATGTTATTCTTTTAGAAAAATTAGGACGCTTTGGTGGCGTAGGTGATCGCGCTTCCGTGAAAGCCGGATTCGCGAGAAATTATTTGATTCCCCGTGGCAAGGCAGTTTTCGCAACTGAAAAAAATATAGCTGAATTTGAGTCTCGACGTTCTATTTTGGAGGCCAATGAGATACAAAAGTTGGAGTCCGCGAGGGCTAAGGCTAAGTTTGTATCTGAATTGGGTGATGTAGTGATTAAAGCAATAGCCGGTGATGAGGGGAAACTATTCGGCTCAGTGGGGGCTCGTGATATAGCAGATGCCGTTAATCAATTGGGGGGTGAGGTTAGTCGCGGCGAGATTAGTATGCCTGATGGCAGTATTAGACAAACAGGACATTTTGAAATTGAGGTAGTGCTTCATCCAGATGTGCGCCAATCCATACAAATATTGATTGAAGCAGAGTAGCTCGCTTGGTCGTTGAAATTGAGATATTTTCTATGGTTGAGTCATTAATTCAAGCTGTCATTGGAACCCAGTGAACCAATTGGACACTAGCGAGATGTTCAGCTCGGAATCTACGGCCAACCAGCCGCCACCTCATTCGGTGGAGGCAGAGCAAGCGGTGCTGGGAGCACTGATGCTTAAAAATGATGCATTCGATGGTACGTCAGAGGTGCTATCGAAAAGCGATTTCTATGTGAAAGATCATCAGCTAATTTTTGCTGCAATGATGGAGCTTTCCGCAGATCAACAACCATTCGATCCGATTACCTTATCTGAATCACTTAAAAATAATAACGATCTTGGAGTAATTGGAGGCTCCGAATACCTATTCGAACTCGCGCAAAACACCCCAAGCTCTGCAAATATTCAGGCTTACACGCAAATTGTTTTGGAGCGCTCAATATTACGGCAGCTTATTTACGCAGCCAGCGAGATTGTTCGGAAAGGTTACCATCCACTAGGTTTGGATAGTTCGAAGCTTCTTTCAGAGGCTGAAAAAAGGCTTCAGGACATAATTGAAAATCGTCCCAAGAAAGGCGGTTTCATTGAAATTAATTCTTTGTTGCGTGACGCCGTTTCGCGCCTTGATGAACTTTCTAACAATGACTCAGAGATTACAGGCATTAGCACAGGATTCAATGATCTCGACAAAATGACATCTGGATGGCAAAAGTCTGATCTGATTATAATTGCTGGCCGTCCTTCTATGGGGAAGACTGCTTTTACAATGAATATGGTCGAACACGCTGTGTTTCAGCAACAGCGTCCTGTACTAGTTTTTTCGCTAGAAATGCCCGCGAATCAGCTAATCACACGTTTGTTATCATCGATAGGTCGGATAGATCAGACTCGTATGCGCACTGGTAATTTGAACGGTGATGATTGGCCTCGTCTGAGTGATGCGGCAAAGAAACTTAAGGATCGAGCCCTTTTTATAGACGATACTGCTGGGATTACTCCTCTCGAGATTCGTAATAGGATAAAGCAATTTTCTCGGGAGAGATTTCAAAATCTTCGAGCTACTCATTCCGAAGAGAGCGATGAAGATGAAATGATGCTGCAGTCGCAACCAGCGATGGTGATGGTCGATTATCTACAATTAATGTCTGGAAGTAGCGCCGCTGAGGGAAGAGTCCAGGAGATTTCACAAATATCTCGAGAGCTAAAAAACATTGCTAGAGAATACGAATGTCCTGTTTTAGCTTTGTCTCAGTTAAGCCGAAATGTGGAGCAGCGTCCCAATAAGCGCCCTATTAATTCTGACCTTCGCGATTCTGGAGCTATAGAACAAGATGCTGATGTAATCGTTTTTTTGTACAGGGATGAAGTTTATAATGAGGATAGCGAAGATAAAGGGCGAGCTGAAATTATTATTGGTAAACAGAGAAACGGACCGATTGGGACTTGTCAACTGACTTTCCTTGGGCAATATACTCGGTTTGAAAATCACAGTAACAAATACTCTGGAAGAGATTAGTTACTCATTAGTTAGAGCTACGTGATGTGCTTATCTTTCGATCCATAAAACATATGAGGTCTCAATTACAGCGACATCGCGAGCGTGGCCAACGTGTCAGTCTCGTTCCAACCATGGGTAATCTTCACGGGGGACATATATCTTTAATAGAGCAGGCGAAAGCACAAAGTGACATTGTGGTGTGCTCCATCTTCGTTAATTCACTTCAGTTTGTTTTAACGGAAGAATGGGATAAATACCCCAGAACATTTGAGACCGATTGTCAAAAATTGAGAGCGCTCGGCTGTGATTATCTTTTTGCTCCAGATGATAGTGAAATGTATCCAAACGGACTTGCGACTCAGAGTAGGGTAGTGTGTCCGTCTTTTACGGATATTCTCTGTGGACGAAGTCGTCCAGGACATTTCGAGGGGGTGACTACGGTCGTGAGTAAGCTTTTCAACATAATTCAACCTGATGAGAGCGTCTTTGGATTGAAGGATTTCCAGCAAATTTCGGTAATAAGACGAATGGTGGAGGATATGTGTTTACCGATTAAAATAGTGGGAGGTCCGATTTGCAGGGAGTCGGATGGGTTGGCAATGAGTTCGCGAAATGTCTTTATCAGGTCGTATGAGCGTCCAAAGGTGACGGTCCTCAAGGAAAGTTTGTTCGAAGTAGGACATTGTCTTGCGGAGGGCGACAAGGATTTTCGTGGTCTTGAGCGGCACGCATCAAAACGCATTAAACAACTAGGCTTTGAGGTGGATTATATTTCAGTTCGCAACAGCCTAACACTGGAAGAGGCTGCGATTAATGATCGCGACCTCATTGTGCTCGGTGCGATGTTCACTAAATCTGCAAGATTGATTGATAACTTCATAATTCGGCTTGATAATAGTAGGCGCGATGATAGTGAAGAGAAAAAGCAGGGGGTTTATAGATGTTGTTAACATTTTTGAAATCTAAATTACACATGGCATCGGTTACTGGCGCAGAACTGTTGTATGACGGTTCTTGTGCAATAGACGCCAATTTGCTTGCCGCCGCGAAAATGTCTGAGTTTGAGCAAATCGACATCTATAATGTGACAAACGGAAAGCGCTTTACGACCTACATAATTTGCGCGAGAGCAGGCTCGGGCATTATTTCTATGAATGGGGCGGCAGCGCGCAAGTGTCAAATAGGTGATCGAATTATTATCGCAACATATGCTAGTTACGATGGTGCTGCGACTGCGCATCGGCCAAGACTGGTTTATCTTCGCTCTGACAACAGTATTGAACGTCAAGTCGGTTGAATTCATCGTAGTTTCCACTAATGGATAAATTGCGATTAGCCCTAGGTGCTTTTTTTAAAAATCCGTAGCGATTAAACTCTTGCATTGACTAGCGGGCGAAATTTGTTATGCTGCTTTGGAAATAAGGAAAGGTTTTTGAAGTTCTTTTTTGACAGATTGGCACAACCCATGGTCACTGGTCATCAACGGAAGTATCCTTCGTATTGAGAGGAAGCTTGTTGGTTGAGACGCTTATGTGCGTTTCCGCCTTACTGCGCAAATGGCGAATATCTCTTTAAAGTCACCAGATGGTTAACATATTCGATGCTTAACTGAAACAAGATATAAGGAGTCGTCTTGGAAAAGCTATCAGGGGGGGAGATAATCGTGAGCGCATTGCGTGATGCGGGCATCCGATACGTTTGGGGCTATCCGGGAGGTGCTGCACTTCATATATATGACGCTCTCTTTCGACAGGAGGCGGTTCATCATCTTTTAGTGAGACATGAGCAGGCAGCCATTCACGCCGCCGATGGTTTCTCTCGCGCGACTGGTATGGTTGGCACCGCATTGGTAACCTCGGGTCCAGGCGCTACTAATGCCATAACAGGCATAGCGACCGCCTACATGGACTCAATCCCATTAGTAGTTATTTCTGGACAAGTGCCACTGCATAAAATCGGTCAAGATGCATTTCAAGAGACGGATATGATAGGGGTTTCCAGACCAATAGTAAAACATAGCTTTTTAGTGACTCGGACTGAGGATATTGCCGATGCGATAGCTAAAGCATTCTATATCGCGTCAACAGGCCGCCCGGGTCCAGTGGTTGTGGATATTCCAAAAGATATTACAGATCCTGACTACAAGATTCCATACACTTGGCCGGGCCCTATTAATATGCGGTCTTACCAGCCCGCTGAGAAAGGTCACAGGGGGCAAATAAAACGTGCTGTCCAAAAGTTAATTGAGGCTCGAAAACCGATTATATACTCGGGTGGTGGAGTTATTATAGACAATGCGTCAGATGATCTCGTAAATCTGGTTAGAGAACTAAATTATCCTATAACTAGCACACTAATGGGACTTGGAGCGTTTCCTGGTACAGACCCCCTATTTCTTGGAATGTTAGGGATGCATGGGACATATGAGGCCAATGCCGCAATGCATGAGGCTGATGTGATCCTAGCGGTAGGTGCTCGTTTTGATGATCGCGTAACGAACGAACTTGACAAGTTTTGCCCTGAGGCAGTTATTGTTCATATTGATATAGATCCGACTTCGGTGTCGAAAAATATCGATGCTCACATTCCTATAGTAGGTGGTTGTTCCACAGTATTGAGAGAAATACTAAGCCTAATAAGGAAATCTAACAAAAATGAGGATAGTGATATCTCCGCTTGGTGGAAAAAAATTAATCAATGGCGTAACAAATACGGGATCTATACCGCACCCCGTCATGCAGCTAGCTCCGGGCGTTTGATTAAGCCTCAAGATGTTATAAGAGCACTGTATGATATAACTGATGGTGATGCTTATGTGACATCTGACGTTGGTCAACATCAAATGTTTGCCGCTCAATATTATCTGTTCGACAAACCGCGGCAGTGGATCAATTCAGGAGGGTTGGGGACTATGGGCTTTGGTTTGCCCGCAGCTATGGGAGTTCAACTTGCATTTCCAGAGGCCGATGTAGCTTGCGTTACCGGAGAAGGAAGTATCCAGATGTGTATTCAGGAATTATCTACATGTTCTCAACACAGGTTACCAATTAAAATTATAAATCTCAATAATTCTGCGCTGGGAATGGTACGCCAGTGGCAGGACATGAATTATAGCGGACGATACGCCGAGAGTTTGTATGAAAATTCACTACCTGACTTTGTTGCTTTAGCCGAGGCTTACGGTCACGTGGGTATGCGTGTTCAGCAGATAAATGAATTAGTGCCAATGATGGAGAAGTGTTTTTCACTCAAAGATAGAGTAGTTTTTATGGATATTGATGTTGATCCAGAGGAGCACGTTTATCCAATGCAAGTGCCCGGTGGTGCCATGCGGGATTTATGGTTGAACAAAAATGAGAAAAGCTAATGAGAAGGATTATTTCAGTATTGTTGGAGAATGAGTCGGGAGCTCTCTCGCGGGTGGTAGGACTATTCTCCCAGCGAGGATATAATATAGACACGCTGACAGTTGCTCCAACTGAGGATGAGAGCTTGTCACGACTAACCCTCACGACGACGGGTGATGAACGTATGGCGGAGCAGATAGTAAAACAACTTCATAAGCTAATTGACACTTTGAAAGTAAATGAATTAACACAAGGATCTTTTGTTGAGCGAGAATTGTTGCTTATTAAAATTGCCGCCTCTGAGAGTGACTCTCGCGCTGAGATTATGAGATGTGTTGAGATTTTTAGGGGAAATATTGTGGATGTGACCGCGACGACTTTTACGTTACAGTTGCTTGGAAATAGTGAAAAATTAGACGCATTCTTAGAGGCAGTAAAACATATTGGAAGCATTGAAGTAGTTCGTAGTGGCGTAGTGGGTGTCGCGCGAGGAGATAAATTTTTGAGGCAGTAATTGGATATAACGGGTGAAATAATGAAAGTTTATTACGATAAGGATTGTGATTTATCTCTTGTAAAAAGTCTTAAGGTTGCGGTTATTGGTTACGGCTCCCAGGGTAATGCTCATGCAAATAACCTCAAGGATTCAGGGGTTAACGTTATTGTGGGTTTGAGGAAAAATTCTCTTTCCGCCGATAAGGCACGGGCTGCGGGGTTGGAAGTGCGAGAAGTGGCCGAAGCCGTGTTATGGGCTGATTTGGTAATGATTCTGACTCCCGATGAATTTCAATCAGAACTATACAAGGTAGAAGTGGAGCCTAATATTCGCTTGGGCGCGACTCTTGCGTTTGCGCATGGATTTTCTATCCACTTCAACCAAGTCGTTCCGAGAGCCGATCTAGATGTCATAATGATTGCTCCTAAAGCGCCGGGTCATACGGTACGAAATGAATTTGTGCAAGGGGGGGGTATTCCAGATCTGATTGCAATTCACCAGGATGCTTCTGGACGAGCAACAGACGTAGCCTTGTCTTACGCGTCTGGTATTGGTGGAGGGCGTACTGGAATTATTGAAACTACGTTTAAAGATGAAACTGAGACAGACCTTTTCGGAGAGCAAGCAGTTCTTTGTGGTGGCGCGGTTGAATTAGTCAAGGCCGGTTTCGAGGTGCTCACCGAGGAAGGCTACGAGCCTGAGATGGCTTATTTTGAGTGTTTACATGAGCTGAAACTGATTGTTGATTTAATGTATCAAGGTGGTATTGCGAACATGAACTACTCTATATCAAACAATGCTGAATTTGGTGAGTATGTTACCGGTCCCACTATTATTAATGACGCTTCCAAGGCTGCAATGAGAGAGGCGCTGAAACAAATTCAGAATGGCGAATACGCAAAAATGTTTATCACGGAGGGTGCTGCAAATTACCCTATTATGACGGCAAACAGGCGTAACAATTCAGCCCATGAGATTGAAAAAGTCGGTACTAAGCTTCGTAAGATGATGCCATGGATTTCCAAGAATGCATTAGTAGACAAAAGCAAAAATTGATCAAAGATTATGACTAAATAAATTTGACTATAACAGTTCTTCAGTTATGAATGTTGAATCAGAAGCCTCTCTCAGCGTGACATCAAATTCTAGGGAAGTCATTTTAGATGGCGGGATAAACTTTCGAGACATCGGTGGTTATAAAAGTCGTGATGGACGACTTGTGAGGTGGCGTAAAGTTTTAAGAAGTGGTCATCTCTCAAATCTAACAGATAACGACAAAATAACTTTGCTAAATATTGGGGTGAATCAAGTACATGATTTCCGTCGCAAAGAAGAACAAAACCGACAACCGAGCAGAGAATTCGGTGCGAAAACTATCAATGACTATTATATATCTATTGGAAGTATGTCGAAGTTTTGGGATATTCTTTTAGAGGGTGGTCTGAGCAGCTCCTCATCACACAACTTGGTAGTAAATGGGTACAAAAGTTGCATCGATGAGGTCGCACCAGCTTATCGCCGCTTCATGCATTTAATCATTAGGAACGCGGAAGGGGTTAGTCTTATCCATTGCGCGGCAGGAAAAGATCGAACTGGATTAGCTACAGCTCTAATTTTGGCAGCTTTGGATGTGCCAGATGAAACTATTATTGACGATTATCTTTTGACAAAGACATATTTTGATACAGATAATTTAATTAATATTGTCGAGGGGCATCTGCGTAATTCTGAGGTGCCATTTTGGAAAAGAGAATGGTTAGAGCCCTATTGCTCGGTACATCGGGATAATATTGAGACATTTTTATTAGCGTTAAAGCAAAACTATGGAAGTCTTGAAAACTATCTGGATAAAGCACTTCATTTTGGAGAGTCACACCGGAGAGCTTTAAGAAAAGCATTTCTGGAGTAGCATAAATTTACCAAAAACAGTGTAAGTTGGGTTCCGCTTGTGCTAACTTCTCGCTTAAGCGATCTTAGAATTTGGGCATCCGGAGTTGCTGAATGGTGGAAGAAGAACGAATAATTAAAATGCGACATGTTCAAACGGATGTATTGGACCATCCAAGAGTACGTCGAAAAAAAGGCATTTATTTGTTGCCCAATTTGCTGACCACTGGCGCCCTTTTTTGTGGTTTTTATGCGGTTTTGACTGGATTTAGCGGTCAGCATGAGTGGGCATGTATGGCAGTCTTTGCTGCCCTTTTCTTTGATGGTCTAGATGGCAAAGTGGCACGACTGACTCAGACTGAAAGTGATTTTGGTGCTCAGTACGATAGTCTTGCCGACATGGTCTCTTTTGGCGTAGCGCCGGCAGTGATCGCTTATGGATGGGGTTTGAATAACTTAGGGAAACTGGGTCTTGCCGCGGCTTTTGTTTTTACATCTTGCGCCGCGCTCCGTTTAGCGCGTTTCAATGTTCAGTCGGGCTTGAGAGAGTCCTCATTTCGAAGTTTTATTGGGCTTCCTAGTCCTGCCGCTGCCGCTCTAGTAGTGGGTTTGGTTTGGTCAACTCATTTGCTGGAAACATCTGTTCCCCTAAGTGTAATTGGGACCTTAGTTACAGTCAGCGCTGGATTGTTGATGGTTTCAAGTTTTAAATATCCTAGTTTTAAACAAATTGATTTTCGTGGTAAGGTCCCGTTTTTTGTGATTTTTTGTATGGTAATGGCGTTTGTATTGATTTCTATAGATCCGCCTAGGATATTATTCATGATTGCGGTGTTGTTTTGTTTTTATGCTCCCGCTCGTTGGTCATGGGATTTATTTCAATCAAAATTCTGGAGGCACAAGAGTGAAACTAACGATTGAGATGAGGACTCACAGAGAATTTTAAGTGCATAGACTTCGAAATTATTATCTTCGATGTCTGAGAGTAACTCAGTATTTGCCACTTCAGACGAAAAAAGAAATTGGAGATCATCGGTGTAGTTCGGGGAAATTTCTACGGAAACCATATGTAGGGCAAAATGGCACGCATAAACGGCTTGGAACGAAAATCGGCGAGTTATCTCAGACGACCGGAAAAACTTGCGGAAAAAAATTCAATACGGACGATGGTAAAATATCAAGAAAAGAGAACTCCTTGCCGGTCATTCTTTCGGCGCAACAGATAAATAATCTTCTCATTGTTTGCGAAGTTGGAGATGGGCTGCTCAGCGATAACGAAATTAAGCTGCTAAAAAATATACTACGGTCGTTGGAGGTTTGCACCGATATACTGAATTTAAAAGAGATTAATTTACGGAATATTCCTAATTCTCTGGATGATAATTTTTTGAAATCGGTATTTGAACAGATTGGTGGTAACCTCGGTGTTACGTCAGCACTTATTCTGGGATTAAGAAATTATTGGCGGACATCGGTGGCAACGGATCGAAGGGGTACCTCTCTGAACCGCTTTGAATTATTGAACGGAATTAAAATAGCATCAATTTCTGATCTCACGACAATGCTCAGGGAGCCGAGGGAGAAAAAGCGAGCATGGGATATACTTAGATCGAGATCTGAAATTGGACAAACAGCATTTAACCGACACTAATGAGAACTGGTGTATTTTGCCGATGCAACTTATGCATTTGCATGCGGTTACCTCGATAGAGCGACTAGTTTCACCTGGTCCATGGAATCTGCGTCAGTTTAGAGACAGCCTAAAAGATCATAATGGAAATGTTTTATTGGTTGGAGAGTATGTGCGCGGATTCGCGATATATACAGTCGGTATCGAACATGCTGACCTACTCAATATAGGACTCGAGCCTTCGTTTCAGGGCCAAGGTTTTGGACGTCTGTTACTCAAATCGATGATCTGGCAAATGCCCGCGGAGATTAAAAAAATTATGCTCGAGGTCAGAGTAACTAACTGGAGAGCGATTCGATTTTATAAGACCATGGGTTTCAAGAAGATAGACCTGCGGAAAGACTATTATTCAAATTCTAAGGAACAAACTAGTGAGAGTGCTCTCGTAATGCTTCGACTATTGCCATAACAAAAATGGCATTTTGTGTTGAATAATGAGATCCGATTCAATTTGGATAGATTAATTGAATTGAAGATAGTTTCGTTCTTCGTTTAGAAAAGATTTCTTTACGGCTTGTTTTTTTATCACAAGACTACATAGTTTTAGGTATATGTGCGAAAGGTTGTCAGCTCGGTTGAATCAATTTATTCGTCAAGGATTAGTGAGTGGTTGCGTTTGGGGGCTACGAAGTGCCGCAGGCGACTGGAGTGTCACGGAGTCAAATGTAAACAGCACTTTGGAAGTAATGCCGTTTTGGTCTAGTGAAATTGATGCGGAAAAAGTCTGTCATCAAGAATGGTTTCTATATTCAGCAACGCCAATCGATTTGGAAGAGTTTTTGGAGGATTGGCTGCCCGGCATGCACCAAGATTACTTACAGGTAGGCGTTAATTGGTGCTCAGATCTGCAAGGAGATGAGATTGCTCCTCTGGATCTGATGGAACTATTTGCGAGTAAATTGGATTAGGCTTTTGTCGCATACAAATATAGTTTTCATGTTTTTAGATTACTAATAATAGTAATGTTTCCGAGGAGTGATTTAAAATTATGTTCTTAATCCCATTCTATTCACGGTATCAAAATGGCTTTACGATAAATAAAGATCAGGGTAGTAAGTTTGCTAAAGAAATCTGTAACGATTTTAATCCTCTCCATGACGTTGAAAACAAACGATTTTGTGTTCCCGGAGATTTGTTATTTGCATTAACGCTCAAAGAATACGGGATAAGTCAAAAGATGTGTTTTTCATTTTGCGAGATGCTTTCAGCAGATATCCCAGTGAGCTTTAAAAACGATGTCAGGCAAAAATTAGAGATTGTAGATGAAAATGGAAATAAGTATCTGGGGGTCGATGTTGGCGGCCGTGTAAATAATCATGTTGGTTCGGTGAAAAGTTTGATTTTAAGTTATGTTCGTTTTTCAGGGGAAAACTTCCCAAATATCCTGGTTCCACTTATGGCGGAGAATGGAGTAATGATTAACCCGTTTCGTCCATTAGTTATTTATCAATCAATGTCACTCATTATGAACGAATTAATTTTTGAGCAAGTTTCGACCGAAATAGGTGATGTGTTCATTAAAGTAAGGGGTAAGCGAGCCGAAGTGTCTCTTTCGTTTAGCCTTAACTCGAAAAAAAAGATAATCGGAGTTGGGACTAAAAATCTTATTGTCGCTGGTGTGCGACCCTATGATAAAGGATTGTGCAGTAAACTAGTGGACGAATATGTGAGAAAGCGGAATGCTTATCTAACGCCAGACCTTGCTTAAGCCACGTCTCGGGTGTTGCTTGTCTTGTCTAAAACCGACTTTAAAAAGCGCCCGGTGTAGGATGAGGCGTTGCTTGATATATGCTCAGGCGTTCCTTGAGCAATGATTGCTCCTCCGCCTTCTCCTCCTTCGGGCCCAAGATCGACGATCCAATCAGCCGTCTTGATGACCTCAAGATTATGTTCAATGACGACCACCGTATTTCCCTGGTCCCTTAACCTATGAAGAACACCTAAAAGTTGCTCAATATCATGAAAGTGTAGCCCGGTGGTCGGTTCATCTAGGACATATAGGGTCTTTCCTGTTCCTCGCTTTGACAACTCCTTACTGAGCTTTACTCGTTGTGCCTCACCTCCTGAGAGCGTAGTCGCTGCTTGACCGAGCTTGATATATGACAAACCAACATCGATTAGCGTTTGCAACTTTCTGGTGATATTTGGGATTGCCTCAAAAAACTCTCGAGCTTCTTCTATTGTCATTTCTAGTACTTGATTAATATGCTTTCCCTTATAACGAACGTCAAGTGTTTCTCTGTTGTAGCGAGTGCCTTGACAAACATCACATGTCACATAAATGTCAGGAAGAAAATGCATTTCAACTTTAGTTACACCATCGCCTTGACAAGCCTCGCACCTACCACCTTTCACATTAAAACTGAAACGTCCAGGGGAATATCCTCGAGAGCGCGCCTCTTGTGTCGCCGCAAATAACTCTCTTACCGGAGTAAAGATACCAGTGTATGTGGCCGGGTTTGAACGCGGAGTCCTACCTATCGGACTTTGATTTATTTCTATACATTTGTCGAGTTGTTCAAGCCCAAATATGTTGTCGTGCTCAGCGATTTTGCGCAAACTGGCGTTGTTAAGTGCTTTTGCAGCGGCAGGGTACAGCGTTTCGTTTATTAACGTGGACTTTCCAGATCCGGACACACCGGTGATACATGTGAAAAGTCCAAGGGGTAGTTTTAAATCCACGCTTTTGAGGTTGTTGGCTCGTGCACCTGATATCTGTAGGTACTGGTCTTTCGATTTACGCCTCACTGATGGTACTGCGATCGCTCTACTGCCAGTCAAAAATTGTCCAGTAATCGAATTAGTGTTCGCACATATCTCTGCTGCCGTACCCTCAGCGATAATTTTTCCTCCATGCACCCCCGCTCCAGGGCCAATGTCAATGATGTGATCAGCAGCTTTAATCGCGTCTTCATCATGTTCAACTACAATTACAGTATTCCCGAGATCCCGAAGTCTGATAAGTGTATTAATTAAACGCTCATTGTCGCGCTGATGTAATCCAATTGACGGTTCATCTAGAACGTACATCACACCGACCAAACCTGCGCCTATTTGACTCGCTAGTCTAATTCTTTGGGCTTCTCCGCCTGAAAGTGAGTCTGCACTGCGATCTAGGCTCAGGTAATTCAGACCAACATCCACTAAAAAAGAGAATCTTTGTCTTATTTCTTTTACGATTTTTTCAGCGATTTGCCCGTCTCGACCGGGTAACTTCAGAGAATTAAAATATAAGCTGCATTCGCCCACCGGAAGGCTTACGATTTCGTCTATTCTTTTGTCGTCAACGAATACATTTAGAGCCGATTTGCAAAGTCTCGCTCCAGCGCAATCGGGGCACTCGGAGCTTATCATGTATTTTGCCAGCTCGTCTTTTAAAGCGGGTGATTCGGTTTCGCGATAACGACGCTCCATATTATGGATTACACCCTCAAATTTATGCTTTCTACTTAACACCGTCCCCGCGTCGCTAACATATTTGAAGTCGATTTCTTCGTCATCGGTCCCAAAGAGTACTTTTTTTTGAAAACTTCTAGGAAGATTTTCCCAAGGTTGATGGAGGTCAATGTCATAGTGCTGTGCTAGTGAACTAAGCATGTTGTAGTAAAACAAAGTTCTTCTGTCCCAACCACGAACAGCTCCCTCTGATATGGATGCGGTCGGATGCTGCACTATTTTATTTACATCAAAAAATTGATGTTTACCAAGTCCGTCGCATGTCTTGCAGGCGCCAAGTGGATTGTTGAAGGAAAATAGCTTTGGTTCAAGTTCATCTAAACTGTAGTTACATATTGGGCACGAAAATTTTGCGGACAATAATTGTTCTGGTTTTTCCTCATCCATGAAGCTAATTACGGCAACTCCATCGGATAGTCCAAGTGCTGTTTCGAAGGATTCTGCTAATCGCAATGAGTTGTTTTTGTTTACCTTAAACCGATCAACTACAACTTCAATAGTGTGCTTGTGGTTCTTCTCTAAAGGAGGTGCTTCATCCAAGTCTACAACTATGCCATCGATGCGTGCGCGAATAAAACCTTGGCTGCGTAATCCCCCAAGAAGGTTTTGGTGCTCTCCCTTTCGATCTTTTGCCACTGGCGCAAGAAGCATTAGCTTGCTCCCCTCTGGTAATAGTAGTATTTGATCCACCATTTGACTTACGGTTTGCGCTTTTAATGGACGCTGATGTTCAGGGCATCTAGGTTGACCAGTTCGAGCGTAAAGTAACCTAAGGTAGTCATAAATCTCGGTTATCGTTCCCACCGTTGATCGGGGATTGTGCGACGTTGATTTTTGCTCTATGGAGATCGCTGGGGAGAGACCCTCCACATGGTCTACGTCGGGTTTTTCCATCATTGACAAAAACTGGCGAGCATAAGTGGAGAGCGATTCAACGTATCTCCTCTGACCCTCTGCATATAAAGTATCAAATGCTAGAGAGGATTTCCCTGATCCCGAGAGCCCCGTGATTACAACTAGTTTGTCACGAGGGATATTCACATCGATGTTTTTAAGGTTATGAGTGCGTGCGCCGCGGACCTCAATCAAGCTCATGACTCCCCCTGCTCGTACAGTGTGCCCTTGTTAAATTCGGGTTTTGAAATGCTATAAGCTGCGTGGCCTAACTATGTGTACCGACGCAGCGACAACCTATTGAAACCAGTTGTATTGATGATTTTAATTGCATTTTAATCTGTTTGAAATGGCAACGCCCTTTTTACCCACTTCAAAAGCATAAGTTAGCTGTTTGCTACGGACCTTAAATCGCATTTTTCCTTGATTAATCCACTCAGCAAAAGTGGGTACTAATTGGCATGAGTAACGGATCACAACAAAAGAGTTTCTCACCTTTTTTAGAGGTCTGCACAGTGCATAATTTTGAGTTCTGTAATTCTGGCAATTAGATTAAGTCTCTAATTAGGCTAAAATAGCTTTGCAATTTAAAAAGTGTTTAGCTTGAGTTCTGTTTAAAGCTATACTCCCGACTCGCAGATTGAAATTTGAAGTGCTTTTTGCATTGATAATTCAGTGTAGATAATTTCCATTAAAACAAAGGGTTCAATAGAAAAACGGGGGAGTGATATGGCTCGCGGGATTAATAAAGTAATTATTGTGGGAAATTGTGGACAAGATCCAGAGACCAGATATATGCCCTCTGGCGGAGCAGTCACTAATATAAGCTTAGCAACCTCCGAATCTTGGAAGGACAAAAATACTGGTCAACAACAAGAGCGGACAGAGTGGCACCGCGTCGTTTTCTTTAATCGTCTCGCAGAAATCGCTGGAGAATACTTAAAAAGAGGATCTAAAGTCTATGTAGAAGGATCCCTCCGTACAAGAAAATGGCAGGATAAAGATTCGGGACAGGACCGCTACACAACTGAAATCGTTGCTAATGAAATGCAGATGCTCGATAGCAAAGGATCAAGCGCAGGTGATTTCTCTTCTTCACAACCAACCCCATCGAGCTCTTTTAGTAGCGAAAAGTCGCAGTCGTCGCAAAACCAAAATCCTAGTTCCGATAATTCATCTGGTTTCCGTGATTTTGATGACGATATTCCGTTCTAATAAAACTTGATGAAAAATCTCAATGAGTTACGCTGGGCTAATTCCATGAGTGTTTCACAAGAATCGATTGATTACAGTTTACAGGCTATAAATTATGATGATTAGGGTGGGAGATTTGGTCCCCGATGGAGATCTCACGGCAATGGGAGATTCTGGCCCAGAGCAAGTTTCATTTCGGGCGCTCGTAAAGAATAGAAAGGTTTTGTTGATTGGTGTTGAGGGAGCATTTACCCCAAATTGCACCTCGCTTCATCTGCCTGGATACATTACTCAAGCGGACGCGCTGCAAAACAAAGGAATTGGTATGATCTTTTGTCTCTCCATGAATGATATTTTTGTGATGACAGCTTGGAGCGAGGCGATGAATGCATCTTCTATAAAAATGCTTGCTGATGGAAACGGCGACTTTACTCAATCCCTCGGACTTACCCTAGACAACAGGGTTTGGGGAATGGGGATGCGAACTAAGAGGTTTGCTATGATTATAGATGATGGGATGGTCCACATGATTGGCGTGGATGATGTTGGAGTGAGTGCTAGTAGTGTGGATTCGGTCTTATCCGCATTATAAATAACTATGATTTTTTCCTAAAAATATCAATTTTCGCAGACTTTTTATTTCTTATAGCGCTCCATTACAAGAGATGAATTTGTACCTCCAAAACCGAAGCTATTGGTCATAAAACGGTCTATCCTACGCTTATCAGTTTTTAGTAGGATTGGCATATCACTCGCCCGCTCGTCTAAGCATTCTATGTTGTGAGATGCAGCTAGAAACTCCGATTCCATCATCAGAAGACAGTAGATAGCTTCATGAACCCCTGCAGCTCCCAGTGAGTGACCTGATAATGATTTTGTAGAGCTAATTAAGGGACAAGAATTTGCAAAAATATCTCTTATTGCTTTCAGTTCGGCGATGTCGCCAACCGGTGTGCTGGTGCCATGAGTGTTGATGTAATCGATTGGTCCAGAAACACTTTCAAGTGCCATTTGCATGCAGCGTTTGGCCCCCTCACCCGAGGGAGATACCATGTCATCACCATCTGAAGTTGCTCCATAGCCAGTAACTTCAGCTATTATTGTCGCGCCTCTTTCAAGGGCATGATCATGGTCCTCAATTACCAAGCATCCCGCCCCTGCCGCGGGGACAAAACCATCGCGATTTGTGTCGTAAGGCCGAGAGGCAAGCTCTGGAGAATTATTATACTTGCTAGTAAGGGCGCCCATTGCGTCAAACATACCCGCCATTGACCAGTGCATATCTTCAGATCCTCCGGCCAACACGATATCTTGCTTACCCAATTGGATAAGTTCGACGGCGTGTCCTATACAATGCGCGCTGGTAGCACATGCGGAAGCTATAGAGTAATTTACACCTTTTATTTTCAGCGGCGTAGCAACGCATGCAGAGACAGTGCTAGCCATTATTTGTGTAACTCTGTATGGCCCCGCACGCTTAATACCGCGATTACGCATAACATCAATTGTTTCAGTAAACATCTCACCAGAAACGCCACCGGAGCCCATCACAAGACCAGTCCGCGAATTTGAAACTAAACCGTCACTTAACTTTGCGTCTTTAATCGCCTTTTTTGTGGCTATGTAGGCGTAAGCAGCTGATGGACCCATAAAACGGATAACTTTGCGGTCAATGTGCTCTTTTGGATCTATATCCAGAGATGCGCCCACGTTGCAACGGAGGCCCATCTCTAGGAAATCCTGTCTAAACCTGATTCCTGAGATTCCATTTTTTAGGGAATTAGTTACTGTTTCGCGCTCATTACCTAAACAAGAAGTGATCCCTAAACCGGTGATTACAGCTCTTTTCATAAACACACCTCGAATGTAGGTAAAAAGATGAGGGACATATTTAAAAACTGTCCGTACTCTCAAAGAGACCAACTTTCAGATCTTTCGCAGAATAAATCTCGCGCCCGTCGACTTCTACTGTCCCGTCTGCTATGCCCATGACCAATTTTCTTTGGATCAAACGGTTGAGACTAAGTTTGTAAGTCACTTTGCTGGCAGTTGGAAGTACCTGTCCAAAAAATTTAACCGTTCCTGCCCCTAACGCTCGCCCGCGGCCCGGATTTCCATTCCATGCCAAGAAAAAGCCTACTAGTTGCCATAAAGCGTCTAGACCTAAGCAACCGGGCATTACTGGATCATTTTTAAAATGACATTCGAAAAACCATAATTTTGGGTGTATGTCTAATTCCGCTATGATCTCACCGAGACCATGTGCACCCCCATCATTGTTAATGCGCGTGATACGATCCATCATTAACATGTTCGGGGCCGGTAATTTCGCATTATTGATGCCAAAGATACCATCATCTCCGGAGAGTAATAACTCTTCTTTTTTGTAGGAATACTGCTTACAAAAGCTCATAGGTATTTTGCTTCTTTTTAGAAATGCCCAATCGTATCCAGTTCTTCAGGCAGCGGCAACTATTTCGGTGTAAACTAGATGGTGAGAGATATACCAAAATCCAGAGGAACCTATTTTTTTATTGACAGTACCTCTGCCTCTGCCTAGCATGGTACATCCTATATTTTGGCTTGTTTTTTTGGCGCATTCGTTTCAACATTCAGTGAAAGATGAGTTTGGTGCTGTGAATCATTTGATTGGTGCGCGGCTTAACTCTAATGTCGATTTGGTTGAGAATGTCGGCGATCACATAGTCAATGCAGGTGGGAAACGTTTGAGACCTCTCGTGGTAATCTTAAGTGCAATGGCAAATGACTATCAAGGAAAAGATCATATTGTAGCCGCGGCAGTTATAGAATTTATTCATACCGCAACCTTGCTTCATGATGATGTTGTGGATGCCTCATCTTTGCGCCGAGGTCGTAACACCGCCAATAGTCAGTGGGGGAATTCGTCAAGCGTCTTGGTGGGTGACTTCTTATATTCCAGAGCTTTTCAGATGTTGGTCGAGATTGGCAACATACCGGTCATGTCGTCGATTGCTAATGCAAGCAATTTAATTTCAGAGGGTGAGGTTCAGCAATTGAGCTATGTGGGTAATCCAGATATTGATGAGTTAATGTATTTGGAGGTAATTTATAAGAAAACTGCTGTGCTATACGAGGCTTCGGCGAGCATTGGAGCGATGTTGGCGGATTGTCAGACTAAGGCGATGGCAGATTATGGGCGCCATTTAGGCCTAGCTTTCCAGATAACTGATGATGTTTTAGATTATCGGGGAGAAGTTGATACATTGGGGAAGAATATAGGATCGGATTTACGAGATGGTAAAATGACACTGCCATTAATTTATGCCCAAGGCTCTGTAAGTGCATCTGATAAGGCTCTGATAAGAGACGTGGTAATGAAAAGGCAAAGCAAAAATTTGATTGAAGTTCAAGAGCTTGTGAGAAGTTCTGGTGGCTTGGAGTATTCTTTGGAGGTTGCAAGAAAACAAGTTCTGCTGGCGCAAGATGCTTTGGCAATGCTTTCCAAGAATGTTTACATAGACGATCTAATTGATTTGGCAAAGTTTTCAGTGGATAGGGTACTCTAGTATTTTGGTTTTGATGAGAAAAAAGTCTTTAACCTTTATTAATTTTTTTGAGGATTATCAGATATGGCCGCGGCATTGAGGATAGGTACGCCTAAAGAAGTTTTGGGTGGAGAAAAACGAGTCGCCATGACTCCCGACAGTGCGACATTTCTTCTTAAATTGGGATACAAATGTGTTATTCAGTCGGGCGCCGGGTTGGCCTCGGGTTTCACGGATATCAGTTATATTGAAAAGGGTGTTGAGATTGCGGGGAGCGATCAGGAATTTTGGGATGGCTCTGACATATTTTTAAAGGTCCGGCCTCCCACTATGGGGGAAATTGGTTTAATCGATTCCGGAAAATTAATAATCAGCTTTTTTTATCCATCTGAAAATAAGGTTCTTATGGAAAAAACTGCGAATAAGGGAATAAGTGTCATTGCTATGGACTTGGTCCCGCGAATTTCCAGAGCGCAAAAAATGGATGCGCTTAGTTCAATGGCAAATATAGCGGGTTATCGAGCGGTGATTGAGGCGGGTCATAATTTTGGTCGTTTCTTTACAGGACAAATTACCGCTGCAGGGAAAGTACCTCCTGCAAGAGTATTGGTCATTGGTGCGGGAGTTGCCGGACTCGCAGCTATTGGTACTGCAACGTCTCTCGGAGCAATGACATATGCCTTCGATGTGCGTCCGGAGGTTGCGGAGCAAATACAATCTATGGGAGCTGAGTTTGTTTTTCTTGATTTTTTATCAGAGCAGCAAGATGGAGCAGCGCTTGGGGGATACGCGGCACCCTCCAGTCCGGAATTCAGAGAGAAACAGTTAGAGAAGTTTAGGGAATTGGCTCCAAATTTAGATATCGTAATTTGTACTGCACTGATACCCGGTCGAGACGCTCCGAAGCTCTGGCTTGAGGATATGGTGGCTTCTATGAAACCAGGCTCGGTGATTATTGACCTTGCGGCTGAGCGGGGAGGAAACTGTGACGTTACTGTAGAGGGAGAAAAAATCGTCACTGAAAATGGAGTTACGATTGTGGGCTATGCGGACTTTCCTAGTCGAATGGCGGCGCAATCCTCTGCATTATATGCGTCAAATATTCGGCATATGCTTGCTGATTTGACTCCAGGAAAAAATGGACTTGTTGTGCATAATATGGAGGATGATGTAATACGAAGTGCAACTATCACGCATCAAGGTCTTAGTACTTACCCGCCCCCTCCTCTGAAAGTACAAGCCATTGCAGAGCACAAAAAGAATCAGGTGAAAGAACTCTCAACCGAGGAAAAAAAAGAGGCTGAACGTATTGCATTTCGGTTAGAAACGAAAAAACAGATAGGCTTGTTAATATTCGGCACTCTGTCTATCGGTTTGATAGGTCTTTATGCACCCGCCAGCTTTATGCAGCACTTCATTGTTTTTGTTTTATCCTGTTTTATTGGTTTTCAAGTGATTTGGAACGTTAGCCATGCCCTTCATACCCCTTTGATGGCAGTAACTAATGCGATTTCTGGGATCGTCATTTTGGGTGCCTTGTTACAGGTTGGATCAGGAAGTGGATTAGTAATTATTTTGTCAGCTGTTTCTATTTTGATTGCTTCCATTAATATCGTGGGCGGTTTTATGGTTACAAAACGTATGCTTGCCATGTTTCAAAAATCGTAATCTGAGGTGATTTAATGAGTACTGGAATTATGACTGCAGCATATATTGTTGCCTCAATATTCTTTATCCTCTCGTTGGGTGGGCTTAACAATCAAGAGAGTGCAAAAAGAGCAATTTGGTACGGAATGGCTGGAATGTTCTTGGCTGTTTTAGCTACGCTGCTTGGTCCAGGTGTCAGTAACTATTTAATTATAATAGCCATGGTGGTAGCGGGTGCGGGGATTGGCTATGCAGTAGCACGACGAGTCGAAATGACCGAGATGCCTCAGTTAGTGGCCGCACTGCACTCGTTTGTCGGGCTGGCAGCTGTTTTGATCGGTCTGAATGCTGACGTTGAGCTGTCGACTGTTTTGGCATTAAAGACATCTGGTGATGCGTTGGCCGATGCTAATTTGACTGGGTTTGCCTTGAGTTTGTTCAAAAAAACTACCGTCGAAGTATCTATTTTAAAGGTTGAAATCCTGCTGGGCATCTTTATTGGCGCTGTCACTTTCACGGGATCCTTGGTCGCGTTTGGTAAACTTGCTGGCTCGGTTGACGGTAAGCCGTTTAAATTACCCGGTGGGCACTTGCTGAATCTTTTCGGTTTACTCTTATGTGTATTTTTTGGGTTTTTATATCTTAAAGAGTCAGGTACATGGACTTTAATCCTTGTCGTATTTATCTCGGGTTTGATTGGCTGGCACCTTATTATGGGGATTGGTGGGGCTGACATGCCTGTGGTTGTATCAATGTTGAATTCGTATTCAGGTTGGGCGGCAGCGGCAATAGGATTCACTTTAGAAAATGACCTTTTGATAGTCACGGGGGCACTCGTAGGCGCCTCAGGGGCTATATTGAGCTATATTATGTGTTTAGCAATGAACAGGAATTTTGTGAGCGTCATTCTTGGTGGTTTTGGTGGAACAGTAATCTCGCAGGCTTCCATCGATGGCGAGCAAGTTGCGATAGATGCTGAAGGGGTTTCAGCAGCTTTGGATGAGGCTGATAGTATCATTATAATTCCAGGGTATGGGCTGGCAGTTGCTCAAGCACAGCAAGCAATAAGTGAGCTTACCAAACGTCTTCGCGGTAGCGGTAAGAACGTCCGATTTGCAATACACCCAGTTGCTGGAAGACTACCCGGGCATATGAATGTGCTTTTAGCGGAAGCCAGGGTGCCATACGATATAGTATTTGAGATGGACGAAATCAACAGTGATTTCCCTGAGACCGATGTAGTTATTGTCATTGGGTCTAACGATATAGTTAACCCGGCTGCACAAGATGATCCTGAAAGTCCAATAGCAGGAATGCCGGTACTCGAGTGCTGGAAGTCAAGACAGGTGTTTGTTTCTAAAAGGGGACAGGGTACAGGGTATTCAGGGATCGAAAATCCT
>MDTB01014043.1_pt1 | contig 78442 bp, 66 predicted proteins | sample 811161 | NCBI WGS metagenome assembly MDTB01 (sample SAMN05326650, study PRJNA326480) | marine metagenome | isolation source: seawater | place: Mediterranean Sea | collected 2009 | reverse complement strand
GAAATCAAAATATTCGGTTAATTTCTCCCAATAATTTAATTCATGAAATTGATACGAACCTCGAAAATATTTTAAATCTTGAACATCGGGATGCGTTCGAAACTTTAAGAAAAACGAGATCTGGCAGGAAAATAGAAGTGTCCGAAAAAGTCACCCCAATAGTTGAACCTGAGACAAATAGTATTCTTGGTACTCTTTTTGTTATTAGAGATCTTTCCGAAAAAAGAGCTGCTGAAAAAACAAAACTTGAATTAGAAAAGAATCGAGAATTGACAACGGTTGTGCAAAAAAGACTTGAGGAGGAAAGAAAAGCTCTAGCAATGGAATTACACGACGAGTTAGGGCAGTATGTAACTGCCATAAAAACTATCGCTACTTCGATTGCAAATAGGAGCAAAGATGGAGATAAAAAAGTTTACTCAAGCAGTACGGCAATTGTTTCTGCTGCTGGTCAGATATACGACGCTGTACATAATATCATTAGGAGGTTAAGACCCATAACTTTAGAGAGATTTGGGTTGATCGAAACCCTAAAAGAAACAATCGATGAACTGCAAAAAATTCATGAGGAAATAAACTTCACCTTTTCGGCAAAAAAAATTAACTTAAATAAAGAGTCAGAAATCTCTCTTTTTAGAGTTGCTCAAGAATGCCTTAATAACGCCATAAAACATTCGAAAGCTAAAAATGTAAGTATTGACATCAACTTAACAAAAGAAACGTTAGTACCCTTTCTAAAACCTATAACTATCCTAACTATATCTGATGATGGAATTGGCATATCTAACAACAGACTTAATATCCCAGACCGTTTTGGTTTAAAAGGAATACGTGAGAGGATACAAAACCTTGGAGGAACTTTAGTAATTGAAACTAATAAAAACCGTGGCACTAAGATAGTCGCTTCTATCCCCTCTTTATAATTTAAAGGTTTAAGAAAAAGATATGGAAAAAAAAATTAGAGTTCTGCTTGCAGACGATCATGCAGTAGTGAGAATGGGTTTTCGTTTATTACTGCAAGATACTTCCGACATGGAGGTTACCGGAGAAGCTGAGAGCGGTGAAGAAGTCCTTAAAGAAATAGGAAAAAAGCAAGTAGATGTATTGGTTATGGACCTTTCAATGCCAGGGATTGGAGGACTGGAAACGATTTCTAGGGTGAATACTAAACCGAATCCTCCAAAAATTTTAATTTTATCTGCTCATGAGGACGCCATTCACCCCAAACGATCTTTAAAGGCGGGTGCAACCGGCTATTTGTCTAAAAGAGGAGCTGCTGACGAGCTGATAAAAGCGATCCGTCAAGTTTTTTCTGGGGGTATGTATGTTGAAGCAGCTATCGCACAAAAAATGGCGGTGCAACAATTAGGCGGAGATTCCTCGCCCGTTGAAGTTCTATCTGGTAGAGAGTTTGATGTTTTTATGGCCTTAGCAAATGGCAATACCGTCAATGAAATCGCTAAAACGTTGCATTTATCGCCGCGAACAGTAGGAACTCACTTATACAACATAAAGCAAAAGCTAAAAGCGACCAATCAGGCTGAGATAACGTTAATCGCAATGAAGAGTGGCCTTATAAACCCTTGAACTAGACTGGGTTAACCGAAACTGCACAATATTTAAATTCCGGAATTTTCGCAATTGGATCTATAGCGGCGTTTGTCAACATGTTAGCCGCTGCCTCTCTGTAAGCAAAAGCCATAAAAACATTTCCTCTCGGAGTACGATCGTCCCTCCTAAGCAAAACTTCAAGTTTGCCTCTCCTCGAAGCGATCTTAACCCTGTCACCAGCTGTTAAACCCAACTTCTCAATATCCCAACCATGCATAGAAACGGAGGGTGCAGGCTCAATCGCATCTAACACAGAGGCTCTCCTTGTCATACTCCCAGTATGCCAGTGCTCTAGTTGCCTACCGGTAATAAGAGCAAAAGGATAATCTTCATCAGGCTTCTCATCAGGACTGCCAGCCTCTGCGGGAACCAAGTTAATTTTGCCGTCAGAGGTTGGCACAGAATCGATGAAAACCACAGGCTGTCCGGGATCAGACTCATCTGCACATGGATAAGTTACGCTTGATTCATCACAAAGCCGTTCCCAAGTAATTCCCCAAATAGACCCTTTCATTGCGTGCCTCATCTCATCATAGACTTCTGAAACTCCACTGTCACTACCTTTGTAACTCCACGACAAACCCATTCCAGAAGCGATTTGCTGAATAATCCAAAGATCCTGTCGTGCTTGTCCAGGAGGGTCGATTGCTTTTCTGCCGAGCTGCACCATCCGGTCAGTATTAGTAACAGTCCCAGTCTTTTCCGGCCAAGCGGAAGCAGGCAGTATAACGTCAGCTAGCCAAGCTGTTTCAGTCATAAATATGTCCTGTACTACAAGATGCTGAAGATTGGCCAATGCGTTTCTAGCATGATTTAAGTTGGGATCACTCATAGCCGGATTTTCACCCATAATATACATTCCATAGACTTTGAGAGGGTCACTGTCATCAGCGAAAACTTTATCCATTATTTCTGTTACCGTCAATCCGGGTGAAGGATTAAGTTCGGAGCCCCAAAAATTTTCAAACCAAGTTCGGGAGACTTTATCAGATATTTTTTGGTAGTTTGGGAGCATCATAGGAATCAGACCCGCATCACTTGCGCCTTGAACATTATTCTGACCACGTAGAGGATGTAGCCCCGTTCCTGGCCTTCCGATTTGTCCAGTAATGCTGGCCAGGGCGATTAAACTTCTTGCATTATCAGTACCATGCACATGCTGACTGACCCCCATACCCCACAAAATCATAGAAGCTTTAGACCTCGCAAATTCAATTGCTACCTCTCTAACCAATTCCGGAGATATTCCAGTGGAGTTGTAGATTGATTCTGGGGTGTAAGACTTAACTTTTTCAGCTAACTCGTCAAAATTATTAACTCTTTCGTGAACAAACTCGTCAGCCACGAGACCTTCATTGATAATCACATTGATCAACCCATTTATTAAGGCAATATCGCTTCCTGGTTTGAAGGCTAAAGACCGCCAAGCGTAATGAGAAATGGTCGTTAACCTAGGATCTGCCAATATAATTTTTGTTCCGCTTTTTGCAGCATTCTTCATCCAAGTAGCAGCAACGGGGTGGTTTTCTGTCGGATTGGATCCGATAATGAGAATAACTTCTGAATTTTGAACATCACCAACTTGGTTACTAACCGCTCCAGACCCCACTCCTTCCAACAAGGCCGCAACGCTGGACGCGTGACACAACCTGGTACAGTGGTCAACATTATTATTATAGAAGGCTGTCCGCACGAGTTTTTGAAAAAGATAGGCTTCTTCGTTGCTGCCCTTCGCAGAGCCAAATCCTGCTAGAGCACCGAACCCGTATTTATTGCGCAATCCGTTTAACCCACCATATGCCACTTCGAGTGCCTCTTCCCAACTAGCTTCCCGAAACACATCCTCCCAAGAACTAGTGCTAGAACATTGCCCGGTATTTTTTTCAACTCCTTTTCTACGAATCAGAGGTTTTGTCAAGCGACTTGGGTGGTGAGCATAGTCAAACCCGAATCGTCCTTTTACGCAAAGTCTGCTTTTGTTGGCAGGACCATCTCTGCCTTCAACAGCGACTATATTTTCATTTTTAACCTTATACTTAAGCAAACAACCAACCCCGCAAAAAGGACAAACAGAATCAACAGTTTTGTCCACTGTTTGATCTCCGACTAATGATTTCGGCATTAAAGCCCCAGTTGGACAAGCCTGAACACATTCACCGCACGCAACGCAAGTGCTCGCTCCCATGGTCGAGTCCACGTCAAATATGATTTTTGTGGCAGCGCCTCTTCCATGAACTCCAATCACGTCATTTACTTGCTCTTCACGACAAGCGCGTACACATCGATCACACTGTATACATGCTGAAAGGTTCACCAACATTGCAGGATGGGAGGAATCCTCGGGTACCGAAGACCTTTTTGTCTCCTTAAATTTTTCCCGAACTTTTACACCAAGCTTTTCTGACCAAAAGGACAGCTCTCCATGAACTGATTCCCCATCGACATCATTCCACTTAAACCCTTCATCCGGCATATCAGCTAAAAGCATTTCCAAAATTAATTTTTGATTTTTCCTAGATCTATCACTTTCCGAGCTTACTACCATTCCATCCTTGACGGACCGGCAACAACTAGGAGCTAGAACCCTTTCACCTTCTATTTCGACGACACAGGCTCTACAATTACCATCAGCCCTGTAACCTGGGGTGAAACACAATCTTGGAATTATCTTCCCCTCTCTCTCAGCAACTTCTAAAATCGATTCCCCTTCGTACGCAACTACAACCTCGCCATCTAAGGTAAGCTTGATGGGCTTTTTTTCAACTAGTTTTAAGAAATTTTCTGGTGCGTTCATTATTTAATCTCGTCTTTAAAGTACCTTTGCACACAGTTTATAGGGTTAGAGGCAGCCTGACCCAACCCGCAGATAGACGAATCAGTCATGACGGTTTTAAGATCATTTAACGCATCAGCATTCCAAGAAATTTCTTTCATCAATTTGTGGGCTTTTGCCGTACCAACTCTACAAGGCGTGCACTGTCCACAACTTTCATGTTCAAAAAATCTCATAACATTTAGAGCTAATTTACTTGCCTTATCTTTGTCACTAAAGACCATTACCGCAGCGGAACCAATGAAGCAACCGTGAGCTTGCAACGTATCGAAATCCAAGGGAATATTGTTGAGGTTTGCAGGGAGTATTCCCCCTGACGCACCGCCCGGTAAATACCCGTAAAATTCATGACCTTCCATCATTCCATCACAATACTCGTCGATCAACTCTTGAACAGTAATTCCTGCAGGAGCAAGCTTTACGCCTGGGGACTTTACTCTTCCACTGACACTAAAACTTCGAAGTCCTGTTCTGCCATGTCTTCCAAAAGAGGCAAACCATTCAGCTCCTCTCTCTAAAATATCTTTAACCCAATAAAGAGATTCGAAATTGTGCTCTAACGTTGGTAAACCGAAAAGGCCAACTTGAGCAATGTAAGGTGGTCTCATTCGCGGTTCACCCCTTTTTCCTTCAATACTCTCAATCATTGCAGATTCCTCACCACAAATGTAAGCCCCCGCACCTCGCCTTAATTCAATTTTAGGAATTTGGAAGTCTAACCCCTGTTGCATCTTCACTATCTCCTTTTCTAATAGTGCTCTGCAACCATGATATTCGTCACGTAAATATATGTAACAGGATTCAATTCCGACGATTTTAGCAGCAATAAGCATACCCTCGAGAAACCTATGCGGATCCCGCTCCAAATATGTTCTGTCTTTAAATGTACCAGGCTCACCCTCATCAATATTGACAGCCATCAGCCGTCGCCCCGGTTGATCTCGGACAATACTCCATTTCTTGCCAACAGGAAACCCTGCACCCCCCAGACCCCTTAAACCCGAATTTTTCATAGTCTCGATGGCGTGATCAAAATCAGCTTTGCCGCAGAAAAAGGATTTGGCGAGCTGGTAACCATTATTTGCAATATATTCTTCGAAGCCAACATACCGCGGAGAAACTGATCCATCATTTCCAAAGCTCGGCAAGCTCTTTTCGACAAAATCTACAGGGTTAAAATACAAGCCCTGATAATTTTCGTTTCCACTCTTCGCTGGTTCATGTACGATTTTTTGTTTTTCGATGTAACTAGCAACATTTTCGTACTTAGCAAATGGAATAGGGTTCTGATAAACCACTGCCACGGGTGCTTGCTCGCACCTACCTACGCACGGAACCCTCACAATTCTTACATTTTTCTGTGTATGACTATTTAATTTTTCATATAGGTCGTCAGCACCTGCTAATTCACACGAAACACTATCACAAACACGTACGGTAACTTGCGCAGGCTGCTGGTGATCCTTGAGAAGGTCAAAGTGATGATAGAAAGAGGCAACCTCATAAACTTCTGCCATTGGCAAATTCATAAGTTTAGCTAGCGCGACTAAATGTTTTTCCTTCAAACCAAGATATTTATCTTGGATCAGATGGAGATTTTCAATTAAAAGATCTCTTCGGTCCAACACTATCCCCCGCAACGACTTAATATCTTCAATGGAAAATTTATCCGCCTGAAGCCCCTTGGCTTTTGCCTGATCCTTTTTTGATCTTTTCCTCGGTCTTTTTATATCAGCAATGCGAATGGAAACCGTTTCTGCGGTACCAACAGGTTCACTCATCTAACACTCCGGTAAGTCAATAATATTTATTGACAATAAGTATCTCATTGAGTTCTATCTAATTCAAATTTTTGAAGAGAAAGAGTGGTTAATTTCAATAAAAAAGAGAAACTATAAGATTAAACTGTATGTGTCTATTTTTTTTCTGTCTAATTCAAATTAGAAATGTTGCGCTGCAATGACTGAATATAGGAATTAACCCTATGGTACTGAAATACTCTTCAGTATTCTATGCCACCTCTTTGAGCTCGCTACCTTATGAGCAGTTTCTTGGATAATAGTTAATTGCCTTCCCGACGGCATAAGTATGCCGACAGGAATTTTTTCTAGCGGATCAGTCAATCTTCTAATCGAAAATTCTTTCCCTATAACAGCGACATTGGCCATAGGCCCTGACAGTATTGTAGCTAACTGACCTGCTGCTTGAATACATAAAAGAAGAGTAAAGATAGAATCCGTTTCCATGGCTGGCGTTACGCTAACATTGGCCTTTTTAAAACAGTTCTCTACTAATACTCTATTGTGCATCTCTGGTGTTAAAAGACAAAGTGGTAATGCTGAAGCCTCTTGCCAAGATAAAGAGTCGACTAATTTTTCTTCAGACAGCTCACTCTTTGTAATTAGAAAATACTCTTCATGATACTGGTGTAAAATTCTCGGTTCATAGGCATCTAATTGAGGCCTTTCAATATAACCAAAAGCTAAATCTATAGATAGTTTTTCCAAACCAAGCTCAATTTCGTGCGAGGCCATTGATCTCAAGACGGGTCGCAAACCTTGAAAACTATCCTGTAGTAGAACAGAAAAGTTTGCTGCAATTGGTAATGCACTAGGAATTGAACCAATTACTAACTCACCCCTAGGTTCATGCTTTCTCCCTTTAATCTCTTGTTTTAAAGCATTCATTTCATGAAGTACCTGATAGGCAGCTGCAAGAACTCTATTTCCCTCAAGAGTCAACCCCTCATAATTCCTCCCCCTGTTAACAATTTTGATGTTCATCTCCTCCTCAAGGGCTTTAATAGCATTCGAAAGAGCTGGCTGGGTGATATGACATGCCTGAGCGGCCCGACTAAAATGCTTATGTTGCTCAAGTGCAACTAGATATTTAAAGGAGTCTATAATATTCATCTATAAATATATCTGAGTCTTCTTGAAAGCATAAAAATGAAATTAAATTTTGATTTAGTGGTAATTGGTGGCGGATCTGGCGGCATTGCTTGTGCCAGGAGAGCCTCTGAATACGGTGCTAAGGTAGCACTAATAGAAGGAGATAGATTAGGAGGCACTTGCGTCATAAGGGGTTGCATACCAAAAAAACTTATGATGTATGCTTCAACAGGCATTGACTCTATCCATAATATTAATACTTTCTGTTGGGAAGGTATAAACGTCCGAGACCTTCATTTTAATACAAGTCTGTGGCAAAAAAAGAAAACTGAGGAGATAAAAAGACTTGAAGATATTTATGAAAAGCTTTTATTAAGTAGTAACGTTCGGCTTTTTAGGGGTTTTGGTTTCATTGATGATAGTTCTAAAGTAAAAACTGAAAATGAAATCTTATCAACCGAACGTATAGTAATTGCCACTGGGGGAAAACCAGTTAAAGATTCAATCAGTGGGCTTAATTTAGCTTCTACTTCGAATGATATTTTAGAATTGGATCATTTGCCGGAGGAATTAGCCGTCTTAGGGTCCGGTTACATTGCCGTAGAATTTGCTTCAATACTTAGTAATTTTGGCATAAATGTCTCCTTGTTTTTTCGATCAGACCTACCGCTTAAGGGTTTTGACAAAGATATTCGCAAAAGACTTTTTGGTCACATGGAGTCTTTAGGGATTTCTATGTATCCAAACAGTAATATCCAAAAAATTGAAAAATCCTGCAAAAAATTGACAGTGACCGTTGACGGTCATAGAAAACAATTTGACAAGATTCTTAATGCGCTTGGGAGAAGTCCAAATGTTCCTGAGATTGAGAAAAGTTTGAATATTGCGAGAGGTAAAATTGGAGAAATTTTAGTAAATGACTTTAACGAGACCTCAATACCCAACATCTTTGCAATTGGTGATGTTACGAATAGACTCAATTTAACTCCAGTAGCAATCGCCGAAGGAAGAGCCTTGGCCGAAAACGAATTCAATAATGGTAAATTGAAGGTTGAACATCAATCAGTTGCCTCAGCAGTTTTTTCAAATCCTCCTATCGGCTCCCTCGGATTGACTGAAGTTGAGGCACAAAAAAATTCGAAAATCAGAATATAAAAATCTTCGAATCAGAATTTAATCCAATGAAATACAGTTTTTCGTCAAAAAAGAAGAAAATTTACATTAAGATAATCGCTCAAGGAATCGATAATAAAATAGTTGGAGCCCATATGATTGGAGATGATTCTCCTGAAATTATACAGACACTGGCGATCCCATTCAAAATGGGTATGAGAAAAAGTGATTTGGATAACACTATAGCAGTTCACCCTACAAGTGCTGAAGAGTTGGTGCTTTTACGTAAACCCACTAGAGTTTTACAGTCCAATGGGAGCTGATTATTAGAACCATACTTGAATATTTTTCTGGAACATTATTTGTGTGCATCTTGTGTGCATTTATTTCGGCTTGGTGGGGTTTACAATTGGATGGACGAGCAGGCATGTTTCAAGCTCTTTGGGTATTTCTCATTCTGTTAATACTAGAGATTTCTTTGTCCTTTGATAATGCTGTTGTTAATGCTTCCGTTTTGAAACATTGGGATAAATTTTGGCAAATGCTTTTTTTAACTCTGGGAATTCTGGTTGCTGTTTTCGGAATGCGCTTACTTTTCCCCTTGGTAATTGTGGGTTTTACTACTAACTTAAGTTTAGTAGAAACGTGGAATTTAGCAATCCAAAAACCAACTGAATATTCCGTAATATTGATGGAACATCATGCACAAATTTCAGCGTTTGGGGGAATTTTTCTCCTTTTGATTTTTTTAAACTTTTTCATGACTTCAAAAAAAGAAGTTTTATGGATACCATTCATCGAACGCCCAATGGAGCAGTTGGGGAAATTCCAGGGTTTTCCGGTGCTGATAACATTAACACTTCTTACATTGGTAACTTCTAACCTCGACTCTGAAGAGAGAACTAGTATTTTAAATTTTGGTATTGTGGGACTATTAACCTACTTAGCAATTAGCGTATTAAGTCAAGCGCTGGAAAAGAAAGGACTCGACGCTGCAGAAGCAATTAAAAAAGGAAGTATCGGCGGTTTTATCTATCTGGAAGTTTTAGATGCGTCATTTTCCATTGATGCCGTAGTAGGCGCTTTTGCAATTACTAAAGATATAGTGATCATAATGTTGGGGCTAGGTGCAGGGGCAATGGCAGTCAGATCGATAACTATATACTTGGTTAAAAAGAAAACTCTCAATGAACTAATTTTTCTTGAGCACGGCGCTCACTATGCCATCGGTGCGTTAGCAATAATTATGATTGCCAGCGTACAATTACATATACCAGAAATTATTACTGGCACCATAGGACTAGTGCTAGTAGCTGCTGCTGCTATCTCTTCAATAAAACATAAAAAATAACCACGATGATAAGCGTCATACATTCTCAGATTTGTTAAGTTTGAGAACTTTTTCTTCAAGTAATCTACAACAGGTATAAATAGTCCGCAAATTACTGACCGGTACGTCGGCAATACTAGCAAGCTCAATAATGCTACCTAACAGAGCATCAATTTCGGTCTTCTTTTTATTCCTGATGTCCTGTAACGTGGAGGTGTTATGATGTCCAACTTTTTTTGCTGCCTCTATTTTTTGCGCCACAGTAATCTTGAATTTAGCTCCATACCGTTCTCCAACTTTTTTCACTTCATTCATAAGAACATTTATGAGCAAGTTACCCTCAGTAGAATTACAAATTTCCGCCAAAGTCTGAGAAGTTAACACAGACACAGGATTAAAAGTACAATTACCCCACAGTTTTAGCCAAACCTCATCTCTAATGTTTTGAGAAATCTGACAATTGAATCCTGAATTTTTGAAGAGATCGCAAATATTCACTACACGCGTTGTTTTAAAATTACCTCGAATTTCACCAAGTGGTAACAAGCTATCCTCCAGTAACCGCACCTTACAAGGACTTTCCATCTCAGCAGCTAAGTATAGTACCGCCCCGATTATATTGAGGTGGCTAATCTTTACATATATTTTGCCTGCGGGATCAACCGATTCTAAATACTCAAACCCAAATTTTTTTCTTAACCCGTAGAAATACCAAAAAGGAATACCATTTTGCATTGTCACCAGCGAAGTCGAAGATCCGATTAATGGGAAGAGAGATTCGACTGTGTCGAGCACTTGGTGCGCTTTTACAGCTAATATAACAATGTCCTGAGGCCCAAGGCCCCCAGTATCATCAACAATAGATAAATTTTCTGCATAATAGTCACCTCTGCTACTAACTAAGGTGAGACCATTTTTGATCAAGTGTTCACCACCACCTTTGCGAGATACAAGGTGCACATTGCTTGAAACGCTAGATAAACGAGCAGCTACAACCGAACCCACGGCGCCTGAACCCACAACACAAACCTTCGGATTTATCAAGTCCGAAGCGCCCTAGCTAGAATCTCAACGATGTCACAGTCGGGAAACTTAGTATAAATTTTTTGAAAAATTTATTTGGGAGCCCAGGCAGTGCACCAGCCATTTGCCGCAACCTTCTTTCCACCGAAAAGCGGACAATTACCAATGTCTCCTCCAGCGCCTTGAAACAATGCGCAGTTTGAGCAGTTAGACCCTGCTTTATATTTTGCATGAGTTACACTTCCGCTGTTTGCGATGTAATTTAGCGCTTTAGCCTGAGGGTCTGACTCAGACAAAACGTGCCCATCAGTCAACGCTACTTTACTTTGACAAAGACCAATTCCAAACCCGCAAACTGTAATGGTCTTCACCATGGCACTTCTTCTACTTTCGTTCATATAGTTAACCTCCACATCAACTAAATTAAAAAAACTACTTGATCTTGGCCTCTTTGTACATCACATGCTTTCTAATTTTTGGATCAAACTTTTTGATTTCCAGCTTACCACCAATGGATCTCTTATTCTTAGAGGTGGTGTAGTAATGCCCGGTGTCAGCAGAGGACACCAACTTAATCTTTTCTCGAGCACCTTTGGAAGCCATTTTAAATATTTACCCCTTATTTCTTCTCAATTCAGACAAAACAGCTTCTATGCCTTTTTTATCAATAGTACGCAAAGCTGCATTTGACAATCGAAACCTTACCCAACGGTTTTCACTTTCAACCCAAAACCTTTTATACTGAAGCCCTGGGAGAAATCTCCGCTTATTTTTATTATTAGCGTGGGAAACACGGTTTCCGACCATTGGTTTTTTCCCAGTCAACTGACAAACTTTTGACATAAATATCTTTCCTGAATAAGCCTTGAATTATAGTAGACCTTTAAGCTCAAGACAACTGTTAGGCTCTGAAATATAACAAAAGTTCATTTCAGCATGCCTGGACACCACTTTTAGCAGTACAATCCTAGTATATTTTCAACATAAACTTTTTACATACGATTATGGCTAGCAAAAAATGTCCCTACAAAAAAAAGTTGAAGTAATCTTAGCCGAGCCAAGGGGCTTTTGCGCAGGTGTCGAACGTGCAATTGAAATAGTCGAACGAGCCCTGAAGCGATTTGGCTCACCAGTTTATGTAAGACATGAAATTGTGCATAACAATCATGTGGTTGCAGACCTCAAGAAGAAGGGAGCAATATTCGTTGATGAAATAAAAGATGTGCCTAAAGGCGCCAAAGTAATAATGAGTGCGCATGGTGTTTCGATAATGGTAAAAAATGAAGCAGAAGAACGTTCTTTAGATATTTTCGATGCGACCTGCCCCTTAGTTACTAAAGTACATTATGAGGTAAAAAAACTTGCAAGAGATGGCTATGAAATCATTATGATAGGCCATTTGGGACATCCAGAAGTTGAAGGAACGATGGGGCAACTGAATGCTGGTATCTACTTGGTAGAGAACTCTGAGCAGGCGTTAAAAGTATGTGTAAATAATCCGAAGCATTTGGCATACGTGACCCAGACTACTCTCTCAACGGACGACACTGCAGAAATAATTAAGACCTTGACTGAAAGGTTTCCCAACATAAAGGGACCGAAAGTTAGTGATATTTGCTATGCAACTCAGAATAGACAGGACGCAGTAAAGCTCCTTGCGTCAGAAGTTGACTTAGTTCTGGTGGTGGGAAGCCCTACCAGCTCAAACAGCAATCGACTTCGCGAGGTTGCTGAAAGGTATGGAGCAGAAGCTTATTTAATCGATGGCGCCAAAGATCTTAAAGCCTCTTGGTTAAAAGATCACTCTACAGTTGGTATTACTGCAGGCGCTTCCGCTCCCGAATCTTTAGTCCAAGAATTACTGTTCGCCGTTAAACAGCTTGGTGCATCATCTGTTAGACGCTTACCTGGTGCTCAAGAACAGGTAAGATTTCCATTGCCTAAAAGCTTGGCATAAACCGAGTATCGTGCCGTTGTAGCTCAGGGGTAGAGCAGTCGCTTCGTAAGCGAGAGGTCGGGGGTTCAATTCCCTCCAACGGCAAAATTTTCGTAATTTAATGTGCCTCGTCCCAATTTTTACCTACGCCAATATCCACTTCCAACGGAACGCGTAGCTGCGTAACCGAGCACATAAGATTCCTTATCTTGCTACAAAAAACATCTACCTCAGCTTCCGAAACCTCAAAAACTAGCTCATCATGAACCTGGAGAACCATGTCAACACTCCAGTTTTCACTGGAAATCAACTTATCCGCCTCAATCATCGCTATTTTTATCAAATCCGCTGCAGTACCTTGCATAGGAGCGTTTATAGCAGCTCTCTCAGCTGCTTTTCTTCTCGGACCATTTGGGGAATTAATCTCCGGTAACCAAAGCCTTCTGCCGAATACTGTTTCAACAAACCTATCCTTTTTTGCTTTCTCCTTCGTATCTGACATAAATTTTGCCACATCAGGATATCTAGAAAAATATCTATCAATGTAACCCTCGGCAGCCCCCCTAGATATATTCAAACTTTTTGCAAGTCCAAATGCACTCATTCCATAAATTAATCCAAAGTTAATTACTTTCGCCGTCCTTCTTTGATCATAGCTTACGGCATCAGTTTTTATACCAAAAATTTCGGCAGCAGTTTGACTGTGAACATCTTTCCCACTTTTAAATGCCCTAATTAATGCAACATCTTCAGAAAGATGAGCCATTATCCTCAACTCTATTTGTGAATAGTCAACTGCTACAATTTTTCTTGAAGTCGGTGCTTTAAACGCAGCACGTATTCTCCTACCCTCAGCTGTTTTAATTGGGATGTTTTGTAAATTCGGATCGCTAGATGCAAGCCTTCCCGTCACTACTACAGCCTGCGAAAAAGTTGTATAAACTCTACCGCTATCAATATCAATCATCTTTGGTAATTTTTCTGTATAAGTTGTCTTTAGTTTAGAAAAAGTTCGCCAATCCAAAAGAAGTTTCGGTAATGGATAATCTTCAGCAAGCTTCTCAAGTACCGATTCGTCCGTAGAAGGTACCCCACTGGCAGTTTTCTTTATAGAGTTGTAACCAAATTTTTCAAAGAGTATGGCTCGAAGCTGTTTTGGAGAGCCCAAATTGAAGTCTTCTCCAACTAAAGCGTGGGCAGCTTTTTCCAATTCTAAAATCTTTTTTGATAGCTCTTTAGTTTGTAATGTTAAAAGCTTTTTGTCCACGCAAATGCCATGGCGCTCCATAGCATATAAAACGGAAAGACAAGGAATTTCTAACTCAGAATAAACTTTCAATAAATTTTTCTGGGTGAGTTTTTCTAACAAGTTTTCGTGCAAATGCAAGGTAAAGTCGGAATCCTCGCAACTATAATTTGCAGCCAAATCAATTGGCACTTGGCTAAAACAGATTTGCTTCGATCCCTTCCCCACCAGTTGCTCATATGACGTACCCACTCTATTTAAATGTCTTGAAGCCAATGACCCTAAATCGCGACGTAAATGAGCTTCGAGAATATAGGATTGCAAAAGCGTATCGTGAAGAGAACCCTTTAGCGAAACCCCGTAATTTGCCAATACGTGGCGGTCATATTTTAAATTATGCGCGATTTTCACACTGCTCAATTCAAACCAACTAGTCAGTCCTTTTAAAACATTTTCAAGGTTCAGTTGCTTTAATGATGAATTTTTATGCCCCAAGGGAATATATGCAGCCTCTCCCCTTGCCCATGAGAAAGACAATCCGACAAGCTCTGCGTGTCTAACATTTAATGAGGTAGTCTCTGTATCGAAAGCGGTTGCATCGGAATTCATTATTTTAACCAACAACCACTCAAAATCCTTTGCCGTGCATATAGTTTTATACTTTGCCTCTATAAGTGGCACAATCGGTGGGGAAGAAAATTTAGTTTTTGACTCTTCAGCAACATTTTTTGAGTCTTGAAATATGCTATTTAAAACGTTATTTAGTGAATATTTTTCCTTAAGCTTAAGTAACACATCCAAATTTAATTCTTGCTTTTTGAATTTATCGAAACATTTTTTTGAAGAGACTTCTAAATCTAAATCAGTTTTGATAGAGACGAGAGATTTACCTATGGGCAACCAGTCCTTTGAAGTCCGCAAATTCTCTCCAATCACCCCGGGGATTTTATCTATGTTTTCAATTATATTTGTCAGAGAACCAAATGTAGAAATTAAACGACTCGCCGTTTTTGGTCCAACTTTTGGAACCCCTGGAATATTGTCTACTGGATCGCCTACCAGAGTTAAAAAGTCCACCATTTCAGAGGGTTGTACGCCATATTTTTTTATAACAGCAGCTTCGTCGACTATTGTAATACCCGAGCTTCCTCTGCTCATGGTGTCAATCATCCTCGTTTTAGAATTTACCAACTGCGCGAGATCTTTGTCTCCAGAAATTATTGTAGAGACTAGTGAAACACTTTCAGCACTTCTTACAAGACTACCGATAACATCATCTGCCTCATAACCATCCTTCTGTATGATAGGCCAACCCAAGGCTTGGATCAAATTGAAAATAACTGGTATTTGAACCGCTAAATCACTGGGCATACTGCTTCGATTAGCTTTGTAAGAAGAAAAAATTTCGTCCCGAAATGTTTTGCCTACAGGGTCAAAAACACAAACGCAAAAGTCTGCCGGTGCTTGGTAACTTACTTTTTTCAACATAGTTACAATTCCAGTTATAGCTCCCGTTGGGAAACCCACATCGCTACGTAGATCAGGCAAGGCATGAAAAGCTCGATATAAAAAACTAGAAGTGTCAACCAATACTAGATGATTTGCTTTTGCGACCTCGTTATCTTTAAATTCGCTCATATTAACTCTTAAGATTTGTTACATTACAAGTGTATCTTTTATTTATTTGGAGTGAGTTCTGATCAATAAAAAGCCCCTAAATTTTATCGAGCAAATTATTGAAAAAGATGTATCCAGCGGATTTGTAGACGAAATTACTACTAGATTTCCGCCGGAACCAAACGGATTTCTTCACTTTGGTCATGCTAAATCCATTTGTTTAAACTTTGGATTAGCCGAAAAATATGGCGGCAGGGGTCACCTAAGGTTGGACGATACCAATCCTGAAAAAGAAACTGATGAGTATGTAGCTGAGATTAAAGAATCTGTAAAATGGTTAGGTTTTGATTGGGGCGAACATCTTTACTTTGCTAGTGACTATTTTGAACAATTTTATAAGTTTGCTGTTGGACTAATAAAGAGTGGTTTTGCTTATGTTGATTCACAAAACTCCGAGGAAATTCGCTTAAATAGAGGAACCCTAACTACACCGGGAAAAGATTCCCCCTTTAGGAATAGGGATAACCACGAAAATTTGGAATTATTTGAGTTGATGAGAAATGGACGTTTTGCTAACGGAGAATTAGTATTAAGAGCCAAAATAGATATGGCCTCAGCTAACATCAACATGAGGGACCCAGTAATTTACAGAATAAGACACGTTGAGCATCACAGACAAGGAAATAACTGGTGCATATATCCACTGTACGATTTCGCTCATCCTTTATCTGATGCTATTGAAAAAATAAGCCATTCAATATGTACTTTAGAGTTTGAAGACCACAGGCCGGCGTATAATTGGGTACTTGAAAAGACAAAAGAGTGTGGGTTTTTTTCTAATCAACTATTGCCAAAACAATATGAATTTTCGAGGTTAAGTTTGAGTAATGTGATTCTATCAAAAAGAAGACTTGGAGAGCTTGTTAATTCTAGATTAGTCACAGGGTGGGATGATCCGAGAATGCCTACGCTTGCTGGAGCAAAAAAGAGAGGCTATCCTCCGAAAGGTATACGAAATTTTTGCAATATTATTGGGGTTACAAAAGCTGATTCAAAGATAGATTTCTCAGTTTTAGAAGATTGCATGAGAGAACACCTTAATGATAATACACAAAGAAGAATTGCAGTCATTTGGCCATTGAAGCTTATAATTGAGAACGTCGATTCGATTTTTGTGGAAAAGTGCTTTGCACCGAATTACCCAAAGAGGGGTGAAAATAAATATCGGGAAATTTTATTCCGGAAAGAGCTTGTAATTGATAGAGACGACTTCTGTCTAAATCCACCTAAAGGATTCTTCAGGCTTAGTCCAGGGAAAAGGGTAAGATTAAGATACGCTTTTGTAATCGAATGTACAGGATATGAATTAGATGATGATGGTAATGTCATATTAGTGAAGGCTAAAATATTTAAAGAATCAAAAAGTGGATCAGCAGGAGCTGATAGGTTTAAAGTTAAAGGAAATATCCATTGGCTCAGCGAAAAAGATGCTATACCCCTAAAACTTTTATTGTTTGATAGGTTGCTTTTAGAAGAGAGTTCGAGAGAAAGTATCGAGAAAGAGAACGCATTTTTTAACGAAAAGTCTTTGAGAAAGGTTGATTCTTTGGCCGAACCTGAATTGTCAAATGCATGTATGAAAGATCAATTTCAATTTGAGCGTCACGGGTATTTTAAAAGATTATCCCAGAAAGAGTTTGGGGAATCTTTATGTTTTGGAAGAATTGTATCGTTGAAAGATAAGTGGAAAAAAGTGTAGTTTTTCAACATGAAAGCAGTTCTAGAGACACCTAATAAAAAAACTAATAAATTAGAAATAATAGATGTTCATTCACCCATAGTTGCACTTGAAGATGTTTTAATCAGGGTAAAGTCGATCGGCATAAATCGCCCTGATATTTTGCAAAAAAAAGGTAAGTATGCTCGACCCCCAGGGAGTTCGCCCATTCTAGGTTTAGAGGTGAGCGGAGTAATAGAAGAAATTGGTGAAAATGTTCATTTTTTAAATGTCGGAGATAAAGTTTGTGGATTAGCTCCTGGCGGTGGTTATGCGGAAAAAGTTGTAGTTCCAGCCGCTCACTGTATAAAAATGCCCGTTAATTTAACTTTTCCTCAGGCAGCCTGTTTACCTGAGGTATTTGTTACCGCATGGGCAAATTTAATCGAACTTGGTAAACTAAAAACAGGTTCATCTGTTTTAATTCATGGCGGAAGCAGCGGAGTTGGGATGGCTGCAATACAATTAGCAAAATGGAAAGGAAGTTTTGTTTACACTACAGTCCGTAATAAGAAAAAAGCTGAATTTTGTAAAAAAATTGGAGCGGATAAAGCAATTTTATACCCAGAAATAAATTTCCATGATTTTATTATGGATCAAACATACGGTCATGGGGTAGACGTTATTCTTGATATGGTTGGCGGAGACTACACCAATTTAAATTTAAAGTGTCTAACAATTGGAGGAACATTAGTTCAAATTGCTTTCATTAAAGGATTCAGAAATGAGGTTAACTTTATTCCTCTTTTGCTAAAAAGATTGACCATAACTGGGTCAACGATTCGTGCGAGAAGTTTTTCCGACAAACATAGGATCATACAGCTACTCAAAAAATATATTTGGCCGGAAATAGAAAGAGGGAGAATAAAACCTTATATATTTAAAGAGTTTTCTTTCAAACAAATCAACGAAGCGCACGAGTTAATGGAATCATCTATACACTGTGGGAAACTTGTTATTAATTTAGATTAAATGAAAAAAAAGTCAGCTTATATAAAGGTAAAGAATGCTCAACAAAATAACCTTAAAAATATTTCCATAGAAATCCCCTTAAATAAAATTTCAGTGGTCACAGGTTTATCTGGCTCCGGTAAGAGCAGTTTGGTTTTTGATGTCATAAATGCAGAGGGACAAAGAAGATATATTGAAACATTTTCGTCATACGCAAGGCAGTTTTTAGATCGACTAAACAAACCAAATGTAGAGAGTATCGAGGGTATCTTGCCGACCGTGGCTATTGAGCAGACAAACCCTGTCAAAACAGCAAGGTCGACAGTAGGTACAATGACAGAGCTTTCTGACTATTTCAAATTACTATTCTCAAGAGTCTCCGAACTAATCTGCTATAAATGTGGCAACTCAGTGAAGAGAGACGATTTAAATAAAGTTGCAAAATTGATAAAACAAATGGAGGGAGAGAAAATAGGAATAACTTTTACCCTTCAAACTCACACCCTTGCGACTTCTGAAATAGAAGATTGGCTCTCTATGCAAGGCTATACAAAATTTTTTAAGTTAGGTGCTGATCAAATCCAAGTAATAACGGATAGGTTCAAGGTTAGTAAACAAATACCAATTGATAGAATCATAGAGGCTGTCAGAAATGCTAATAAAGCCGGTAAGGGCTATTTTGAAATAGCGAATGTTGAAGAAAAGAAAATCATAAAAAAATTTTCTACCAATTTCACCTGTTCAAATTGCAAAATAGAATTCAAAGAACCTCGTCCTGCTCTTTTTTCATTTAATTCCCCTATTGGAGCATGTGAATTATGTAAGGGTTTTGGAAGAGTAATTGGATTAAGTAGAAGTTTGGTTATTCCCAATGGAAACCTAAGTTTAGAGGAAGGGGCTATAAAACCATTTCAATCGTCTGCTTACCTTAGTTGTCACGACGACTTAATCAGACATTCAAAAAGAAGAGGTGTTCAACTTGACCTTGCTTGGAATAAACTTACAAAAATTGATCAAAATTGGGTCTTTGAGGGAGATGAGGACTGGAGTGGCAAATGGTCTAAGGAATGGTATGGAGTAAATCGTTTTTTTTCAAAATTAGAAAAAAAAGCCTACAAAATGCATATTCGGGTATTCCTCTCAAGGTATAGGTCTTATGATATATGTCCAAGATGCGACGGAAGTAGATTAAAGGAAGAAGCACTAGATTGGAAAATATCTGGAAAAAGCATAGATGAATGGCTCTGTTTATCAGTAGATGACGCATTGCAAGAAATACAACGCTTGGAGAGCATAGATTACTTTAAGGATATAAGTTTCGGAAAACAAAATGCTATTGACGTAATTACCAAGGAAATCAATACAAGACTTACATATTGTAAAGAGGTCGGGTTAGGGTACTTAACACTAGACAGACAATCTAAAACTCTGTCGGGAGGGGAAATTCAAAGAATAAACTTAACAACAGCCTTGGGATCCTCCCTAACCAATACTCTGTTTATCCTTGACGAGCCATCTATTGGATTACACTCTAGAGATATAAGTAACCTTTTAAAAATTATAGAAAAACTAAAGTCATCAGGTAACACTGTACTAATTGTCGAACACGACCCCAAAGTAATATCTATCGCTGATCAGATTTTTGAAATAGGACCAGGGCCAGGAGAGTTAGGAGGTAAAATTTGTTTTAAGGGAAATTTCCAGTCCCTTCTAAAATCTGACACGATATCAGGGAAGTATCTATCAAAAGACTACAGAAGAAATTTAAGTGAAAACAAAACTAATTTAGTCAAAAAAGATTGGTTAAAATTTGAAGGAATTTCTAAAAACAATCTGCAGAACGTCAAACTTGAAGTTCCATTGAATCATATAACATGTTTTACCGGTGTATCGGGAAGCGGTAAGTCTACTCTCGCTGAGACTATCTTTGCATGTGTGAATGATGAATTAAGTGGTACAGATAACTCTAGTAACGTTGTAAAACAAATTTATGGGGCAAAAAATTTCTCTGAAGTTATTTTGATTGATCAAACACCCCCAGGAAAAACGTCAAGATCTAATCCAGTTCTCTACATTGGTGCATTTGATGTTATCAGAAAAATTTTTGCACAGAGTCAAGAGTCGAAAAGGAAAGGTTATTCTTCCTCTCACTATAGTTTTAATTCTGGGAATGGCAGATGTCCCACCTGTCAAGGAAGCGGCTACGAGAAGATAGAAATGCAATTCTTATCTGATATCTTCATAGAGTGTGAATCATGCAAAGGAACTAGATATAAACCTGAAATTCTTAAGATCCATTACAAAAATCTATCAATCTCTGATGTCTTGGCATTAACTGTTAATCAAGCCTTACAATTTTTCTTATCTGAGGAATTGATTAGGCATAAATTAGAAATTATGGTTTCTGTTGGATTGGCCTATATTAAACTTGGCCAACCGATTAATACATTATCCGGTGGTGAACTTCAGAGGTTGAAAATCGCAGGATTTCTAAGTAAACGTAAGCAACGTTATAAAACCAATAAGTTAAATTATAAATCTTTATTCATTTTTGATGAACCAACCACAGGGCTGCATCTCGCAGACATTCAGATTTTAATTTCAGCATTACGTTCTCTTCAAGAACAAGGACATACGATTATCGTGGTGGAACACTCTGTAGAGTTTATTCAACAGTCCGATTGGATAATTGAGCTTGGTCCAGAGGCCGGAAAAAATGGAGGTAGCGTTGTAGCGGCAGGATCACCTAAACAAATAGCCAAAACAGAAACTCATACCGGTCTAGCTCTAAAAAATCTAAAACCTTTTTCCTCTGATAACTATCAAAACAAAATGTCCACCAATATAGCTACTAATGCTGATGTAAGTATCGAGATCATAAATGCTCGCGAAAATAATTTAAAGAACATTTCTGCTCGAATACCACAGAATGAGCTTACCGTCATTACCGGAGTTTCTGGTAGCGGTAAATCAAGCTTAGCCTTTGACATAATTTTTTCTGAAGGACAAAGGAGGTATCTTGAATCACTTAATGCTTATGCTAGGCAGTTTTTACAGCCTGCCGCAAAACCTGACGTAGATCTTATTAGTGGTATACCTCCCACTGTTGCAATTGAGCAAAGAGTGAGTAGAGGTGGAATTAAAAGTACTGTTGGTACACTTACTGAAATACACCACTTTCTACGGCTACTTTTCTTAAAACTTGGTAATCAAAAGTGCCCGAAATGTAATATTTCAGTTGAACCTAAGCAAAAAGAAATAATCATAGACGAAATTTTTAGAAAATTTCATGGAAAAAAAATACAAATTTTTGTCCCGCTAGTAATTAGACGAAAGGGTACCTACAAAGAATTGGCAAAATGGGCATCTTCCAGAAAAATTCAAATACCTCAAAGTGAATGATATTCTCTATGAAGTTAACAAATTTCCAAATTTGGATCGATATAAAGAACACTGCATCGAATTACTGATTGACGAACTCCACATCAGTAAGAATAAAGAGCAACTAAGCCAGAAGATAAACGAGGCAATTAATTTAGGTAAAGGCCATATTTTAATTGAGTTGGCAAACAAGAAACAATTGCGATCCTCTAAGAGTCAACACAAAACTGCACTTTTTTCGGTTTATCGATCATGTCCCAGTTGCGGCGTTGGGTTTAAAGAATTAGAACCGAGAAATTTTTCTTATAACTCCAAAGTTGGCTGGTGCAAAGGGTGTTTAGGCACCGGCTTGTCTCCAGATGGATTAAGAGAAATTAATTCAGAGCCTGACATTTTAGATTTTGAGGAATACACCAAACAACAGAGTCTGAGTAATAATAGTTTTGACGCAGCCAACACCGAATGTATTTTATGCAACGGTAACAGACTTAATGAAATTGCGAATTCAGTGTATCTCAAGGAGTCAACGATTACTCAATTAGCAAATTTACCTGTCGACGCTCTGGCTTTATGGCTCAATAATTACCTTAATGAAATTTCTCCCAAACACTATCCCATAGCCAAGGATTTAATAGAGGAACTTATGAGTCGCATCACATTTTTAATTAATGTTGGTTTGGGTTATTTAAGCTTAAATAGATCAGCTCCATCATTATCAGGAGGAGAAGCACAGAGAATACGTCTCGCATCTCAATTGGGCTCAAATCTTAGGGGAGTTTGTTATGTTTTAGATGAACCTACCATAGGACTGCATCCAAAAGACAACTTTTTACTTCTTGATGTTCTGAAAAAGCTAAAGGATAAAGGCAACACTATCGTGATGGTTGAACATGATGAGTCGGCAATTACAGCTGCAGATCATTTAATTGATATCGGTCCAGCAGCAGGAAAATTTGGAGGGGAAATTGTTTTTCAAGGAAAATTATCTTCCCTAAAACAATCAAAAGAATCCATAACTGGAATTTATCTTAATAAGCCAAACAAACAGAAGCTCAACTCAGAAGAGTTTTACTTTTCCGAGGATAATTTTATAGAGATCATAAAAGCAAATTTGAATAACCTGAAGTCAGTCAATGTAAAAATTCCTACCAAAGCCTTAACTGTAGTTACAGGTGTTTCAGGAAGTGGGAAGTCCACTCTTATAAGAGATATACTATATAAGAATTTTATACAGAAAATACATATAAGGAAAACAAAGAAAAATAGTTCCTCAAGCACCTTATTCATTGGTTGTAATGAAGTGATTGGGTGGGACAAATTTGATAGAGTTTTGGAAGTAGATCAAAGCCCTATAGGAAAAACTCCCAGATCAACTCCTGCTACATATATCGGTATTTGGGATAGCATTAGAAAACTTTTTTCTGAAACAAATGAAGCTAAAGAAAAAGGTTGGACTAGCGGTCACTTTTCGTTTAATTCTGGTGAAGGAAGATGTAAGATTTGTAAAGGTTACGGAATTGAAAAAATTCAAATGAACTTTCTACCAAATGTTTCCATAAAATGTGATGCTTGTAATGGATTGAGGTTCGACTATCAAACCCGTAATATTGTATGGAATGGAAAAAGCATTTCAGATGTTCTAAATATGAGTTTCGCTGAAGCCAGAATTTTTTTTAAAAATCATTCTTTAATCAAGCGACCCATTGAACTCTTGACTGAATTAGGTTTAGGCTACTTGACTCTCGGCCAAACGAGTGCAACTCTCTCGGGGGGTGAATCACAGAGGATAAAACTGATATCGGAGCTTAAAAAAGATAATAATCATACGAAAACTTTATTTATTCTAGATGAACCAACTATTGGATTACATATGGCAGATGTGGAAAATCTTCTGATCACTATAAAAAAATTAGTTAGTACCGGGAATACCGTAATTGTTATAGAACATAATTTAGAGTTTTGGGCTGCGGCCGACTGGATTATAGATTTAGGACCAGAGGGAGGTTCAAACGGGGGCCATGTCATCAACCAAAATACACCAAAAAATATAAGTTCAAAAAAATCTCATACTGGAAAGTATCTGAAGAAATTTTTAAGCTCCTAAATTTTTGTATTGACTTTCAATACTCTTTAAATGATCAGAAAATTTTTGAAGCCGATCTTTTTCTCTTTGAACGACAACCTCGGGGGCTTTTTTTCAAAAAATCTTCTTTCTTTAATTTGGCTTTACATTTAAAGATTTCTTCCTTTGCCTCCGTTATTTTCTTCAGTAATCTACTTTTCTCTTTCTCTTTATCAATGTTAACTAGCAGTACCACTTTAACCTTTTCTACAAAATGAGTTGGGCAAGTGAGTATTTCTTCAGGCGTATTATTTAGAACTTCTACTTTCTGTAATTTAGCTAAATTTTTCAATGTCTCGAAAAATAAATCGCTGAGGTATTCCTGTCTCGAAAAATCTATTTTGCATATATCATTTAAACTTTGGTCAACAGATGGTATCAAAATTACAGATGGCCTTTCACTTGGAGATAAGCCCATCTCCGATCTCAACGTTCTGATGCTTGAAACCAATTTTTTTAAAAAATTTACTTGCTCTACTGCAACTAAATCTACCTTTTTAGCATCACCAATAGGGTACTTTGAAAGCATGATGGAGTGAACTGAATTCGAACTCAAGTTCATTTTGATACCAGCCAAAGGAGCAATTTTCTGCCATAACTCTTCCGTAATGAAGGGAATAAAAGGATGAGAGGCTCTTAGAACAAATTCTAATACTTTTAGCATTGCTCTCCTGGTGGCTCTTTTTATATTATCGCGCTGGCTGAATAGTTGAACTTTGCTCATTTCTAAATACCAATCGCAATATTAATTCCATATAAACTCATATATTTCCTTAGAAGCTAAATCAAACCTATAACTTCCTAAAAGAAAATCAAGTCGTTCAGAAAGTTGATGCTGTCTTGATAATATCCATCTATCTGCTATTGAAAAAAAAAGCTCCCCATCAGGGCCACAATCACCTGCGCACTTAGTAATACCATTATCTTTTTCAAAACAATGCATCAGAACAAATCTTGAAGCATTCCATAATTTATTACAAAAATTCTTGTATCCCTCACAGCGCGATAAATCAAAATTAATGTTTCTTCCTGGACTAGCTAAACTAGTAAAAGTAAATCTCAGTGCATCAGCACCGAAAGCTTGAATTCCTTTTGGATATTCCTTTGAAGTCTTACTGACGATTTTAGAACTCATATCAGGGTTCATTAGACCACTACAACGCTTATTTAATAACGACTCCAAGTCAATGCCGTCAATTATATCTATTGGGTCTAGGGTGTTACCTTTACTCTTACTCATTTTTTGTCCATCACTGTCTCTAACCAAAGCATGGATGTAAATATGCCGAAACGGAACTGAGTTGCAGAAATGGCTCGTCAACATTACCATTCTAGCTACCCAAAAAAAAATGATGTCAAAACCAGTAACCAAAACACTAGAGGGCAAGAAGGAACTAAAGCCGGCTCTAATATTAGGCACATCCTTAGAATCATCCCAAATCTTATTTTCATCAACAATACTTGAAAAAGGAATCAGTGCAGAAGAGAACCAAGTATCAAGAACATCATCCTCCTGGACTAAATCTCCAACAAAGCCGGATTTTTTTGCCATTTTCTCTGCTTCAGACTTATCATTGGCAACAAAAAATTGACTCCCTTTTATGGCCTTACCATTTTCATCGACAGGATACCAAGCAGGAATTTGATGTCCCCACCAAAGTTGTCGAGAAATACACCAATCTTGAATTTCCAAAAGCCAATTTTTATATGTTGACTCCCAATTCTCAGGAAAAAATTTGATCTGTCCTGAATCAAGTGCAAATAACCCCAGTTCAGCCAACGTTCTTGATTTTTCCAAATTTTTATCAAGTGGTTGCTTATGTACATTTACAAACCACTGGTTAGTTAATAAAGGTTCAATGATGGAACCAGACCGGTCGCCTTTTTTTAACACCAGGTTATGAGGTTTCTCCGACTCAAGAAATCCTGACTTTTTCAGATCCTCTAAAATCGATTCCCTAGCCTTAAACCGATTGAGTCCCTGATATTTTTTTGGAGCATTTCCATTCACTCTTCCATCGAGAGTAAATATATTTATACTATCTAAATTTTGTCTCTGACCAACCTCATAATCGTTAAAGTCATGCGCAGGGGTAATTTTTACACAACCAGTTCCAAAAGCTGGATCCACAGAGTCATCCGCAATGATTCTTAGCTCTCTACCCACTATCGGTAGAAGAGCTATTTTTCCCACTAAGGCCATGTATCTCTCATCACCGGGATTTACAGCTACTGCAACATCACCAAATAATGTTTCAGGCCTCGTAGTTGCTACGGTAAGTGAATCGACATATTTAGATTCGTTCTCTACAAATTGAGCTTCTTTTAGAGGATATCTAATTTCCCACAGAAAACCTTTAGAGTCCTCAGTTGTTACCTCAAGATCAGAGACAGCAGTCATCAATGAAGTATCCCAATTTACCAACCTCTTTCCCCGATAAATTAGTCCCTGATTATATAGCTTCACAAACACTTTTTTTACAACCTCAGACCGGACGGAATCCATCGTAAAATATGCAATATCCCAATCACAACTCGACCCCAGTCTCTTCATCTGCCGAGTTATTTTACCTCCTGAGCTTTTTTTCCATTCCCAAACTTTTTCAAGAAATTTCTCCCTACCAATCTTTTCTTTTGAAACCCCATTTTTTGCTAATTGTCTTTCAACTACCATCTGGGTGGCAATTCCTGCATGATCAGTTCCCGGCAACCATAGAGTATTTGCCTGTTTCATTCTATTCCAACGAATAAGAGTATCCATAATCGTTTGGTTGAAAGCATGGCCCATGTGTAGAGTTCCAGTTACATTCGGCGGCGGAAGCTGAATACTAAACGAGTGTTTCGAGGCATCACCGTGGTTTCTTAACGAATATAACTTATGTTTTTCCCATTTTTCACACCAGTACATTTCAATATCTGTAGGACTAAAGTCTTTGTTAATATTCATGATAGTTTGCTGACATCGTGATTAATGACTTCGTATCCTCGTTCGCGATAAAACTGATATTTTGACCTTCCAAATTTTTTTGCTTCATCTGAACGAGTAACAATTTCAATTACTCTGTTGAAGCTGCTAAAACCAAGATCAATACTGAAACATAAATTCATGAAAATATTTGGTTCATATTTATAGTAATTATTACAATCGCGTTCTGTAATTATTATTGGAGAAGAGTTTTTTGAACCATCGTCCTCCAAAGAATGCGGAAGAAAATCTCGTGGACAAAAACAATCTAAAAGGCGATCGAGACTCTTTAGTTGTTGTTTATCGATACATTTTATGAGCAGTGGGTTATCGATTTGCACAGATCTGTTGTAAAAAACTTTTCTGGAAAACCTACATGCAAATTGCAAGTCGAACTGCACGTTGAAATAAAAATCAACTCTTGTCAATCTGAAAAGTCTTTCAGTAAGTTAAATAGTAAAGGAACAGGCCTACCAGTAGCATTTTTCGACGAGCCCGATTTCCAAGCCGTGCCTGCAATGTCAAGATGCGCCCATGGGTAGGCTTTGGCAAACCTCCAAAGAAAACACGCTGCAGTAACACTTCCAGCCTCTCGTCCGCCAATATTAGCCATATCAGCGAATGGGGATTTTATTAAATCCTGATACTCTTCTTCTAAAGGTAGCCTCCACACTGGATCTAATGACTCTTTTCCCGCATCCAATAATCTTCCCGCTAAGTCATCATTTGACGAAAACAGCCCTGTATTTACGCTACCGAGCGCAATTACACAAGCACCAGTTAAGGTCGCAATGTCAATAACCTCCTTCGGGTCAAATCTCTCCACAAAAGTTAGAGCATCACATAGAATCAGACGTCCCTCTGCATCGGTGTTGAGAATCTCAACAGTTTGTCCAGACATAGAAGTAACGATATCTCCCGGCCGAGTAGCGGTACCACTCGGCATGTTTTCGCAAGTCACCACCACTCCCACAACATTTCTTTTTAGCTTTGCTTCAGCAACAGCTCTCATTGCTCCAAATACAGTTGCTGCACCGCACATATCATACTTCATCTCGTCCATAGCATTAGAGGGCTTAATGGATATACCTCCTGAATCAAACGTAATACCTTTACCCACTAAAACACTTGGTTTCTCTTTGGCTTTGCCACCAGAATATGTCATCACAATAAGATAAGGATTTTTTACAGATCCCTCAGCTACAGCCAAGAACGAATTCATTTTTAACTTAGCTATGGCAGTTTTATCAAAAATTTCACACTTCAACCCAAGCTCTTTCGACATTTTTTTTCCCGTGTTCGCTAAATATTCTGGAGTGCATATATTTGGAGGCAAATTTCCTAAGTCACGAGTCATTCCAACACCGCTGGATAAAGCTTCCGACTGCAGAATACTAATTTTTGCATCGTTAGGTCTCATATCCCCTGGTAAAAGCATTTCTACCATTCTGAGTGATTGAATTTTTATTTTCTTTTTCTGATTGCTTTTTGCGCTAGTCTTCCCATTACTTACCTGAGCCTCCGATTTTCCTTTTGTTTTAAATCTTTCGAATTTATAAAGACTGTCACTAACCGTGAAAACATGCTTTTGGATTTTCCAGGCTCCTGATTCCTCAACCAGAGGTAGTTCGGTAAGGAAAGACCCCACTTTCTTAACACCTTTTAGGACTTTCATAACATTGGTAGCGTTTTTAATACACTCCACATATTTTTTGCCATTAAATTCTTTTTTTCACCACAACCAATAAGTAGAATTCGAATGCAAGGAATGCCAGGAATATTTCTAAGTAAATGCGTGGACCCTAAAGCCCCGTCAAAATCCCCCGACTTTAGCACTTTCGTAATGCAACCACCGGAAATCTTATCCACATTTATAGCAGGAGGAGTCAATTCAACGCCGGCCTTTGTAGAAAAGACTCCGAGCCAAATACAGTCGGCTGACACCCTATCAACGGGTTTATTACTCACGATAAAATCTAGTTTTTCTCTAATTTCTCCAGGATCACTCGCTTCTTTTCTTGAATTTATTGTTTGAGTTGGTAACGACATGACAAAATACCTATATAAGTGAAAATATTATTATACAACTAGTGATTTTTAAAAATTCAGTTCTTAAAGAACTTCGATATCAGGCTAACATAATTTTCTCTTGCCTTATAACGGTTGTTGTCACCATGGCTCTTATAAGAACCTTGGGAAACGCAGCTTCCGGTAAAACTGGCCCAGAAATAGTAGTACCTTTAATTTTATTTTCAACCTTTAGCTCCTTGGGTACGATTGCAGCCTTAACAGCTTTCCTATCAGTGTTCATGTGTTTTTCAAGAATGTATAACGATAACGAAATGGTGGTCTGGAGGACGAACGGTCTCAAAATTATGGATTTTCTACCAACAGTAACTTACTTTTTGCTACCGATAACTATTTTTGCTGCGTTGGTAACGCTTTTAGGAACTCCTTGGGCCCGAAGCCAGGCTGATATTTTGAGAGAACAATCGAGAGCAGAGCATCACTTAGCCAAATTTTCCCCCGGAAAATTTAGTGAATTTTCAAACGGAGAAAAACTTGTTTTTTTTGAACAAACCAAAAGTGACTCTTTAAACCTTGGCTTGGTTTTTGTTAGATCAAAAGACGAAAATGGTAAAGAAACAATTGTTCTTGGGAACAAGGGACGTCTTGAGTTCATAGATAATGTACCTTGGGTAAATTTGAAAGACGGATCTCAAATTGACTTCCATTCTATGCAAGCCAACCCAAGGATTGATGTAACTAAGTTTGGAAGCTACTCGATGCGGTTAGACAACTCACCAAAGAGTCAAGCTGCCCGTACAAGAATAAAAAGCACTAATTCCTGGACGCTTTTTAAGCGGCAGAGCCCTTCTGATTTAGGCGAACTTTCCTTCCGTTTGGGCACAATTCTTCTTTGTCTTACTGTTCCGTTTTTGGCAATTCCTTTTGCACTTAAGTCTAATAAAAATAATCAGTTATTAAACGTGCTAACTGCTATTTTAGTGTTTATATTTGCAAATCATCTTCTTGGAATTATTCAAGCATTAATTAGCAAAGAGACAATTAGTTGGCTTTCAGGACAAATCTTGTTGCCTATACTTACCTTGACAATAGCCTTTTTTTTAATATTTAAAGAAGACAAAAAATTTGGTGGTCCAACATGAAAATTATACAATTCTATATTTTTAGCGAATTAATAAAAAAGATTTTTATTATGACTGCCGGCTTCACCCTACTAGTAACTTTTTTTAATTTTATTAATGAACTTGATTCAATTTCAAATAACACATTTACTCTCAGGAATATTTTTTTTATTCAAGCTCTGAAGCTTTCTACCGTTATCTACGAGGTGTTACCAATAGGCACTTTAATTGGTGGCTTATGGGCATTTGCAACGATAGCCGCAACTTCAGAATTCATAGCAATGAGAGTCGGAGGATTCACTCCCTATCTAATATTCAAAATAATTTGTATAGCCTGGATCCCACTGTTGGTTGTGTCGCTATTTCTATCCGAATTGCTGATGCCACTCTCAAATAAACTTTTAGGCAAAAATCAGAGTTTAAACCAATCATCTTCTAGTGTTTCTGAGTTTAAATCGGGTTATTGGCTGAGAGATAGAGTTGGAGAGTCAACTGCGGAAAATAAAGAGTTTTTGCCAAATACAGAAAGAATAGTAAACTTTAGTAGCATTGATATTAAAAAAATGATTAAGTTTATAACGATCTTCGAGTTTAATCAGAATAATATTCTCACTCGCAGGATCAGTGCTGAATCTGCTGGTTATTTTGCTGCAAATGATAATTTTTTTGATGCTCCTGACAACTTCAGAGGATATTGGAAACTTATAAACCCTAAAGTAATCATATTATCAAAAGATGGGAATGTTTTAGTGAGCGAGCCTGCGCAGATTACATTGCATACAAAATTAAGTGTAGAAACTATCGATGCTCTAACGATTCACCCTGAAAAAATGTCACTTTATAATTTGAAAAATTTTATTAATTACTTAAAAGATGGAAATCAGAAGGTGGATAATTTCGAAATACTTTTGTGGAAGAGAGTTTTTTACCCTTTAGTTATGCTAACTATGCTTTTAATCGCATTGCCGGCAGCGTATATAAAAACTAGAAGCGGATCAATAGGATTGAAGCTTTTTGTTGGAGTCTTGATAGGTACGGGATTCCATTTGCTCAACGGGCTATTTTCACATTTGGGGTTAATAAATACTTGGTCGCCACTTTTGATTGCATTATTACCAAGTCTTTCTGTTCTTCTTATTTGCCTTTTTTTGTTATTTTTCGTTCAAAAAATCAAGTTTTTTTAAATTGGAATAAAAATGTTTCAAGTAAATTTAAAGCCGTCTAACGTTTCCTTCGATGTTAAAAATGATAGCCAAACTATTTTAGAAGCTGCGCTTGAGAAAGGGTTTGTAGTTCCTTATGGTTGTAAGGACGGAGTCTGTGGGTCATGTAAAGCCACATTAGTGAGTGGTAAGGTAGATTACGGTAGTCATTCAAGAACAGCTCTTAGTAAAAATGAGATCCAAAAGAAGAATATTCTTCTATGCTCTGCTAAACCCCTTTCTGATCTCACTATAGAAGCCAACCTCATTAGCACCAAAGAATCCAACACTCCGAAAAAACTGCCTTGCAGGGTCGAGAGTATTGAGAAGGTTTCTAATGATATTGCGGTTGTTAAATTAAAACTGCCTTCCAATAAAACCTTTGAATTTCTACCCGGCCAATACATAGATATTTTGCTGAAAGATGGAAAAAGAAGAAGTTATTCGATGGCAAGTATCCCCAACAGAGATAATTTAATAGAGCTACATATAAAACATACTCCGGGTGGAGTCTTCACGGATTCTTTATTCGAAGCTAACAAAGAATCTGTTAGTGCAGTGAAAGTTAAAGATATCTTAAGGCTTGAAGGCCCTTTGGGAACCTTTTTTTTTACGAGAGAATAGTGAGAAGGATATAATTTTTCTGGCAAGTGGAACCGGAATTGCCCCGATCAAAGCTATCGTCGAAAGTTGCATTGCCAGATCAAAATATAGAAATATGGTTTTATATTGGGGGGTACGAGATCCTTCAGATCTTTACTTAGATTCTCTTGCTACTGAGTGGCAAAAGCTGATGCCTCAATTAACTTACATTCCAGTTGTAAGCGAAAAACAAGATACTGAACATTGGAAGGGAAGGACTGGATTTGTTCACCAGGCAGTAGTTAAAGATTTCCAGAGTTTGAAAAATATGGAGGTATACGCTTGCGGGTCGCCGCTGATGATAAAAGCGGCATTTGACGATTTTGTAAATTTCCTAGAGTTACCAAAAGAAAGTTTTTTTTCGGATGCGTTTTTGACAGCCGCTGACAAATAATGTGTGGATATCTAGAGACTACTTGCATTGAATTAAAAAAAGATAAATTTTCTTCTGTTTTTCCCGGGTTATCAAAGTATGGCCAGCATGAGTGCAAAAATATTCAAAATCGTCGTAAGATCCACTGTCCGTAGTAATTACTTGAATTTTCATTCCTGACTCCATTGACGCCAGAGCTTTTTTTGTTTTTAAGACTGGTAAAGGACAACTTAAGCCACTTAAATCTAGTTTTACATCCGGTACTAATTCATTAATTTTCATTCACGCTCCTAATCTTATAGAAAATAAATTTCTTAATTTTAATCAAAGCTGGTTCTAATTTCGATGGTATTGACCCTCCAGCCTGGGCAAAACTTGATTTACCACCGCCTTTACCACCAATCATTATAGCCATTTCCTTTGCTATAAAATCTGCTGATAATTTATCCATTAGATCACTCGTAACACGAACAACCACATGTACCTTTTCCTTAAAAACACAACCGAGAACCGTAAAACTTGAAGAGCAACCTGAAGTTATTTCGTCAGAGGCTTCTCTCAACTCTTTTACTGATACATGCTTAATCTCATCAGCAATAATTTTAAAAGGTTCGTCTTCGCAGTTTTTCTTTGCTTTTTCGATAAGTTCCTTAATCTGTCTTTTAATGCTTTTCATATTCATTTGGGCTAGAGTTTTCTCATTTTTATCTAAACTTGTTAATGTTGTCTCAATTCTTTCAACTAAATTAATAGGAGTGGCTCCTAATAAAGCACAAGATCTAGACAAAATATTTTCAATAGTTCTAAAATGAGACACTACAGCGTTCGCAGTTATGGCTTCTATTCTTCTTACTCCACTAGCAACCCCACTCTCACTCAACACTTTAAAAGAGCCAATATCTCCAGTTCTCTCAACATGAGTTCCGCCGCACAATTCTCTAGAGGATCCAATTTGCATTACTCGGACATTGCTTTCATATCTTTCTCCAAACAAACCTATAGCTCCGGATTCTATCGCTTCATCGTAGGGCATCTCGGACATAACGGTTTTTTCATTTGAGAGAATTTCGTTATTCACTATCCTCTCAATTTCTTCAATTTGCATTCCAGTTAATGGCTTTGAGTAAGCAAAATCAAATCGAGTTTTCTTTGCGTCCACCTGTGAACCTTTTTGGGTTACAGTGGAGCCTAGTACTTGTCTTAAGCTAAAGTGTAGAAGATGGGTGGCGGAGTGATTTCTTTTTATCATCTCCCTGTTTTTTAAATCAAACTCTCCATACATCTGTTGTTTTAAACTTATTTTCCCTTGCCGTAAGATGCCGTGATGAACAAATGCTCTGCCAACCTTATTTGTAGACAGAACCTCAAAGGTAGCTTCGCTGGAGTTAAAAATTCCTGTGTCACCAACTTGACCCCCAGACTCTGCATAAAAACATGTTCTATCAAAAATTATGCTTACCTGATCACCCTCTTTAGCTCCTCTTACCTCTTTACCTTTGCTAAAAAGTGCTAGGATTTCACTAGAAACTTTTTGATCGTTATAACCAGTGAAGACTGAAGAATGGTTAGTAATGCCTACCTCCTCGTTTAATACGAATTTACTAGCAACTTTAGCTCTTGTTTTCTGCTTGGCCATTTCCTCATCGAATTTTTCCAAATTAAAAGTTACTTCATTTTCCCTGCAAATATCCGCAGTAAGTTCAACGGGAAACCCGTAAGTGTCATAAAGTAAAAAAGCTATATTACCGTCCAAAACCTTTGTTTTGCTTTTTTCTAATTCCTCTTGTAAGATTCTAAGGCCTTTGACCAATGTTTCAGAAAACTTCTCTTCCTCCATTAAGATTGTTTCCGATATCAAATTAAGGTTTTCAACAAATTGATCTGGCTGTTGAAAGTCTGAAACCACATCCGAAACAAATTTATGTAGAAATGGATCTCTCTTTCCCAGCTTGTATGCATGTCGACTTGCTCTGCGAAGAATTCTTCTTAGAACATATCCCCTTCCCTCATTACTCGGTACAATATTTTCTGAAATCAAAAAACATGATGCTCTAATATGATCAGCAATCACTCTTAATGATGTCTCATGAGATTGATCTAGATCAATAAAACTCGAAATTTTCCTCGTCAACCTCTTGAAAACATCTATCTCATAATTACTAGTCACATTTTGTAGAACAGCAGAAATTCTCTCCAAGCCCATCCCAGTATCCACGCAGGGAATCGGAAGCTTTCCTAATTCTCCACTAGCAAGTTTTTGATATTCCATAAAGACTAGATTCCAGATTTCTACAAATCGGTCACCCTCACCATCAGAGGAACCAGGAAGACCTCCCTTAACAGATGGGCCATGATCAAAAAAAATTTCAGTGCAAGGCCCACAAGGTCCAATATCCGCCATTTGCCAAAAATTATCACTCTGATGTCTATTTCCGTTGTGGTCTCCAATGCGAATCACTCTATGTGCCTCTAAATTTATTTTTTTTCGCCAAATATCATAAGACTCTGTATCCTCGAAATAAACAGTTACCAATAGCTTTTCAGGTTCAATATCAAACACTTCTGTCAATAGCTGCCAAGCATATAAAATTGACTCTTCTTTAAAGTAGGCCCCAAATGAAAAATTTCCCAACATTTCAAAGAAAGTATGGTGCCGAGCTGTATATCCCACATTTTCAAGGTCGTTGTGCTTTCCTCCTGCTCTCAAACAGTTTTGGACGGTCACTGCTGATTCAAAAGGAGGTCTCGCTTTTGATAAAAAATAGTCTTTGAACTGAACCATACCACTGTTCGTAAAAAGTAACGAATTGTCATTAACAGGTACCAGTGGACTGGAAGGCAACTCCCTATGATTGTTTGCCACGAAATATTCAGTAAATGACTCCCGAATGCAACTCAATGAAAACTTTTTTGTATTTTTTTTCATAAACTGGCTAATTTGAATTTAAACTCATAAAGGTAGACTCTATCAATCTAATGCTTACATATAATTATGGCTGTTTTTTCAAAAGTATCTACTTCAAACTTAGAAGAATTTCTAGATAATTACGATTTAGGTAGGTTATCTGAGTTTGAAGGTATTCGCGAAGGAATAGAAAACACAAATTACTTCATTTACACCACAACAGGGGACTACGTGCTGACTTTATTTGAGAAGTTGTCAAAGACTGAGGCATCTTTTTACCTATATTTTATGCGGCATTTAGCAAAAAAAAGAACGCCTTGCCCCCTGCCTATTTTAAGCAAAACTGGGAAAATTATCCTAACGTGTAAATCCAAACCAGCCGCCATTGTCAGTCGTCTTGAAGGTAAAATAGTGAATGATCCCACGTCATCTCACTGTTCCCAAATTGGTAGAGCTTTAGCTATCGCCCACGAAGATGCTCTGGATTTTACTAAGTCTAATAAAAACACAAGAGGTTTATCATGGTGGAAAAGAACGATTCCACAATTACTTACCTATGTTAGTGCAGATCAAAATAACCTATTGATAAAAGAACTCAATCACCAAATAGATTTCAATGACTCAAAACTCTGTCGCTCTTTGCCTAAAGCAATTATTCATGCTGATTTATTTCGTGATAATGCTCTGTTCGCAAAGAAACCACTTTTAAAAGATTACCATAGTCCAAAGACGGGTAACTATATTCGATCTCAAGATGAATTGAGAGGAATAATAGATTTTTATTTTGCAGGCTTTGATTCTTTAATTTTTGATTTAGCCGTGTGCATGAATGACTGGGCTATCGATGAGAAAGAAAATAATTATGGAAGATTCTACCCTAATAAGTATGAAGCTCTCTTAACGGGCTATGAAGAAGTTCGAAGGCTAACTGATTCAGAAAGAGAGGCTTGGCCAGTAGTTCTTCGTGGAGCAGCGTTTCGCTTTTGGATTTCGAGGTTATTTGACTGGTTTAAACCAAGAAGTGCTGCTCTTTTAAATCCTAAAAATCCGATACAATTTGAGAGAATTTTAATTAATAGACAGAATGAAATGGAACAAATCCTTTGAAAGAATACAGTCAACCGATTATCGTAGAAACCAGTGAAGGGGGGGTGTGGTTAAGAGAGGGCTACCTCTTATTTAAGAAACAGCCTTTAGTTTGGATTCTATCTTTGCTAAGTTATTGGACGGCGATGTTCATCTTTGGACTAATCCCAATTTTTGGTTTCTTTGTTTCTCTAATTTTATCTCCCGGCCTAGCTTTTGGCTTTGTGGCTCTGGCTAAGGCTATTGATTCGGACCAGTTGCCGCGACCAAAAATACTCATATCTGGCTTTTTAAGCAATGCGAAATTACAACTTTTATTTCTTGGTATTGCATACTTTATAGCCCTTTTTGTTCTATTAGGTATCGTTATTCTATTGGACGGTAGATCTTTAACTGATGTCCTCAGTCAAAACACAAAGAACATTGAAACTAACTCTTTACAGCCCGCAATTTTTATTGGGGTTTTTGCATATATACCAGTTATTATGGCTTTCTGGTTCGCTCCACAACTAGTCGTTTGGGGAAACCTTCCGGCTACTAAAGCCCTATTTTATTCATTTTTCGCAGTTTTATTGAATTGGAAAAGTTTCTTAGTTTATCTATTTTTCTGGATCGTAATTTTACTGGTTGCATCATTATTAGTGTCATTTTTCACCAGTATCACCCAAACAAAACAGGCCATCTTTATTAGTATATTTCCTCTAACCCTTATTATAATGTCGATCGCTCATGGATCTTACTATGCTTCCACAATTTCAATATTTAATAATTTAAATCTTGAACAAGAAAATAAAAATAGACTACACTAAAGTTATCCAGTCCGTCCCTTCCCCCTGAGAAGCAATTATTAATTTTGGATTGAAGTTTCCAAGTGAATTATCAACGTAAGACTTCACGATGGCCATACTGTTATTCGTCTGACTTAAGTGTGCAGCAACGATGACTTGCATTTTTTTGTGCACAATCTTTCGTAAAAGTAGTGCTGCTTTATCGTTTGAAAGATGCCCTACTCCTGAGGATATACGATCCTTTAAGACTTGCGGGTAAGACGATTGAATTAGAAGGTCTCGATCATAATTAAACTCTAAAATAAGTCCATCCATTCCCTTCAAGGTTTCCTGCATATGCTTAGTTATAGTCCCAGCATCTGTCAAAACACCAAGTTTGTATTTTCCATCATCTAAAACAAGCGCTATAGGTTCTCTGGCATCATGCGGTACGGGAAACGGCATCAATTTAAGCTCTTTAAATTCAAAAGATTTATGTGGGGAAATGATAATAGGGGAAAATTTCTTTACCTTTCTGCAAAAACTTGCAGAGTACGAGCCATAAGTCATAAGTATTGATAAACTCTTATCACCTAGTAATCCCTTAATACCCCGAATATGATCTCCGTGCTCGTGAGTCACTAAAACCCCATCTAAATCCTCAATGGATAAACCTTTGACATGAAGCTTTTCCCTTAAAAGCCCAGGGCTAACACCACAATCAATCAGCAACCGAGTAGGGCTTTCTCCCGATTCCACAAGAGAGGCGTTACCCTCGCTTCCACTAGCCAGACAGCAAAACCTCATCAAACCAGCTGTTCAAAAATTATGGAAATAATATTTTGAGAAGTAGCGTCGCTTCCACTTTCATTCTCTGGTTTTACCTTGACAATTGAACTTTTTCCTGACGATTCAATTGTAACGACATAAGTTCGAGCAATTTGCTCATTATCGTCTGAGGAAAATATTCTAGAGAAAAAACTTTTTTCGATTTTATTATCACCATCAGTATACTTGAGGTAAATTTTTCCGTCAGACCTAGCTCTGTCCTCTACCTCAAACCCAACTCTGTCAATAGCAGTCGATAAAATTCTCCAAGCAGTAGGGAAATCTTCATCAATCTGTATGAATTGTATTTGTTTTTCTGTTTTTAAAAAAACAAAATCTTTTCTGACAGTTTGAGTTGGCGCATTGGACTCTTCCTCGGACGCTCCAAGATACTTCATCAACCTTCTCAAATAAATCTCCTCTAGTTGGTGATCTGGTGTTTTATTAGTCCAAACAACTGTCGGATCCGCCCTGTCATTAGAGGCGATTTCTATTAAGCCTTTATGTGTAATCGAGATTTCAGAATATTCTTTTTCTATTCTCTCTAATCGCATCCGGAATTTATCTCGCTCACCGGTATCATAAACTTGATCGAATATTTTCCCAAGCGTACTACGAATGAAATCATCTGGTAGTTTAGACCTATCCTCTAACCATTCAGTCTCGATTAACCCTGTTTCTGGGACCTCACTTTCTATCGAAAATCCGGCGTCAACCCAGAAAGATTTGAGTAAAGGCCATATTTTTTTAGGCTCCTTTTGGACAATTAGAATTCTCTGATTTGATAGCTTCTTAATTCTCATACCTGGAACTTCTGGTAGAACGCTACTAATTTTACCTTCAGCCAAAGTCCCCGTTCTTTCTCCATAATCAGAAAGCCTTGCTCCTCCGGTATCTGGTATTCCATATTTCAAATCTCTCCGAGGAGAAATTAAATCAGGCGGTACCTCCAAATAGTTTGAACCGCCTCTATTACTAATATTTGCCTTTTCTTCACCAAAAAACGCACACCCACTAAACAGCACTAAAAACTGAAGCATTAGACTGAATTTAACCAACCTTAAAAAGCTACTCATTAAAAAGACCTCTCAAAATAAAATTCATTCACATGATCAATTAACTCTAACATTTCAACTAATCTTCTTTTTGTTTTTTCATCAGGAAGACTTAAGGGTAACCTAATAGCCTCCTCAATTAATCCCATTTTAAACATTAACCACTTAACTGGAATTGGGTTGGCTTCCAAAAACAAAGAAGAGTGCAGAGGTAATAAAATTTTGTTCATTGCAATTGCTTTTTTTACATCTCCTTCCATAGCATTTCGACATAAGTTGGCCATGACTCTCGGAATCACATTTGCAGTTACAGAAATATTTCCGGCACCACCAAGCATCATTAGCGCAATGGCAGTTATGTCATCTCCACTAAAAACTAAAAAGTCGGCAGGTAACTCTCTTAGTAACCACTGCGCCCTACCAATATCAGATGTCGCATCTTTAATTCCAATAATATTTTTTATCTCGGATAACTTTAACACTGTGTCGTTAGACAAATCAGCTACGGTGCGGCCTGGCACATTATAAAGAATTATTGGCAAGTCGACTGACTCAGCTATCGCATAAAAATGCCTATATAGCCCAGATTGAGTTGGCTTATTATAATAAGGAACAACTTGTAGAGAGGCATCGACTCCAATTTTTTTTGCTTCCTTAGTTAATAAAATTGCTTCCGAGGTAGAGTTAGCTCCTGTGCCTGCGATAATAGCAATTCGCCGTGCCGAATGTGACACCGCTAATTCTATGAGTGAAACATGTTCGTTGAAATCAACTGAAGGGGACTCTCCTGTTGTACCTACAACAACTAATGCGCTTGTACCACTCTCTATATGCCAATCAATTAATCTTTTGAAGGCGTTCTTGTCCAATGAACCGTCCTTCTTCATTGGAGTTACTAGTGCCACGATGCTACCTCTAGGTAAGTTCATATCAAGTTTACGAGTAATCTAGACCCATTGATTCTCTTACATCCCTCATAGTTTGCTTAGCTAACTCTCTAGCTCTCTCACACCCGTCAGAAATTATATTCTTGACTACTCCCAAGTCTTCCTCATACGGTTTAGCGTTCTCTTTAAACTTCTTCTGTTCATCAGTGACTAGATCTATCAGCGGAGTTTTGCATTCCAAACAACCGATTGAGGCGGAGGTACAACCCTCTCGCACCCAAGATAGTGATGAAGGATTCGAGTATATTTTATGTAAAGGCCACACTGGGCATCTTTCGGGGCTTCCAGGATCGTTGCGCCTTACTCTAGCTGGATCCGTAGGCATTTTCTTGAGCTTTAAAACTACTGAGTCGACATCCTCTCTCATTTTAATCGCATTACCATAGCTTTTAGACATTTTTTGACCATCCAGCCCGGGAAGTTTTGAATTTTTTGTCAATAGCGGTTGCGGTTCAACCAGAATCAGCCGTTTCGCACCCTCAAGAAAACCAAAAAGTAATTCCCTATCATCCATTGTTAAATTTTGAGAATCCTGGAGAATTGCTTTTGCTCTCTCTAAGGAAGAGGTATCTCCTTTTTCGTTAAAATTTTGTCTCAATTGTAAAATAAGCTTACTTCTTTTACCTCCAAGTTTTTTACTTGCCTCTTCTGCTTTTTTTTCAAAATTATCCTCTCTACCAAACAAATGATTAAATCGCCTTGCTATCTCTCTAGTCAATTCTACATGTGGTACCTGATCCTCTCCAACTGGAACCTTGTCAGCTCTGTATATGAGAATATCTGCAGACTGTAAAAGGGGATATCCAAGAAACCCGTAGGTAGAGAGATCCTTGTCGGTAATCTTTTCTTGTTGGTCTTTGAAACTTGGTACTCTTTCCAACCAACCCAATGGAGTAGCCATAGACAACAATAAATGTAATTCTGCATGCTCTGGGACCCTAGACTGAACAAACAACGTAGCTTGGCTCGGATCAACACCTGCTGCTAGCCAATCTATAACCATTTCCCAAACATTGTTAGAAACAATCTCTGGATTGTCATAGTGGGTTGTTAAAGCATGCCAATCTGCAACGAAAAACAGACACTCGAATTCAGATTGTAAACTTAGCCAATTTTTTAGAACACCATGATAGTGACCAAGATGAAGGGGACCAGTTGGCCTCATTCCAGACAATACTCTTTCCGAATACATTTTATATTAGCTCTCCAACCCATTTATTCCATATAGGCATGGTACCATCTGGCAAATTAGGCGCCTGTCCCACATCACAACGACTTTCATTAGGACAATGAAAATCGCTACCTCTTGAGGCATCAAAACCAAACTCGTTCGCTATGCTTTGAAATCTTCTGATGTCAACTGAAGAGTGACTCCCTGTTGCAACTTCAATTGCAGATCCCCCAAGCGATAAAAACTCTTCTAACAAATAAGACAAATGACCGCCTAATGTTTTGTACCTGGCAGGATGGGCAATGACGGCAGTCCCTCCAGCTTGAGATATCCAATGCATGGCATCTTTCAAACTTGGCCACAAATGTTCGACATAACCTGGCTTACCTTTGACCAGGTAGTTACTAAACACTTCCTGGATAGAATCACAAAAACCTCTCTCTGTTAAGGCTCTGGCAAAGTGAGTTCTTCCAACTTGACCAGAATTTTTAGAAAAATCTAATGCAGCAGTCAATAAAGAGGGAAGACCTTCTTTTTGGAGAGACTCGTCAATCCTCTTGGCCCGCTCCAGTCTACCCGTCTGAATACCTAACAAAGCACCAAGAAATTCAGTGTTCTCATGGTCCACGTCCAGACCTACTAAATGAATACAAGCTCCGCCCCAGGAAACTGAAATTTCAACTCCGGGTATAAAATGAAGGTCAGTAGATCTGGAAACTTCCAAAGCTTCAGAAATTCCAGCTACACTATCATGATCGGTCAAAGCTAAAATATCAACTTTATTATTAGCAGCTCTTTTGACTAAATTCTCTGGAGATAAAACACCGTCTGAAGCTGATGAGTGAGTGTGCAAATCAACGTTAAGATCATGACAAATACCCATTAATTACAAAATCTCCAATCTTCAAGGAAAACATTTTAAAAAATTAACAACTTATTCTTAAACTATAAAACTACAACTTTACCATAAACTGGAACCTGAAATTTTTACTCATTACTTTTATGCAAAACTTAGAAAAAATTTCTAAATTTAATACCGACTATATAAATACGTATCTGTTCCAAAAAAGAACCTCGAAACTATCTATAGTTAGCCTCACTAAGGGCTGGGGAGATATTTTGAAAAGACATTCTAATACTCCAGAACAGGCAACTGAGATCTTAGGTCAGCTTACCTCGGCGAGTGTTTTGCTTAGTTCATCAATTAAACACTCTGGTTCTGTAACACTGCAAATACATGGCAGTGGGTTAATTAATTTGGCGGTATCCGAATGTAGATTCGATGCATCTTTCAGGAGTACTGTTAAAAGTTCGGAAATTGATAACTATCAAGGATTCTCTTTTAAGGAGTTGTTAAATAGGGGAAATAAAGGTTTTTTTAGTGTCGTATTGAATCAAAATATTTCTAATCTCAAACCTTATCAAGGAATTGTTTCCCTTGATGGAAACTCCTTGTCAGAGATACTAGAAAATTATTTAACAAAATCGGAGCAACTTAAATCTTACATGATTTTAAAAAGTGGGTCAGCAAAGTCAATAGGAATGTTACTTCAGTTACTACCAGATTTTGCAAACAAACAATCTAAGGAATGGTCAATAATAAAGAAGAAATTAGAACTACTAATGGCTAAATATACTTTGGATTTAGATTTGGAACAGGCAATAACTGAACAATTAAAAGATGAATTTCCAGAGCGATTAAAAACTAATGAGCCGATTTTTAGGTGCTCCTGCAGTAAAAAAAAATTTGTCGACTGCCTAAAGTTATTAGACAAGGAAGAGATAAGTAATCTACTCAGGGAGAAGGGCTTTATCGAGGCTAAGTGTGAGTTCTGTGGTAAGGAATTCAAGATTAACAGGGTGTTTTTTTCACAATATTAACTTAACTTTAATGACGGTAAGTTATTTCAACGAAACATCAAGAATTGTTCGCCTGACTTTTTCATTCCAAGTTCAAATCTAGCCCTCTCCTCGACAAATTTATATCCCTCATTCAAGTCTGTCGTCTCTATTTTTATTCGTTCTAAGTATATTCTATCTTGCTCCAAATCTACTGATAGCTTTGCCAAATTTTGCTCCTTTGTCCAGACCTGCCTCCAACCTCCCTCGCCAAACCATAGTAGATATTGACAAGATATCAATACTAATAGAAGTACTGCTATAAAAAAATTCCCACGAAACCAACTGACCAAACTAAAATCCCCGGTTTTTAAAGGCGTCGAAGCCTGGAAAATGAGCACATGGACCTAAATCTTCCTCTATCCTCAAAAGCTGGTTGTATTTTGAAACTCTGTCCGTTCTTGATAATGATCCAGTTTTTATTTGACAAGCATCAACGCCTACGGCTATATCAGCTATAGAGGTGTCCTCCGTTTCACCCGATCTATGAGAAACAACGGACGTAAAACCATTTGCTTTGGCTAGTGCTACTGCTGCAAAGGATTCCGACAGTGTTCCTATCTGATTAACCTTAATTAAAATTGAATTAGCAATTTTCTGATCAATACCCCTTTTTAGCAATTGCGTATCTGTCACAAAAAGATCATCTCCCACCAGTTGAATTTTAGATCCTAAACTAGCCGTTAATTTCTCCCAAGTAATCCAATCGTCTTCAGATGCCCCGTCTTCAACAGAAATAATAGGATACTTTTTACATAAAGACGACAAGAAACTTACAAACTCGTCGGGGCTCAAGTTGTTTTTCTCTGCCTTCAACTCATACTTTCCATCAATGTAAAATTCTGAACTGGCACAATCCAAGGCAAGAGCAACCTGACTTTTTGGCTTATAGCCCGCCTTCTCTATAGCCTCAAGAATCAAATCTAATGCTTCAAAATGACTCGCCACAGCTGGAGCAAAACCACCCTCGTCCCCAACCGCACAAGACAAATTTTTATGTTTTAGAATCTCTCGTAGTGATTGGAATATCTCACAACCGCAGCGTAATGACTCACTGAATGTTTCAAAACCAGCTGGCACAATCATAAACTCTTGAATATCCAAGTTATTATTTGCATGTGCACCCCCGTTGATTATATTCATCATCGGGACAGGTAAGTTTTTCGCCGAAATACCACCTAAATATCTATAAAGTGGCATTCGAGCATCAGCTGCCCCGGCTTTCGCAACTGCAAGTGAAACTGCTAGAACAGAATTAGCTCCAAGACGAGATTTTTTAGCTGTTCCATCCAATTCAACAAGCTTCTTGTCAATCTCTAACTGATCCCTTACATCAAAACCCACTATGGTCTCAAAAATTTCATTTTTGATATTACTAACAGCATTTTGAACACCTTTACCAAAAAATCGGTTTCCCCCATCTCTCAATTCAACAGCCTCAGCAGAACCAGTAGAAGCTCCGCTTGGTACCGAGGCCCTAGCAACAACGCCTGTCTCCAAAACTATGTCACACTCCACTGTAGGGTTACCTCTACTGTCTAGAATCTCTCTGGCTAAAACGTCAACTATCGCACTCATTTATACACCTCAAAAAATTTATCTTAAGATTCAGAAAACCTATCACCTTCTATAAAACCAATCTTTTTAATTGAGCGATCCAACTCACAAAGTTGACTTACAAGCGAATCCATCATTTTCAAAGGAACCGCATTAGGTCCATCAGATAGAGCCTTATCGGGATTTGGGTGAGTCTCCATAAAAATACCAGAAATTCCTGCTGCAACAGCAGCACGAGCTAAAACAGGCACAAACTCACTTTGCCCGCCTGAGGCGGTACCTAACCCTCCAGGCAACTGAACTGAGTGGGTCGCATCAAAAACTACCGGACACCCTGTATTTCTCATTATTGCCAAACTTCTCATGTCACTCACCAAATTATTGTAACCAAAGCTAGCTCCTCTCTCACAGACTAAAAAATTATCTCTCTTGTAGCCTGCATTTTCAGAGGCATCACGAGCCTTTCTCACAACATTTTTCATATCAGAAGGAGCCAAAAATTGACCCTTCTTTAGATTTACTGGTTTTCCAGTTGCGGCAACTTTAGAAATGAAATTTGTTTGTCTGCATAAAAAAGCAGGAGTTTGCAAAACATCAACAACGCTCGCAACCTCATCGACCTCAGATATTTCGTGTACGTCGGTTAAAATTGGTAACTTCATTTCAAATTTTACAGCTTCTAAAATACTTAAACCTTCTTCCATACCAAGGCCTCTATAGGACTCATTAGATGACCTGTTTGCTTTATCATAGCTAGATTTGAAAATAAGAGGAACATCATACCTTTCACAAATCTCCTTGAGTTTACCAGCTGTATCCATTTGAAGCGTTTCCGATTCTACAACGCATGGACCGGCGATTAAAAAAAAAGGCTGATTGAGACCTACCTCATAATCTAGAAGTTTCATGAGTTCCCTTGAAAAGTTTTTTCGTTTTTAGTTGCGAACCACTAATATTTGACAAACCTTCAGCCCGCCTGAGTGCAGCCTCTATAAAGGACAAGAAAAGTGGGTGACTGGCTCTGGGATTAGACTTAAACTCTGGATGAAACTGGACACCCATAAACCACGGATGCTGATTTTGACAAAACTCAATAACTTCAACAAGTGAATCCTTTTCAGTAAATCCACTAAAAATTAAACCCGCAGCTTCCAATTTTGGTAGCAAGATGTTGTTGCATTCGTAACGATGTCTATGTCTTTCAAGAGTAGTCTCTCCATAAATTTTAAAGGCTAAAGAATCAGGCTTTATTTTTATTTTTTGATTACCTAATCTCATTGTCCCCCCTTTATCAGAGGAGAGGTGACGTCTCTCCTTTTCACCATCAATCCTAGTCCATTCATTAATCAAAGCAATTACCGGAAAACCAGTTTTTGCATCGAACTCCGTAGAGTTAGCTAAAGGCATCTTTGCCACATTTCTCGCAAACTCTACCACAGCAAGTTGCATCCCAAGGCAAATACCTAAGAATGGAATCTTATTAAGTCTCGCAAACGAAATAGCCTCGATTTTTCCCTCTATACCTCTTTCTCCAAATCCACCGGGCACTAAAATAGCATCAAACTCAGTCAACTTTGACGTGCCAACAGACTGAATCATTTCAGAATCTATGTAATCCACAGTGACCTTAGCCTGACGATGTATACCTGCATGAGTCAAGGCCTCATTTAAAGATTTATAGGATTCCCTGAGTTCAACATACTTGCCAACCATTGCAATTTTAACTATTCTCGAAGTGTTACTGAATTTAGCAAGCAGGTCGTCCCAAATTGATAAGTCAGCCTCAGGTAAACTTAAATTGAGAGATCTGCATATCAAATCATCTACCCTTTGCTCACAAAGAATCCTTGGTATTCGGTAAATAGAATCAACATCATAAACAGATATCACTGCTTCTTCCCTTACGTTACAGAATAGAGAAATTTTTTTACGCTCATCATCGGGAATAAATCTGTCCGCCCTACACAAAATTAGATTGGGCAAGATTCCAATTTCCCTCAATCTCTGAACGGAGTGTTGAGTGGGTTTTGTTTTTAACTCACCTGCAGAAGCCAAAAATGGGACCAACGTAAGATGAACATAACAAGTCATTGAATCGCCAAGCCTGAGTGCCATTTGTCTAATTGCTTCTAAAAAAGGAAGAGATTCAATATCTCCCACCGTTCCTCCAACCTCAACGATAGCTACTTCCGCTTCATCATCATGACTAATTTTCGCCCCCCTAAAAATGAAATCTTGAATCTCGTTTGTTATATGCGGTACCACTTGAACAGTCTTCCCCAAATACTGTCCCTTTCTTTCCTTGCGGATAACTGAGTCATAAATCTGCCCAGTGGTGAAATTATTAATCCGACTCATACGTGTAGCAATGAATCGCTCATAATGACCTAGATCTAAATCAGTCTCAGCACCGTCCTCAGTGACAAACACCTCTCCGTGTTGAAATGGACTCATGGTTCCGGGATCCATATTCAAATAAGGATCCATTTTTATTACTGTAACCTTAAGACCCCTGGACTCAAGTAGAGCACCAAGGGAGGCGGCTGCGATGCCTTTCCCCAACGACGAAACTACTCCACCAGTTATAAATACGAATTTTGTCACGAACTTTACTCAACTAAATAGACCTAATATTTTTAATTATAAAGACCATATACAAAAGGGTGCTATTTAATTTGGTTAAACTTTAAATTATTAAACTTATTACCCCAAAAAAAAATGAAACTTATAATATAAACTATGAGTACTGAAGAATTAAATTACGACGTTTTGATTATTGGAGCTGGACCGGCTGGACTTGCCGCTGCTATAAAAATTAAGCAGCTGGCAGCGGATTCTAGTTCGCCAATAGACGTTTGTGTTATTGATAAAGCAGCGGAACTTGGTGGGCACACTTTATCCGGTGCAGTAATCGACACTACCAGCCTTAGCGAATTAATGCCAGATTGGCGAGACCAAAAAAGCCCAATCAACATAAAAGTGATGCAGGATAAATTCCACTTTTTTACGGAACAGTCAGCAATAACGATACCTAATTACCTTCTTCCAAACACATTAAAAAATAAAGATTGCTACGTAGTAAGTTTGTCGAATGTGGTCAAGTGGCTTGGGAAAAGGGCTGAAATGCTTGGAGTAGATATCTTTACAGGCTTTGCCGCTAAAGAACTGATTTTTGATAAAAATAATGCCCTTGCTGGAATAAAAACCGGAGAATTTGGTATAGATTCTAAACATGAGAAAAAAAATAGCTATAGTCCCTCGATAATAGTAAAAGCAAAATTCAGTCTAATAGCCGAAGGTTCGAGAGGTCATTTAGGAAAAGAATTAATTTCTAGGTATAAACTTGATGAAAACTGCAGCCCACAAAACTACAGCCTAGGTATAAAAGAGCTTTGGAAACTTCCTGATAGTGATTCGAGGCCTGGGGATATTTTTCATGGCTTTGGTTGGCCTTTAAAAAATATTGCTTATGGGGGATCTTTTGCTTACCACATGGATAAATCTTTACTTTCGATAGGTTTAATAGTCGGCTTAAATTATAAAAATCCCTGGTTATCACCATTCCAAGAATTTCAAAAATTTAAGAAACACCCAAAAATATCAAAATTAATCAAAAATGGCAAAAGAATTGGCTACGGTGCGAGAACTTTAACAACTGGAGGTCTCTTCAGTCTTCCTAAATTGTCCTTTCCAGGGGGAGGACTAATTGGGTGTGATGCGGGCTTTTTAAATCCTGCCAAAATAAAAGGTACACACACTGCCATAAAAAGCGGTATTCTGGCTGCCGAGGGTATAATGGAGTCCCTAAAGGGGGTGAAAAAGAGTGTAAGAGAAAACTCGCCTTTCACCAGTAGCTATCAAAAACTTTTTTTTTCATCCTCTCTCCATGAAGAGTTGAAAGAGTCAAAAAACTTTAAAGCTTACATGAATTTTGGCTTTTTTCTCGGTGGGGCTTTATTTAAAGCTGAACAATTACTTCTTTTTAAAAAGCCCTTCTTTAACTTTAAATTAAAGAAGGCCGATCATCTATATTTAGACAATAAAAATAAACATGAGAAGATAACCTACGAAAAGCCTGATGGAAAACTATCTTTTGACCGTTTATCGTCCCTCCCTTTCTCAGGAACTAGCCATCAAGAAAATCAGCCGACACATCTTTTACTTAAAAATTCAATATTACCATTAACAGTTAATTTACCAATTTTTGGAGGGCCCGAAACTAGATACTGTCCTGCTGAAGTTTATGAATATCTTTCTTCTGAAGGACAACCTACTAATAACGCAAACTCTGCTGCTGAACTCAGGATAAATGCCCAAAATTGTTTGCATTGCAAAGCCTGTGATGTAAAAGACCCTACTCAAAACATTAATTGGATTACTCCGGAAGGTGGTGGCGGTCCAAACTATAAAGATATGTAAAAACAAAAAAACTTGCATTATTTTCGTAAAAAATTATACTGTATATATATTCAGTAATTAGATCTATGATTTTTTATGAAAGTATTGACTAATAGACAAAAAGAAATCTTACGAATGATTTCATCTCACATTGAGGAGACAGGTTTTCCTCCAACTAGGGCTGAAATTTGTGAAGCACTTGGATTCAAATCTCCTAATGCCGCAGAGGAACACTTGAAAGCTCTAGTAAAAAAAGGGGCAATATCTATGGTTCCAGGAGCATCTAGAAGTATCAGGCTTTACAAAGGTAAAAATTCTAAAACGGAAGATCATTCATTGTTACCCCTTATAGGAAGGGTTTCTGCTGGCTCACCAATATTAGCAGAAGAACACATAGAAGCTCAGTACAGTGTTGATCAAAAACTCTTCGCTATGAAGCCTGATTATTTATTAAAAGTCAGAGGTATGAGCATGAAAGATATTGGAATTTTCGAAGATGATCTATTGATAGTGAAAAAACTTTCAGAAAATCATTCTGAAAAATTAAATGGGAAAATAATAGTAGCAAGAATTGAGGACGAAGTTACTGTAAAAAGATTTTATAAAAGAAACAACCTGGTTTTTTTAAAACCCGAAAATAAACTATTTTCTACTATTGAAATTAATGTTAAAAAACAGCACTTAGTTATTGAAGGACTTGGAATTGGAGTAATTAGAAATCCGAAGTTGGGATTATAAATAATAGCCCTTTAGGATAATTTCAAAAAATTCATATATCGAACAAAAACAAGAAAATGCTGATTACTAATTTAAAACTTCAGAAAGCTTCTGAATTAAATCAAGAAAGTATAAGAGAAGACAAACAAGTGACTAGTGGATACCCAAGATTGGATATTGAACTCCCAAACGGCTCTTGGCCAAAATCTTGTTTAATTGAAATCCTCACGCATAAAACAGGAATTGGTGAAATGAGACTTCTGTTACCTTGCTTAAAAAAAATAGTGGGACAAGAGAATAATACAGTATTAATGCTAGCCCCACCTTATGTTCCATACATACCAACCTTTCACTCGCTAGGCTTATCAGAAAAACAATTAATACTAATAAAAGCGAATAAAGCAACTGATAAATTATGGGTTATCGAGCAAAGCATACGCAATAATTCTTTCGGAGTTCTCTTAGCGTGGATTGACGAATTTTGTACGTTCGATAAGTTGAGAAGACTTCAATTAGTTGCAAAAAAAAGTAAAGGTTTAACCTTTTTATTCAGGCCGTTAAAGGCAGTAAAACTGCCTTCCCCAGCTCCATTAAGAATAATAGTATCTCCAGAAAAATACCCTTCGCTTTTAATAGAAATAGTGAAGAGAAGAGGTCCTATCAATCTAAAACCCTTTAATATAAATGTTCCATCTGAATTTACTACTAAAACACCAAAACAATATAACGTTGAAGAATCTAAATATGATCTGGATCGCCTGCTTAGTAACAAACAAAAATATAAAAGATATATTTAGTTACTCACAAACAAATAACCAGGAGTCAAAAAAACCAAGTGAAATTAATAAACAGATTATTAAGTTAAGTCTAGGAATAACTCCAAAGGTTTATAAGAGTAAAGTTAGCCAAATGATTCTTCTTGAAGTATCAACAGTACTAAAGCTACGCAAAGGACTTTCCAATATTTTAAAATTTCTTAACCAAGAAATAATAGAAATAATAAATAAACATTCAATCACAAACCATAAGCAGCAAAGAGATAAATACTACTTTAAAATTGGAGTAAGTCTAACTCCTTATGCTAGCGAATGGATTTGTTTGGAAAGCCCAAGAAACTCAAAAACTGTCATATTAAGTAAAGCGGAAATGTTTAAAAGAATAAAAAAAACTCGAATGCAAAGTATTTTAGAAGCCCACTCTTCTCTGGAAACACTATTTCAATTAGGAATAAAAACAATTAGCCAAATGATGATCTTGCCTAAGAAAGGAGCAATGCTAAGATTTGGCAAAGATCTGATTAGAGCTGTAGATAGATCATTTGACTTGGATGATAATAAGCATAAATATCATACTAACCTAATATTTTACGAGGAAGAGTTTCCTTTAAACGATCAAGTTAACACGTTGAAAAGTTTTATATCAACAATAAATTATTCTTTGAATAAAATACTTTTATGGATGAAACAAAACTACTATGAAATACAGACTATAAAAATTGATCTAATTTCAACTAAAAAACCAGGAGAATCTCAAGAAAAAAACCAAACTATATCTATAGATTTATCGGAACCAACACAAAGTGCTAATAAGTTTCTTTCCATATTCATAAATAAAATCAACTACACTGCAATTCTTCATCCTATTGAAAAAATAGTCTTTATGATTCCAAGGATAGAAATACTAAGAGTCAAATCTAATGATTTTTTTACTCCGACAAACGGAAGTAAAAAATCTTTAAATGAACTTTTTGATATTATCGAATCGAGAATCGGCGAAGAAAAAATTTATTGTTACTCAATGAGAGACGACTATGCTCCAGAATTAAAGATGGTTCAAACCCCCGTAACTAGTAATACTAGCCAAGAGAAACTCTTAATACCGAATGAACATCAAAATCTTACCTGGTTACTTGAATCACCGCTAAAACTTGAAGTAAAGAATAATATTCCGCTATATGAAGGTATATTGATTTTTCAGGGAGGACCGGAGCGAATAGAAGCAAACTGGTGGACTAAAAACCCAATCAGAAGAGACTATTTTATAGCTGAAACAAAAGAAAAAAAAAGAATCTGGGTTTTTAGAACACCAGACAAAAGTTGGTATTTACAAGGAATATTTGGATAAATAAAGTTGGACTTCGCAGAACTAGTTGTTAGCAGCAATTTTTCTTTTCTTAAAGGAGCTTCCCATCCAAGAGAGTTAATAGCTCAAGCAAAACAATTAGGCTATCATGCATTAGCAATAACAGACGAGGCCACGGTATCTGGTTCAGTAAAAGCACATTTAGCAGCTAAAGAACTAAAACTTAAATTAATTCATGGATCCCAATTTTGGGTATCCTTCTCATTGAGCAAGAAGTTAGTTAGGTTCGTAATTTTAGTAAAAAATAAAAAAGGATGGGAACAACTTTGTCAACTTATTTCAATAAGTCGACAACATTCTTCTAAGGGATCATACAATTTGACTAATGGTGACCTGGAGAATCTCTCATTCACAAACTGCTTTTTAATATACATTCCTAACACTTTAGAAGATAAGCAAGTTGTTATTGAAATTAGCCAATGGTTAAAAACCTATTTTTTCGATAATTCATTTATTGGTTGCACACTACTACTCAACTCTAGTGACTATAAATGGCAGCGAGATATTTGCCAAATAGGAAAAAGTTATGATCTTGATGTTCTTGCTACGAATGATGTTTTAATGCACAAACGATCATCAAAAAGATTACTGGATGTTCTGGAATCGATAAGACTCAATACTCCATTGAAAAACTGCGGATACAAACTGACAAAAAACTCGGAAAGATATTTAAGAAAAAAATCTAAAATAGAAAAAATTTTTTTTAAGGATCTGATAAATAATACTATTAAAGTATCTCATAGATGTGACTTTTCACTGGATGAAATAAATTATGAATACCCTAAAGAGGTAATTCCAAATAATCTTTCTGCAAAAAAATGGCTTGGATATTTAGTGAGAAAAGGAATTAAAAAAAGGCAAGAGGAAAAAAAAGATATTACTATTATCAAAGAAGAAACAATCAAACAAATTGCAAAAGAACTCTTCTTGATTTCAAAATTAAATTATGAGTTTTACTTTTTAACTGTTTATGACTTAGTTGCATTTGCTCGATCAAGAGGTATATTATGCCAGGGAAGAGGATCAGCAGCAAACTCTGCTGTATGCTATTTCTTAGGAATCACAGAAGTATCACCAAATGAAATAAATATGCTTTTTGCAAGATTTATATCAAAAGAACGAAATGAGCCTCCGGACATAGATATTGACTTTGAACATCAAAGAAGAGAAGAAGTAATTCAATACATTCACAGGAAATATGGCTTGAGCAGAGCTGCCCTTGCAGCATCGATAATTTGTTATAAATATAAATCGGCCATAAGAGATGTTGGGAAAGCATTGTCTATAAATCCACTACTCATTAATAAACTACTATCAAATCATCAAAAATTTAGAAAGAAAGACGACAATCTTGAACAAATTGCAAATATGTTAGTTAATGAAAATAGATTCTTCACCGAAAAAGTAAATCTGCTCAATGATTCTAAAAAAGTTAAACTATGGTTACATTTAATAACAGAAATAATTGGATTTCCAAGGCACTTATCCCAGCATGTAGGAGGTTTTGTTATAAGTGAACAGCCTTTATCGAAAATTGTACCCATAGAAAACACTGCAATGAAAAATCGGCAAGTCATTCAGTGGGATAAAAATGATATTAACATTTTAGGCCTTTTAAAAGTAGATATACTTGCACTGGGAATGTTATCCGCAATCCGCAGATCGCTTAAGCTTATAGAAAAAAAATTGTGTCAAATAGAAACCAATAACTATTCTTTTTCAATTCAAGACATACCACCTGATGATCAATCCACTTATTCAATGATTTCAAGAGCAGATACAATTGGAGTTTTTCAGATTGAATCAAGGGCTCAAATGTCAATGTTACCAAGACTAAAACCAAAATGTTTTTATGATTTAGTAATTGAAGTTGCTATAGTACGGCCAGGCCCTATTAAAGGGGGCATGATACACCCTTATTTACAAAGAAGAAATAGTCAAGAAACTATTCAATACCCAACTAAAGAAATAGAGAATGCTCTCAGTCGAACACTCGGTGTTCCAATATTTCAAGAGCAAGTAATGCAGCTTGCCATTTTAGCTGCTGATTTTACTCCAGGGGAAGCTGATCAACTGAGGAGGTCTATGGCTGCATGGAAAAAGAATAGCGAACTCAACTCCTTTTATACTCGTATTATTAGTGGAATGTTAGCGAAAGGGTATTCAAAAAAATTTGCTGAGGAAACTTTTTTACAAATTGAAGGGTTTGGGGAATATGGTTTTCCAGAATCGCATGCGGCTAGCTTTGCTTCACTAGTATATGCCAGTAGTTGGATAAAAAACTATCATCCAGATGTATTCTTAGCATCCCTTCTAAACTCTCAACCATTAGGATTTTATGCTACTTCACAATTAATACGTGATGCAAAAAATCATGAGGTAAAGATTTTGCCTGTAGATATACAAAATAGCTCCGTAGAGACTACTTTAGAGTTTGATAGTAATCCAACTTTAAAAATAAATAATCTATTTCCTGTTCGAATAGGCCTTAACCAAATTTCAAAACTTCCAAAAGAAACTATGTTTAGAATTGAGAATGGAAGAAAAAATGGTAGTTATAAGTCTATTACCGATTTAGCAAATCGAGCAGACTTAGGTAAATATGAACTAAAAATTCTTGCCAATTCTGGAGCCTTAGAAAGTCTACATAAAAACAGGTATGAAGCTAGCTGGGAAGCGACAGGCTATCAGAAATTCACGGGATTACTAAAACAATGTCATTTAATGGAATCAGAAATAAAACCAAATGCACTACCAAAACCTAGTGAGGTAGAACTTTTGTTAGCTGATTATAATAATCTAGGATTTAGTCTTACAAAGCATCCTCTAACATATGTTAGAAATTTGCTAGGTACAAAAACTATTGCAGAACAAAAAAAGTCTTCAGAAATAAAGACTATTAAAACTAGCGGTTTAATAACCCATCGACAAAAACCATCAGCTGCTAAAGGAGTAATCTTTTTAACGATTGAAGATGAAACCGATACATTAAATTTAATTATCCCAAAATATTTATCTGAAAAATTTGAATACATTATTTGTAACTCTAAACTAATTACAGTAATTGGAAGATGGCAGTCTGGGAAAAGCTCTTCGCAAGATCTTTCGGGCCAACGCTCAAGCATAACTATTGATTTCCTTTGGGATAAGTCTGAAATACTATTAAAAATATTCTGTAACTTAGCTTGGAGGTCGAGAGATTTTCACTAGTATATTTTTTTTATACGAATATGTCGCCAGTTACGTAATTTCCATCAAAACAAGAGGCTTCTAATCCGTCTAACTTTTTGTTGAAAGATAATACATCATTCACCAAAGCACTTAAATCCTGAAATATTAATTTGTCAACCTGAAGTGCCCTTTCAATCTGTCCAATGGAACGGCCATAGGCTATCAATTCATTTCTCGTCGGCATATCAATTCCATATACATTAGGATATCTCACAGGAGGAGAGGCAGATGCAAAGGATACTCTCTTAGCACCAGCTTCTCTGGCCATCTGAATTATTTGTTTACTAGTAGTACCCCTGACTACTGAATCATCAACAATCAAAACACTTCTGCCCTTGAACTCTGAACCTATAGCATTAAGTTTCTGTCTCACGGACCTCTGTCTGACCTCCTGCCCTGGCATAATGAATGTCCGTCCCACATACCTATTTTTTATAAACCCTTCTCGATAAGGAATATTTAAATTAAGCGCTAATTCTAAGGCAGCAGGTCTACTTGAATCGGGGACCGGAATAACCACATCAATATCATTACTCCCGATCTCAAGTTTAACTTTTTCAGCTAAACTTCTTCCCATCTTCAACCTGGCGTCATAAACTGAGACTCCATCTATTAAAGAGTCCGGCCGGGCAAAATATACATATTCAAAAATACATGGGTTTGCAGAGCTACCTATGGAGCACACCTTTGACTTGAGTTTTCCATCGATGGTTAAAACAATACACTCGCCAGGTAATACATCCCTCTCTAAGGTAAACCCAAGTCCTTGAAGAGCGACAGACTCAGAAGCTATAGCCCATTCAATACCACTTTCGGTCTGCATTTTTCCAATTACTAATGGCCTTATACCCCATGGATCTCTAAATCCAATAACGCCAAATCCAGGAATCATTGCAACACAAGCATAAGCTCCTCGGACTCTTAAATATAAGGCAGCAACAGCTTTAAAAATAAGGCCCGAATCTACATTTACACTGCGGGAATGCCTTTGCATCTCATGAGCGAAAACATTTAATAAAACTTCTGAATCCGAGTCAGTATTAATGTGTCGTTGATCCCTTTGAACCATATCTTCTCGTAATTCTAATGAATTAGTCAAATTACCATTGTGACCCAAGGCAATCCCAAAAGGAGCGTTTACATAAAAAGGTTGCGCCTCTTCCTTGTTATCCGATTTACCGGCGGTAGGATACCTGCAATGACCGATCCCAATTGAACCAGAAAGATTTCTCATATCTCTAGTTCTAAAAACGTCTTTAACCAAGCCTTCACCCCTCACCACACTAATTTTTTTCTCTGAAGCAGTTACAATTCCAGCAGCGTCCTGTCCTCTGTGCTGCATTAATAAAAGCGCATCATATATTCTTTGATTAGCTGGGGTCTTGCCCACTATTCCAAAAACTGCACACATTTGCTCTATACCTCCTCTACTTTCTTAGGCAAAATAATTTTAAGACGGAGGAAATTTGGCAAAAACGGCCTTGAAATTTCAATTGATCTCTCTAAATAGTCTCTTACTTTAGCCTCCTTCCATGCACGCTCATTGGGTAATGCAGTCATTGATCCAAGAATTGATAACACTAAAATTATCAATAATCCCCTTAATATACCGAAGATTGCACCGAAAAAACGATCTATCTGCCCTCCGCCAAAAAAAAGTACAGTCTCTTTTAACGATAACACTATTAGTTTTGATATGACTAAAACAATTATTAGAAGAATTAAAAATCCAAAAATCTTTTTAAGTTCAATTGAAAAGTCTCCCGGTAGGGCGTCTGCAACAAAATTTCCAAACATATAGGCGCAATAAATAGCTATGACCCAAACCACTAATGATGAAATTTCATATATCAGACCTCTCAAGGCAGACAAAATGCAGGACGAAACTAAAATAATAAATACAATGTTATCGATCCACGTAAAATTAAAATCAAGGTCCACTTTGTTATCGACTGAGAGTAACTGAGAAGCCTCTGCTTAAAAATAGGAGTCTTAGTTCCTCGGCAGCTTCTAATTTCAAAGGTCCAATTTTAATAGTATAAACGTCGATAGTCTCAATTTTTTTCCTTCGCAGCTTAGCATCATACCCTTCCTTTGAAATTTTTTTCTGCAGCGTAGAAGCCTTTTCCTTAGCCAGAAAGGATCCTATTTCAACATTCCAGCGGCGTTGATTTACTTGTTTAATCATTCTGATATCGTCTTCATTCAGCCTTCTACCTAATAAGGACACAAGCCTCCTAAATTCCGCAACAATTTTATCCTTGGCTCTCTCCTCATTTGGAACGTCCACAAGCAAATCTTTTATAAAATAATCAGGATTCTCTTTGAAAAAAATCTCAACGATTATAAAAACAAAAACAGCAAATAACAATGAGCCAATCAATCTATGTCTTGATTTTCTTTTATGATCGTAGAAAGGATCAGCTACTTGGCTAGATCCTTTGTCGTTAGACCTTTTATTTTTAAAACCTTTTGCACCCATACAGTTTTTCAAAGCCTCCAAATGAGCTATCCTTACCTCCAAGTCTAACTTTTCAAGCTTTTGTGTGCCTCATTCCAAACAGACGCGATTGTTATGAAAGAACCTAACACTACAATCCTGTCTTCTACCTTAGCCATTTGAAAAGCTGCCGCAAAACCGTCCTCAGGCTTTTTGAAACACCGAGCTTTCATTTTTGGATCACAGAGTTTAACAGTTTTGTAAATTGCCTCGGCTGTCTGTGAACGATCTCCAGCCTCCTCGTAACTTAAATCTACAAAAAACCATAAATCTATTTTATCTCTAAGGATTTTATAAACCGAACTTACATCTTTATCACGAAGCATCCCAAGCACTCCGAAAGTTCGGGGATAAAACCCCGTTTCGTCTAAGTTTTTACAAAGCATATTTGCAGCTCCCTCATTATGTGCTACGTCTAAAATTACTAAAGGCTGACCAGCCAAAACCTGAAATCTTGCAGGCAGCTCAACTGTTGCTAATCCGTTTCGAGCAGCTCCTTGACTAATTGGAAGATCTTCTGATAATGCATTCGTAGTAGCAAGAGCTGCCGATGCATTAATTAATTGATGTATTCCTCTTAACGCTGGAAAAGCTAAGCCATGGCGAGATGTATCTCCACAAAACCAACTCCATTGTTTTCCTTGTGTCTCGAAATAAAAATCTTTGCCCAAGTGAGAGACGTTACTACTTACATTCTTGAGGAACTCTGTAACACTCACGGGCAAATTTTTTTCTGCTATTATCAGGGGCTTGCCACTTCTAGCAATATGAATTTTCTCCCAGCCAATTTCATCTATAGAGTTTCCAAGAAAACTTTGATGGTCTAAACCTATTGATGTCAATACTGAACAGTCATTATCCAGAAGATTAACAGCATCAAGTCTACCTCCAAGACCAACCTCGAAAATAGAGACATCTGGATTGAATTTTTCTACTACCAGCATAGCTGCTAAAGTACAAACCTCAAAAAAGGTTAGTTTACAACCTTCAATCTTTTGCCTTGACTTTTCTACTTCTTCAAAAGCTTCTATCCAATGATTATCGGCCAAGGGCTCTCCGTTGAGGCACAATCTTTCATTAAATTTTAAGATATGTGGTGAGGAATAAAGAGCAGTTGTGTATCCCGCCGACGAGTAAATTCTTTCTACCATTGCACATACAGAACCCTTACCATTAGTACCGGCCACAACAATTACCTTGCCACCAAGCCTCACCTGATTATCAACTATCGGCAAACCTAGCTGTTCGGCAACAACTGAAATTCGCTCCAAACCTAAGGCAATTTGTTTCGGATGACCTGCTAATAACTTTATCAGCCAACTTCCAAGTTTTGTACTTGCGTCAAACATAAATTTTAATCAATTTAAAGAACTATTCTTTTCATTAATTAAAATTGACAAAAGAGAACCTATTTTTTCTCTCATTTGTCTGCGATCTACTATTAGATCAATGGCTCCTTTTTCTAACAAAAATTCTGCTCTCTGGAATCCAGCCGGCAATTTCTCTCTAACAGTCTGCTCGATAACTCTCGGTCCCGCAAAACCTATTAAGGCCTTTGGTTCTGAAATAATCACATCAGCCATAAAAGCAAAACTTGCGGATACACCGCCCATGGTTGGGTCGCCTAAAATTGATATGTAGGGAATTTTTTCTTCCGCTAACCGTTCAATTGCAGAAGTAGTTTTTACCATTTGGAAGAGAGATACTAGTCCTTCTTGCATTCTAGCTCCTCCACTTGAGGTAACTGATAAAAATGGGATTTTGTTTGCCATAGCATATTCTGCGCCTCTTACAAACTTTTCGCCAACAACCGATCCCATTGAACCCCCCATAAAATCAAACTCAAAAATTGCAACTACTACCTTAATTCCCATTATCTTTCCCACAACAATAATTAAGGCGTCAGATTCACCTGTCAATGAAGATGCTTCAGAGATTCTTTGTGAATATTTTTTCAAATCGTTAAAGTTCAAAAAATCAACCGGAGAAATATTCTTAACTATTTCCTTGTAATCTCCGTTATCCAATAAGTGCTGAGCTCTTTTCCGTGCACTAATCCTGAGATGGTAATTACATTTAGGACACACTTGGAGATTCAATTCTAAATCGGCGCGGTAAAGTACGGATTCACATTCTGGACATTTAACCCAAACACCGTCAGGGATGGTTTTTTTCGGACCAGCTGACTTTTTTATTCGCGGAGGGATAATTTTTTCCAACCAACTCATAAACTACTCCCTAAATTTTCGCCAAGGCTTCATTGATAACACACAAAAATTTAGAAACCTCTTTAATTGGTGACTTTCCACTAACAACCGACTCTTCCATAATTTTTATCAACGCACTTCCGATTACAATACCATCGGCAAGTGTTTTACCGACAAGAACTGCGCTTTCCACTGAGGAAATACCAAACCCGACAGCGATCGGAAGGCTAGTACTTTTGTTAATTAATGCTAGTTTAGAGGTAACATCTTGAGGGTCCATATGGTTTGCTCCCGTTACTCCACGTAAAGACACATAATATATGTATCCCGATCCTCTTTCAGCAATGTACTTTATTCTTTCATCAGATGTTGTGGGGGCCACCAGGTGAATAAGATCGATTTTATTGTTCCCAAAACATTCTGCAATCTGGGTAGCCTCCTCTGGAGGACAATCAACAATCAAAACACCGTCAACACCAACAAATGAGGCTTTCTCAGCAAAAAGTTTTATGCCATATCGTTCAATAGGATTTAAGTAACCCATCAGGACAATTGGGGTCTCCTTATTATGCTCTCTAAACTCTTTAACCCAACGAATACAGTCATTTAAACAAACCCCCTTACTTAAAGCCCTTTCACTTGAACGCTGAATAATTGGGCCGTCAGCTATCGGATCAGAAAAAGGCACGCCTAATTCTATTACATCGGCTCCGGACGACACTAATGAATGCATTAATTCAACCGTCAGAGCTGGCGAAGGATCCCCCGCAGTTATATATGGAATTAAAGCCTTCTTGTTCTTGTCTTTTAAAGCATTAAAACAGGACCTCAATCTTGAACCTTGCATTGAATTTAAATCAATCTACTGAGAACCTGCTTGACTTGAAGACTTGGCGACTGTGTGCATATCTTTATCTCCTCGGCCAGACAGGTTGATAAGTATATTTATATGAGAGGGTAATTTTTTAGCTAATTTTGAAGCATAAGCAAGAGCATGACTAGTCTCTAGAGCTGGTATTATCCCCTCAACTCTACTGCAATCGTGAAAAGCATCCAAGGCTTCTGAATCAGTAATGCCGACGTACTCCGCCCTACCAGAATCCTTTAACCATGCGTGTTCAGGCCCAACTCCGGGATAATCCAACCCCGCTGAAACTGAGTGAGTTTGATTTATTTGCCCATTCTCATCTTGTAACAGGTAAGTTCTAGTTCCATGTAAAACTCCAGGAACACCTGCAGAAAGGGACGCCGAATGCATGCCTGAGCTAAGGCCTTCCCCTGCAGCCTCAACTCCAACAAGTTTTATTTTTTTATGAGGTATATAGTCATAAAAAATACCTAACGCATTACTGCCTCCCCCGACGCACGCAACAACAATGTCCGGCTGTTTGCCAACTTTTTCAGGCATTTGCTTAATGCACTCTTTACCAACAACAGAGTTAAAGTCACGTACCATCATAGGGTAAGGGTGGGGTCCAGCAACAGTTCCGATTATATAAAATGTGTTTTCAACGTTAGTTACCCAATCACGCATTGCTTCATTTAGAGCGTCCTTTAATGTTTTAGATCCCGACGAAACGGGAACAACGTTCGCCCCCAACAATTTCATTCTAAAAACGTTTTGAGCTTGCCTCTCAACATCGGTCTCTCCCATGTAAACAGTGCAAGTCATTCCATACCTAGCGGCAATAGTGGCTGTAGCCACCCCATGCTGACCAGCCCCAGTCTCAGCAATTACTCTCTTTTTGCCCATTCTTTTTGCAAGTAAGGCTTGTCCAACTGTATTGTTGATCTTATGGGCTCCAGTATGATTTAAATCTTCTCTTTTGAAAAATAATTGAGCTCCACCTAATTTATCTGACCAACGCTTGGCATGATAGATTGGAGAGGGTCTTCCAACAAAATCCCTCAACTCATTTTCAAATTCAATACTAAACTTTTTATCTTTTTTAACCTCTTCATATTGAACTTTTAATTCATCTAAAGCTGCCGTAAGGGTCTCAGAGACAAACGAACCACCATAAGGTCCAAAATGGCCTAATTGATCAGGAAATTTGTAATTTGGCAAATCTTCTAAATTCATATTCTTCCTCTTTTACTCTTATTCTACTTTATTTGCTAATTCGACGGACTTAACAAAGTTAAATATTTTGACTCTGTCTTTTTTACCCTTTTGCAACTTACCCTTTATTACTTCTTCAACTCCACTAGAAATGTCTACGCATGGGGGATTGAACTTCCGAATCGCCAATTTTATATTGTCTATGCTCAATCCTCCACTTAAAACCCATCTTTTGTCAGTTAAGTTTAAAATATTATTCAAAATACCCCAATCAAAGCTAATCCCGCTACCTCCAAAACCTGGCGAATCTACATCAAAAAGTACCGCTGAACAAACAGAGGAAAAAAATTCTACCTCTTTTGACTTTACCTCTATAGCTTCCTCATATGATGACCTACTAGAGAAATCGTTTACAAGAGGTAACCTAATAGCCTTTACTACAGGCCTATCTAGCGATTCGCATTCTTGTGGTGATTCATCACCGTGAAGTTGAATATGACTTACTTGCGACTCGCCGGCAGCCCTATTTACTTCTTCGATATTAGAGTTTACGAATAGCCCAACAGAAGTAATCCAAGCTGGGGCTCTCCTTAAAAGTTTTTTTACCTCCAAAGGCTTTATGTATCTGGGACTTTTACTATAAAAAACAAAACCTAACGCATCGACACCAGCATCAATAGCAGCATCCAAGTCCTCTGCTCTAGTAATCCCACAAATTTTTATACGTGTCCGCATGGGTAATCGGGTCCATAATTCACTGATTCAAAACAAAGTCCTTGAGGAGGAAACGTTTTTCCACCAAAACCTCTACATCTTGAATCCAGAAGTTCCGGTATCCAATTAACTGGTTTTGCACCCCTACCAACTTCAAAAAGGCAACCAACTATGTTCCTTACCATGTGATGTAAAAATGAATTTGCTTCAATTTCTATTTTTATAAACGGCCCTCTTTTTTCTACATCGCATTTGTAAACTAGTCTGATAGGAGAATTCGCCTGACAATCACTCGAACGAACTGCGCTATAATCGTGCTCTCCAACGAATAACAACGCGGCGTCTCTCATTTTACAACTGTCGAGGGGTTGAAACACCCAGGTCTTCATTCTACTTTCTAGAGGCGATCTTGTGGGCTGATTTAGTATTGAGTAACTATAGACTCTAGAAAGTGCCGAATATCTAGCATGAAATTTATCACTTACTTCAGCTACCCAAGAGATGGCTATTGAATCTGGCAAAAATGAATTGACTCCCCTTTGCCAGCTATCTAATTCCCGACAAATTGGCGTATCAAAATGTATAACCTGTCCTCGAGCATGGACTCCGGCATCAGTTCTTCCCGCACAAACCACTCTAGTGCTTTCGTTGGAAAAAGAGTTAATGGAGGATTCTAAACAATCCTGAATGGTATTTCTAGTGACTTGAGTCTGCCAACCCGACCAGTCTGTACCGTCATATTCCACTCCAAATGCTAGCCGCACTAATTATCCCCTACAGTTTTCGTCTATAAGAATATTCAACATTCTCCTTAAAGGTTCAGCTGCGCCCCACAATAACTGGTCGCCAGCGGTAAAAGCACTCACATATTCGCGCCCTAGCTTCAATTTTTTAATTCTGCCGATTGGTATACTTAAAGTTCCGCTTACTGATACTGGACTAAGCTGTGTTTCTGATTCCGCCTTATTGTTTGGGACGACCCTAACCCAGTCATTCCCGGATTCTATAATTTTTTCGATCTCATTCAGAGGAAGGTCTTTCCGTAATTTAATTACTAAAGACTGACAGTGAGATCTAAGGGAACCAACCCTTACACAGGTTGAGTCCACCGGAATTTGCTTGGATTGCTTCTCATATAACCCGAGTATCTTATTGGTCTCTGCAAAACCTTTCCATTCTTCTAAGCTTATTCCAGACCCTTCATCCTTATCAATCCATGGAATTAAGCTTCCTGCTAAAGGAACTCCAAAGTATTTTATTTCCTCGCCCCCAAATTGCTGCTGTTTTTCGAGAACAACCCTGTCTATATCCAATATCTTTGATGCCGGATCCTTCATTAATTTTTCTGACGATCCATATAAACTGCCCATTTGCGCTAATAACTCTTTTATATGATTAGCTCCGCCCCCAGAGGCGGCTTGGTAGGTAGAACTAAAAATCCAATCAACTAAATTATGAGTAAATAAAGCTCCAACGGCCATAAGCATACAACTCACAGTACAATTTCCACCGCAAAAAACTTTTATACCGGAATCAATAGACTTTTTTATAAAACTGTAATTTATTGGGTCGAGAGCTATAACGGAAGTTTCATGTAATCGCAAAGTCTTTGCAGCATCAATCCAGTAGCCCCTCCAACCAATACTGACCAGTTTATGATAAACACAATTTGTGTAACTTGAACCTTGACAAGTAAGCAAAATATCACATTCTTTCAAAGCACACAAATCATAAGCGTCATAAAGTTTTGGTCGGCCTTCAAATGAGCCATGCTGAGGCCCTTCACCCCCTGCATTCGAGGAAGAAAAAAATCTTGCCTCAAATTTTGAAAAATCATTTTCCTCTGTCATTCTCTTAAGAAGAACTGACCCCACCATGCCTCTCCAACCTACTAATCCTACTAACATATTTTTTTAAGCTCCGATCGAATTTTGTTTCCCATCTCAGAAGTGCCGATCTTTTTCCAGCCAGTTTTATAAATATCAGCAGTAGCATATTCTTTCGCTAAAACATTAGCTACGGCAAGCTCGATATTCTTCGCGACATTCTCCATCTTCAAGGTATACCGGAACATCATCGCTACAGACATTATCATTGCAATTGGATTAACTAAGTCTTTATTGGCTATATCTGGTGCAGAACCGTGAATTGGCTCGTAAAGACCATTACTTCTGTTATTTAACGAAGCAGAGGGCAACATCCCTATAGAGCCACTTAGCATCGAAGCTTGATCTGAAAGAATGTCCCCAAATAAGTTTCCAGTGAGTATAACATCAAATTGTTTTGGGTCTTTAACTAATTGCATCGCTGCGTTATCAACATAAAGGTGATCAAGAAGCACGTTTTCAAATCCGAGAGAGACTTCATTTACAACTTTACGCCAGAGTTGCATAGTTTCTAAAACATTAGCCTTATCTACAGAAGTAAGTTTATTTTTTCTTAATTTAGAAATCTCAAAACCTAAAAGAGCTACCCTCTTTATTTCTGACTCTTTGTAAACCATCGAATTTATACCAACCAACTCTCCATTATCAGACTTAGATACTCCTCTAGGCTCACCAAAATACAGATCTCCCGTCAATTCCCTTACTATCATAATGTCTAATCCTTTGAGTAACTCTGGCTTCAACGAGGAGTTTTCTAGCAATTCATCAAAAACTTTTATCGGGCGTAGGTTAGCGAATAAATTTAATTCTTTTCTCAACCTTAGAATTGCAGCCTCTGGCTTTAAATTTTGAGCATTTGCATCAAATCTACTATCCCCAACAGCACCAAATAGAATGGCATCAGCAGACTTAGCAAGTGACATAGTTTTATCGGAAATTGGCAAGCCCGTCCTATTTAAGGAAGCTCCACCAACTAAACCCTCCTCACAATTAAAATCTAGCAATCCAATTTCTTTCAACGCTTCTAAAATCTTCAGCGCTTCTTTCATTACTTCAGGCCCTACACCGTCACCAGGCAGAACCATAAAATTAAAAGTCTTCATTTTAATTTCTCCGTGGGATTTATACCTAACCATGGAAATTTTCTATCTCTTTCGACTTCAAACCTTTTAATTGCAGTTTTAAACATTAACGTAGCTTCAATTTCATCAACTCCTGTAAGGAGTGTTGTGCGGCTAGAATCGTCAATAAAAAACTCGAAAAATATATTTTTTTCTCTGCACGTTATGCACTTAGAAAAAAGGTCGATTTTTAATTTCAAAATATTTTGATCTTTGCATTCCGAGAACAAAATATCCACCTGTTTGCTTTCTAAAATGACGGGCAAAATACCATTTTTTATACAGTTTGAAAAGAAAATATCGGCAAACGAAGGAGCAACTAATATTTTGAATCCAGCCTCCAGTAGAGCCCATGGAGCATGCTCTCGTGACGAGCCGCAACCAAAGTTTTCTCTTGCAAGCAGTATGGAGGCGCCCTCATAAATTGGATTATTCAAAATGAAATCTGGATTTTTCTTTCTCTTACTGCAATCTATGCCAAATTCACCTTTGTCCAAATATCTCAATTCATCGAACAAATGTTGTCCAAACCCAATTCTACTGACTGATTTTAAGAATTGTTTCGGTATTATTGAATCCGTATCAATATTCGCAACATCCATCGGTAATACCGTACCAATGTGAATTTCTATCCGCTCCATCAGAGGCTCTCTGCATCAACTAATTTTCCTGCAATCGCTGCTGCCGCAGCACTAGTGGGGGACATAAGATGAGTTCTTCCTCCACTCCCCTGCCTACCTTCGAAATTTCGGTTTGAAGTCGATGCACATCTTTCGCCCGAATTTAATTTATCAGGATTCATACCCAAACACATTGAACAACCCGGATCACGCCACTCAAAACCAGCACGCAAAAAAACCTCTTTCAAGCCCTCATTTTCAGCTTGTTTTTTGACAAGCCCCGAACCGGGAACCACCAGTGCTTGCTTCACAGCCCTCGAAACCCTTCGTCCAACTAAAATCTTGGCAGCATTTCTAAAGTCTTCAATTCTAGAATTCGTGCAAGAACCTATGAAAATTTTATCTACACTTATATCTTTAATAGGCGTATTTGGTTTTAAATCCATATATGACAGTGCCCGAGCAAAAGACTCTTTTTTCTGACTGTTAACTTGCGCATCTGGATCGGGTATTTTTCCAGCAAAGTTATCCACCATATCTGGGGCTGTACCCCAAGTAACCTGTGGTCGTATTTCTTCACCACAAATTTCGACAGTTTTATCAAAAAATGCACCCTCGTCTGATTTTAGCGTTTTCCAATATGCTATAGCCTCCCTTAAATCAACTCCTTTAGGAGACAAAGGTTTACCTTTAACGTAATGCTCAGTTTTTGAGTCGAATGCAACCAGACCAGACCTAGCGCCAGCCTCAATTGCCATATTGCACATGGTCATTCGGCCTTCAACTGAAATATTCCTTATTGAGGTTCCACCAAACTCTATGGCGTGACCCGTCCCTCCAGCAATTCCAATTTTCCCAATAATGTATAAAATTAAATCCTTCGCACACACATTGCTTTTTAAACTTCCGGTAACATTAAGTAACATATTTTTTAACTTTTTTGCTCTGATACATTGAGTAGCTAAAACATGCTCAACTTCCGACGTACCGATACCGAATGCGAGGCAAGCTAATGCTCCATGGGTACTAGTATGAGAGTCGCCACACACAACAGTCATGCCAGGTAGAGTTGCCCCTTGCTCTGGACCGATAACATGCACAATTCCCTGTCTCTCGTCTAATAGATTGAAATACTTAATTCCGTGAGCCAATGCATTAGAATTTAGAGTATCGACCTGAATCTTTGAAATAGCATCAGCTATCCCCTGGTTTCTATTAACGGTCGGTACATTGTGATCAACAACGGCTAAATTAGATTTAGTTCTCCAAAGTTTCCTGTTGGCTAACTTTAATCCTTCGAAAGCCTGTGGACTAGTTACCTCATGAATTAAGTGACGGTCGATGTAAATAAGTCCAGCATCGTCACCAGTACCAATGGGTATAAAATGTTCTTCCCATAATTTATCATATAAGGTTTTACTATTTTTCATCTTGATTTCTCTGTTTATTACTACCCTTTAACTTTAAACTACATGCAACTAAACCCCCAATGCAAGCAGCTATTATAGCCATTATAAAGCCAGATTCCGGCTTAAAAAAATCCCACAGAATCCCAGCAAGTATACCTCCAAATGAACCTCCTAAACCATAAGAAGCAACAGTATAAAAGGATTGTGCTCGGGCCTGCGCCCCTTTCGGGAATAAATCTGAGACAAGTATAACTGAAGCACTATGATGCAAGCCGAATGTCACAGCATGGAGTAACTGAGCTATTAATATTATTACTATGTTTCCTTGTGAAACTACTATCAATAAAAAACGTAAGGCCGCAACAAAAAAACTGATCCTCCACGCATAGTTAACATTTCTGAATAAACGGAATATTTTTTTTTGATTTATAAAAAAAATTATTTCTGCCAATACTCCGACAGCCCAAATATAGCCAATTTGATATTTGTTGAATCCATAAAAATCCAGCCAAAGAGAAAATAAAACATATAAAGGAGCATGAGCAAAAAGCATAAAAAATGAGGCAATTAAAAACTTGGAGTTGTTTAAAGTAAATAGAAATTCAGACTTACGAAAGTTTCGCTCCTGACTCAGGATTTTTGTATTTGGTAAAAAAAAAGATACTAAACTTACAAGTAACAGTAACGCAAGAATTATAATTGGAAAAAAAACAAGGCCTAGAGTATCTAAAAAAATACCTGCAGTAACCACCGATATAAAAAAGCCAATTGACCCCCATACCCTTATTTTTCCGTAGTTACCTAAATCCCTCTTGCTCTCCTGCAAAGCAATCATTTCAACAATAGGGACAAGACCACTTAAAAAAAAATTCAACAAACACAAAATTACAAATAGTTGTAAAAATGACCATTTAAATAACATTGAGATTGCAAAGCAGAAGGAAATCAACCCAAGGAAACAAAGCAACCTAGGTACAAAAAAATCTTTTGAGTTGTTGTCCACAACTGAGCCCCATACTAAGGGCCCAAAAATTCTAGCCCACTGCATTGGAGAGAGTAGAACACCTATCTCTCCAGCACTGAATCCACGAAAACTGAGCCATAAGGAGAGGAAAGGAGAAAAGACACCTAAAAAAGAAAAATACGAAAAAAAGAAACCCCTTACTCGAAGGTCAAGCTTTTTTTTTCTTTCGAACATTAAATGCTTGGTGTTTCTGTTTTTACGTCACTATTTTGTGCCCTGTTTCGGAGAACATGGTCCATTAGCACTAAAGCTAACATAGCTTCCGCTATTGGTGTTGCTCTTATACCAACGCAGGGATCGTGCCTACCGTGAGTTTTAATGGAGGTAGAATTGCCATTCTTGTCAATAGTGTTCTTAGTAGTTCTAATGCTCGATGTAGGTTTGATGGCTATGGAAATAATAATATTTTGACCAGTAGAGATACCCCCTAAAATACCGCCAGAATTGTTGGTGGTAAAGCCATTTGGCGTAAGTTCGTCCCCATGATAAGAACCTAACTGTTCCACGGAACTAAACCCAGAGCCTATTTCAACGCCCTTTACCGCATTGATACTCATCATTGCATGTGCAATATCAGCATCTAGCCTATCAAAAACTGGTTCGCCCAACCCAACTGGAATTCCATTAGCCACGATCTCTAGTCGAGCTCCACACGAGTCTCCACCTTTACGCAATTCATCTATGTAAGCACCAAGAGCCTCAATTTGACAGTCGTTCGGCGCAAAAAAAGGATTTTTACCAACACAGTCAAGACTTTCGTAAATCACTTTGTGCTTACCTAACTGCTTAAGATAGCCCTTAACATGAATTCCTAAATTTAATAAAAGCCACTTCCTCGCGATGGCTCCCGCCGCGACTCTGACTGCTGTCTCACGAGCCGACGATCTACCGCCTCCCCTCCAATCTCTGACTCCATACTTCTTATAAACAGTATAATCAGCATGCCCAGGTCTAAAAGTATTTTTTATTAACTCATAATCCTTGCTCCGAGCATCCACATTTCTAATTAATAGTCCTATAGGAGCCCCTGTCGTAACACCTTGAAAAACTCCGGATAAAATTTCAACTTGATCGCTCTCTTTTCGCTGAGTCACATATTTAGAACTTCCCGGTTTCCTTAAATCAAGATCCCGCTGAATATCTTCCTCGTTTAAAGGAAGGCTTGGGGGACAACCATCAACCACACAACCTATTGCGGGCCCGTGCGATTCACCAAAAGATGTAACAATAAAAGATCTGCCAAAAGAATTACCACTCATAATTCATCACTTACTTTCTAAACACTCGTTAATTCTCTCAAAAACAATTTTTCTACCAAGGACGAGTAAAACTTCTTCCAAGGCTGGAGATTTTGGACTACCTAATAGAATTAACCTTAGAGGTACACCTAACTGAGGCATCTTTAGGTTATACTGGGCCAAAACTTTTTTGAAGGAAATCTGAATTTGTTCGATACTAAAATCATCCGGAACACTTGCTAAAAAGTCGGTCAGTACAGTTTCAAGAAATTCGATTTTGTCAAATTTAAATTTTCTAAGGGCTTCTGAATTATTAATTTCAGCGAGGGAGTAAAACTGTTTTGGTCTATAAAAGTTTTTACACTCCATAATAATTTCTTTAACTGTATTGGCCCTATTTTTTAATAACATGCATAACCTATTGACGTCTATTCGCTCATCTAAATAGTAGTCTTCATCCTTTAATGCGGACAACACCTGGGTTTTTAAGTTTTTGATAGAAATATTTTTCAGGTGATTATTATTAACCCACAAAAGTTTGTTTAAATCAAACCGAGAGGGGGATAACGAACAATCAGCCAATGAAAACATTTTTACAAACTCATCTCTAGAAAATATTTCTGCATCTTTATACCCCCAACCTAATTTAGCTAAGTAATTAATCATCGCCTCTGGAATGAATCCATTTTTTTTGTATTCTAGTATGGAAATCGCTCCATGCCTTTTTGACAACTTTTCTCCATCTTGGCCATGGATCATGGGCAAGTGTACATAGTTTGGCAAAGAAACCCCTAAGGCATGGAAAATATTAATCTGCTTTGGAGTATTATTTATATGATCATCCCCACGAATAACATGCGAAATATTCATGTCTATATCATCAACAACTACCGTTAAATTATAGGTTGGGGTACCGTCTGACCGCAAGAGAATTAAATCATCTAATTCTGTGTTATTCACTGATAATAATCCCCTTACTCCATCCTTCCACTTCACATAACCAGAGACTGGGTTCCTGAAGCGTATAACAGGCGGCACTCCGCGAACATCATTCAAAGGATTATTAATAATGTTTTCTGGCCTACATCTACCATTATATCTAGGCTTTTCGCCCCTCTGTATTTGTACCGCTCTCATTTTAGCTAAACTATCCTTAGAGCAATAGCAGCGATATGCATGTCCTGTGGATAATAGTTTCTCAACCTCATCACTGTAACGATCTAGTCTATCTGACTGATAAATTGGTCCCTCATCAAAACTTATTCCTAACCAGGTCAAACCTTCCATAATTCCCTCAGAAAACTTTTGGTTAGACCTAGCACTATCGCTATCCTCTATTCTTAAAATAAACTTTCCCATCAATTTTTTTGCATATGCCCAGTTAAACAAGGCCGTTCTAACTCCTCCAATGTGTAAATCACCTGTTGGACTTGGAGCAAATCTGGTTCTTATCTCTTGTGTCATTCGGTTCTCAGTGCATCAACTGGTTCCATCATAGAGGCTCTTCTTGCTGGATACCAACCAAAAAAAAATACCAACACCAACGGAAATAAAAAATGCAAGAGCAATCGAACTAATGGTTACTTCAACGGTAATCTGAGTCATCGAAGAGATTCCCCATGAGCATAAGACCCCAAAAATGATTCCTAATAGCCCACCAACCATACAAACTATCGAAGACTCTAAAAGAAACTGAAACATAATATCTCTCTGCCTAGCCCCAACCGCTAACCTTATTCCTATTTCTCTGGTTCTCTCTGTTACGGTCACTAACATGATATTCATAATTCCTATTCCACCTACTATCAATGATACTCCTGCTATTGAGGCAAGTAATATAGTTAATGCGTTAGTTGCGGACTCAGCTGTTGACGATATTTCCTCTAAGTTAGATACTGTAAAGTCATTTTTATCATCGCCTCTCAATCTGTGTCTCTGACGTAATAGTTGTTCAACATCGTATTCAGTCGTCTCCAAGCTTATTTCTCCATTCATTTTCAAAATTAAATAAGACACAGAATCTGGAAATACACTTTTTATGAGAAATTTTCTTGCGGTTGTGAAAGGAATAAATATGGCGTTATCCTGATCTCTACCAGTGATCGAGCTACCTTTTTCTTCCATTACACCTATTACCAAAAAAGGTACGTTTGAGATTCTAATAACTTTACCAGTAATTCTAGCATCACCGAATAACTCTTTGGCAACGGTTGTCCCAATCATTGCAACACGATTACGACTTTTTAAATCCTGTTCAGAAATATAGTCTCCAGCTAGCAAATTCCATTCTCTAACAAAACTATAGTCTGGTGTTATACCAGAGACCCTAGCATTCCAGTTAACATCTTGATACAAAATTTGAAAACTTCTACTTATCACTGGTGCCACCCTCGATACGCTTGGTAACTGTTTAATAGCCTCACCATCCGCAACTGTAAGCGTAACTGAGCCTGAATTTGGAACCCGGATTCGACTGGAGGTTTGTAAGCTTGGAAAAACAACTAATAAGTTACTGCCTATTGAGGCAATACTCTCATTAACTTGGTATTGAACACCTTTACCAACTGCTAACATTACAATCACAGCCATAACTCCAATAACTACTCCTAATACCGTCAGAGCTGTCCTAAAAAAGTTATGTCCTAAGCAATAGAAAGCTTCAAGAAAACTACTCCAGATACTCATTAGAAAATTAACCTAGATCTTTTCATCGGATTTAATTTCGCCATCTTGCATACGAATAAGCCTAGAACTATAACGCGCAATTTCCGCATCGTGGGTGACTAATATGATGGTAATTCCTTTTTCTTTGTTGAGTTGTTTAAATATATTCATTATTTGACTAGCCGTAACTGAATCTAAATTTCCAGTGGGTTCGTCAGCTAGTAATAATTCTGGTTCAACTATTAATGCTCTACATATCGCAACTCTTTGTTGTTGACCTCCAGAAAGTTGTGCTGGAAATCTATTCCCTAGATCACCTAGTCCTGTTACATCTAAAACTTCGTCAGCCAATTTTTTTGCTTGTGTTCGCGATGTTCCTGAATAAAGTAAAGGTAAACAAATATTTTCTAAAACTGAATTTTTTTTTAATAGATTGAATCCTTGGAAAACAAATCCGAATTTTTCATTTCTCAATAGTGCTTTGGAGTCACTATTCAACCCTGAAATAACTTGACCTCTAAATTGGACAGAGCCACTGGTTGGAAGATCTAATAAACCTAAGATATTTAAAAGGGTAGATTTTCCTGAGCCCGATGGACCCATCAGACTCAGAAACTCTCCGTCTCGAACATTTAAATCTATTCCCTTTAGAACATCTACTGGCTTAAGTAATTCCTTAGAATAAACTTTCCTCAGTTTGCTTGTAGAAAGAAGATACATAATTTTATCTGACACCAAATCGAAAGCTAGATCTTTTTGATTTTGACTTTTTAATTTCCCTTAAAACTACCTTGTCATTTTTTGACAAACCCACACCAACCTCTATTTTTTTTCCATCATCTATGCCTAACACTACATCTGTTGGTACCAACTTGTTATTGTCTCCCAGCAAATACACAATAGACGAATTGTCATTTAGTTTGGGTTTATCAAATTCTAAATTTTTATTCTCTGGCTTAAAACGCAAGGCTGACAAAGGAATGCTAAGCACGTTTTCTTTTGACTCAACGACTATTGATGCCTGTGCGGTCATACCGGGTAACAAAATACCTTCCTTGTTATTCACTAAAATCACTACAACATAATTTACAACATTTTGTTCTACTTTCGGTTCCAGTCTAACTTTATCTACGACACCCTCAAAAACTCTACCAAAATATGCATCAACACTAAATCTCACAGATTGTCCTTTTTTTACATTTCCTATATCTGCCTCAGAAACTAATGCTTCAATCTGCATAAAGTTCAAGTTCCCAGCTATTTTGAACAAAGTGGGAGTCTGGAATCTCGCTGCTACCGTTTGCCCTACGTCGACTTTTTTTTCGATCACAACTCCATCTATCGGAGAAATAATCCTCGTATACATTAAGTTTTGATCTTCCCGATTCAATTCAGCCTTCGCTAACATTAACCTTGACCTAGCTTCCTCAAATTCTTTTTCTGAATTTTCTAGAGAACCAAGAGATATAAAACCTTCAGCAAATAACCTTTTCTCTCGTATAAATCGTGCTTCCGCCGCTTTTAAAACTGCAGCTGCAGCAGATAACCTAGCACTTAATTGAGACAAATTTGCGTCTATTAAGGAGGAATCTACTTTTGCGAGTAATTCGCCTTTTTTAACAGCATCATTAAAGTCTACAAAAACGTCCTCTATAATGCCTGAGATTTGAGTGCCAACATTAACGGTCGACATTGGATTCAAGGTACCGGTGGCGGAAACCTTTTTTTCGATTCTCCCAACATCAACTGATACATGCTGCCAATTTGACTCAGATTCCGAGCCTAAAAGAAAAAAGATCATCAAAAACAAGCCAGAGACTGCTAAGACTATGATGAGTCTCGATTTTTTTTTAATATTCATGTTGAACAACTCTTAAAACATTAACAGAATTATATAGGACACTCTTCTTATCCTTTTAATACCACATAATATACAAGTAATATAAAGTTAATGGTGAGAAGTTAAGAATTAACTGGCACAATATATTTATGGAAATAAACATAACAGAAATCAAAGACTTCATCGCGACACAGTCAACGGAAAGTAAAATATATATTGGAGTCGACTCCAACAGGTTTGCGAGCGAAGACGGTTGGTTTGCTGACTACACCTCGGTAGTCGTTATACATATAGATGGTAAACATGGATGTAAATTATTTGGTGAAACTATCAGAGAGAAGGATTTTGATCAAAAGGGTGATAAGCCTCAATTAAGGCTGATGAACGAAGTTTACAAAGTAGCGGAGCTTTACTTGAAATTAGCGGACGTTTTTGGGGACCGGCAGGTTGAAATTCATCTTGATCTAAATCCCGATCCAAGCTATATATCTCAAAGCGTGGTCCAACAGGCAATTGGATATATACGAGGAGTCTGCAATGTTTCGCCACAAGTGAAGCCTTTTGCTTTTGCTGCGAGTTGCGCAGCTGACAGATACCGGGGAGTTGGGCAATCATTAGAGGCTGCTTAGGCAAATGACCAGAATAGTTAAATGTGTCAAATTAAAAAAAGAGGCTGAAGGTCTCGATTTCCCACCTATTCCGGGTGAATTGGGTAAAAAAGTTTGGGAACATGTTTCGAAAGAAGCTTGGAACGAATGGGTTCAGCATCAAACAATGCTTGTTAACGAATATCGTTTAAATTTATCAGATGTGAAGGCCAGAAAATATTTAAGTGAGCAATTAGAGGCCCATTTTTTTGGCGATGGGGCTGATCAAGCATCAGGCTATGTGCCCAAAGATTAATAAGTGTCACTGGAGTGGATCAGTGTGTCTTAAATCTTTCCCCTTCACCATAAAAATTACGCTCTCCGACATATTTTTTGCATGATCCCCGATACGCTCGGTAGCTTTAGCAAAGAAAATTAAATCCAGGCAGCTCGCCACACTCTGTTTTCCATTAACAGAGCGCAGTAACATATCTTGAAGTATCTTTCTGAACTTGTCATCGACAATTAGATCATCAGCGATAACTTTTTTCAATTCAGAATCATCATCCCTTGCATAAGCATCTAAAACCCTTCTCAGCATGGAAATAACATCAACCACCATCCTAGACAAATCAGGTTTAGGTGATTCGCTTACGACATGAGCATGAAAAAACTGGGCCATACGAGCCATTTTTTCAGCCTCGTCACCAATTCTCTCCAAGTCTCGAATCATTCTCAGAGAGGAAAGAACAAAACGGAGATCTGATGCTGTGGGAGCTCTCAAAGCTAAAAATTTGTTACATAAATCATCGACCTCTACCTCGGCAGCATTTACTCTTTTCTCAAGTTGAAAAGTACTTTCTAATAATTTGTCGTCTACTTTTATAAGGCCATCTAATGAATTTTTTATCATCTCGACTACCATACCACCCATCAATAACATCTTTGATCTAATATTTTCTATTTCTTTCTCAACCAAATTTACTGCTTTGTCCATTCAAACTCCAAAAGTGTCAATGTTTATATTATATATCTTTTGTAATATTAACTAGAAAACAAACTTGTTTTAAGGCATCGAGCCAATGCATTTAATATCCCCAGTGGCCGTGCCCACGATGGCGAGATCAGCCTTTCTTTTTGAAAAAATACCGTTTGATATAATGCCTGGAATATCATTTAATTCTGCTTCTAATAGCGTAGGGTTTTTTATGTCCATTCCATAAACGTCCAGAATTGGATTGCCATGATCTGTCAAAAAATTTTTCCTTTGTTTGACATCTACTCTAAATTTTTTTGCTAAAAAGCTGCCGACCCAATTAACAGCGTGACTTAAAACTTCTATAGGTAATGGAAAACTACCCAATTGATTTACCAGCTTACTTTCATCAACTATACAGATAAAGGCAATCGCTTGAGACCCAACAAGCTTTTCCATAGTTAAAGCTCCCCCGCCTCCTTTAATCATATTCATTTGAAAATCAATTTCATCAGCACCATCTACATATACACTCAAGGTCTGATTAAACGAGTTGACCGGGATCACCTTTAATCCATAATTTTCCAATTTTGTTCTACTACGTAAAGAGGTTGTGACTATTTGGCCTACTCTAAAATTTGACTTACCAAGAATATCGATGAAGTAATCAACCGTGGATCCTGTGCCGATACCTAGTGTCTCATCTTCTTTTAGTAAATTAAAAGCAGTTTCAGCAGCATTTTTTTTCAACAATTTACACATACTTGTACAATATACATTGTTTAGTGAGTAGAGGTGCGACTGTGAGCATAAAGAAAAAAAAATTTGATTGTAAGAAATGCACAGCTTATTGCTGCAGTTATACCAGAATTGCTGTGAATGAAGAGGACATCAAAAGACTTGCAAAATTTTTTGATATTTCCAAGAAAAAAGCTAGAGTAAAATTCACTAAACAATATAAGCATGAGGAAGATAAAAAAATCATTAATGAAATTATCTTGCGACACAAGAAAGATCATATCTTTAAGAGCGTTTGCCGTTTTCTAAATAAGGAAACTAGAGGTTGTTCGATTTACGACGCAAGGCCACAAGTTTGTAGAGAATACCCTGATTCTATAAGATGCGGATATTACGAATTTCTCAAGTTTGAACGACGCCAACAGGAAGACGAATCTTTTATACCTGACTTTTAAAAAATGGGGTGGTCGATGGGGCTCGAACCCACGACAACCAGAATCACAATCTGGGACTCTACCAACTGAGCTACGACCACCAAGTTTGCACTTAATTTCTAGGTTAAACTAAACTTGATCAAATTTCTATCAATAATGGCCTGCCGAGAGGGATTCGAACCCCCGACCCACAGCTTAGAAGGCTGTTGCTCTATCCAGCTGAGCTACCGGCAGCCTGTTGACTTCCAAAAATGGTCGGGGCGAGATGATTCGAACATCCGACCCTCTGGTCCCAAACCAGATGCGCTACCAGGCTGCGCTACGCCCCGAGACAACATAGTATAACTCAGATATTAACCGAAACGGCCAGTAATATAATCTTGCGTTAAAGAGTGAACCGGATTCATAAAAATCTCTTTGGTTTTTCCAACTTCAACTAACTTGCCGAGATGGAAATACGCAGTTCTATTGGATACGCGCGCAGCTTGTTGCATGGAGTGAGTAACTATAACAATAGTATATTGATCCCTTAACTCATAAATTAACTGCTCAACCCGCGCTGTCGCAATTGGGTCGAGTGCAGAACAAGGTTCGTCCATCAGTATTACCTCGGGACTAACAGCAATAGCTCTGGCAATACAAAGGCGCTGCTGTTGCCCTCCAGAAAGTCCGGTCCCAGGCTGATCTAACCGATCTTTAACTTCTGACCATAATCCAGCCCTAGTTAAAGAGGATTCAACTATATCGTCCAACTCACCCTTTGACCCGGCTAACCCATGGATCTTAGGTCCATAAGCAACATTTTCAAAAACTGACTTTGGGAATGGGTTGGGCTTTTGAAAAACCATGCCAACCCTAGCTCTTAATGCCACTACATCTTGGCTTTCAGCATAAATATCGACTTCATCAAGAAGAATTTGTCCATCTACTTTACAGATGTCAATAGTGTCATTCATGCGATTTAGGCACCTAAGAAAAGTTGATTTTCCGCAACCCGAGGGTCCAATAAAAGAAATTACTTGATTTTCACCAATATCGATAGTGACGTCTTTGAGAGCCTGCTTGGTTTCGTAAAAGACGTTAACGTTTCTTGCTGTAATTCTCGGTTTTTCAACAAAAACCTCCCCAACACTAGTTTCGGGAAGAAAACGTTCTTCAATCCCTGGAGAATCTGAAGAAACATTTTGTCCTAATGAATTAATAGTTTTAACACTGGAAGAATCCATGATTTTTATTCCTTTCTCATCACCAACGTTTTTCTAACTTCTTCCTCAACATAACAGCCCCGATATTCATAAAAATCAAAAACACTAACAATACAATAATAGCTGCACTTGTCTTGTGAATGAACATTCTTTCGGCAAAATCTGCCCACATGAATATTTGCACTGGCAAAACCGTCCCTGGCTCTGTCAAACCTCCGGGAATATCAACAATAAAAGCTACCATTCCAATCATCAACAATGGAGCAGTTTCCCCTAAAGCCTGAGCCATACCAATGATAGTCCCAGTTAACATTCCAGGCATTGCTAACGGCACAACATGGTGAAATATCAT